>Ga0182027_10014524_pt1 | contig 10901 bp, 7 predicted proteins | sample 712E1DmetaG_FD_121300 | JGI IMG/M metagenome (GOLD analysis project Ga0182027, IMG submission 121300) | Permafrost microbial communities from Stordalen Mire, Sweden - 712E1D metaG (Illumina Assembly) | ecosystem: Environmental > Terrestrial > Soil > Wetlands > Permafrost | place: Sweden...
CACAGGGCACAGGGCACAGGGCACAGGGCGAAAGACAAAAGATAAAAGGCAAAAGATAAAAGTAAAATACGATTTCATCATTTCATCATTCCATTGTTTCAATAAATCCTGTACAAAAACAAAATCATTTGACTGTTTTTTGAGTAAGACTCAAATTTATTACCTTTGGGTTGCGTTTAAAAAACGATAATTGTCTTGAAAAAACTTTACCAAGAGATGAATAAAGAGAAGGAAGATACCGGTAAAAAGAATACTAAAACCACGAAAAGTTCAGGAAAAACAAAATCTTTTATTACTGATGAGAGGATCAAATTTGTTATCGGGATTCTCATTACCGGTTTTGCGATATATCTGCTTCTGGCTTGCGTAGCGTATCTCTTCTGGTGGAAGACTGACCTCAGTATCTCTGATTCAGATATTCTTTCAGGCCCTGATATAGCTGTTAAAAACTGGTCAGGAAAAAGTGGCCATTTCCTGGCTAAAATGATTATCACCAATGGTTTTGGTTTCGGTGCATTTTTCATTCCTCTGATTTTTGGTACTCTCGGATTATATCTTCTCAAGTTCCCAAACATCAGGCCATTTAAGCTGATTGCCAAGTTTACTTTTGCAACCATTATTCTATCACTTATATTGGGCTTTATCTTCAGCAGATCAAATGTTTATCTGGGTAGTGGTCCGGGAGGTGCCCAGGGATATCATGTGGTTAAATGGCTGAACGCTTTCATGGGGATGGTAGGAACGGGAGTTATTCTGACTTTTATGACAATTTCATATCTGGTTTTTGCATTGAGAGTCAAACCTGAATCATTCGGATTAAAGTTACCTTCATTCCTCAAATTCCGGAAACACACTGATAATAAAGACGTCGCTTCTCTAATCGATAAAATATCCGAGCAGGATGAAGACAGGGTAATTCCGGATATAAAATTCACCACTGATAAAATTAATGAAAAGGACAAAGTTGAGTTTATTGTTCGAACTACAAAACAATATGAAGAGGATGAGGGTTTTGAGGAAGATATTCCAGATTTACTTCCAACAGGTTCCATAATCCGCGACTTTGACAATGACAAATCTGCAATATCTCATGCAGAAGATGTACCGATAAATATTACGCATCCTGAAGCGATTGACACTCTCCCCGATCATGAGGTTGACAAAATAATGGGAGATTATGATCCACGGCTTGATCTTTCAAGATATAAATTTCCACCTGTTTCAATCCTGAAAGAACACAAATCAGAGAGTGCCTTCGATAATTCTGAAGTTTTTGAGAACAAAGAAAATATTATTAAAACTCTTGGCGATCATAAGATCAGCATTAAAAGTATTTCTGCAACTGTCGGTCCAACGGTTACGTTATATGAAATTGTACCTGAGCGTGGTGTAAGACTCGCACGTATAAAATCACTTGAGGATGATATCGCTTTAAACCTTTCCGCACTGGGGATAAGAATTATTGCCCCAATCCCGGGCAGAGGAACTGTCGGTATAGAGGTACCTAATAAGAAACCTGAAATTGTCTCGATGCGATCGCTTATTACTTCAAAAGCATTCCAGGAGAGTAAATTCGATTTAGCTCTTGCTCTTGGAAGAACGATTACAAATGAACCATATATAGTTGATCTGACTAAAATGCCACACCTCCTTGTAGCCGGAGCAACAGGTCAGGGAAAGTCTGTCGGGATAAATGCAATCATAACCTCAATCCTGTACAAAAAACATCCTGCTGAGGTAAAATTTGTTCTCATCGATCCCAAAAGAGTGGAATTACCTCTGTATATGAAGATTGAAAGACATTTTCTTGCAAAGCTGCCGGACGAAGAGGATGCAATAATAACTGATACCCAAAAGGTTATTAAAACACTCAATTCGTTATGCATAGAGATGGACAACCGGCTGGAGCTTCTTAAAGCCGCCCAGTCGCGTAATATAAAGGAGTACAACGAAAAATTTATATCAAGGAAGCTGAATCCTGAAAAAGGACATAAATACCTTCCATATATTGTATTAATAATCGATGAGTTTGCCGACCTGATAATGACTGCCGGAAGAGAAATAGAAGGACCCATAGGAAGACTGGCTCAACTCGCCAGAGCTATAGGGATACATCTGATAATTTCAACTCAGAGACCTTCAGCGAATATTATCACCGGATTTATTAAAGCAAATTTCCCGACAAGAATCGCCTTCCGTGTGTTTTCATCTATTGATTCACGTACAATTCTGGATGCTACCGGAGCTGACAGATTGGTCGGACGAGGTGATATGCTGGTTTCGTCAGGAAATGAACCGGTAAGGGTTCAGTGTGCATTTATTGACACACCGGAAATAGAAGAACTAACGGACTTCATCGGATCACAAAAAGGCTATGCTGACGCAATGCATCTCCCGGAATATGTCGACGACAGTGAATCGGGAATCCTTGAGGTCGATCTACGTAAAAGAGATCCTATGTTTGATGAAGCTGCACGTCTTGTTGTTCAGCATCAACAGGGTTCCACTTCGCTTATTCAGAGAAAACTTTCTATCGGATATAACAGGGCAGGAAGGATTATTGACCAGCTTGAGGCAGCAGGAGTTGTCGGGCCATTCGAAGGAAGTAAAGCCAGAGATGTTATCTGTGTTGATATTATTGCTTTGGAACAGATTTTGAAGCGTCTTGAATAAAACTAATAAGATGAGACCCCTTGCAAGTATTCTGTTTTTTCTTCTTCTGTCTGTCATGAATGCCAATGCGCAGAATGATCAGGAAGCCATTAAAATTCTTGATAAGTTCGCCGATGATGCACTTAAGGCACCTTCCGTATCAATGAAATTCAAACTTGTAACTATTAACCAGACTGATAATACAAACGATTCATTAGAAGGATCCGTTATTCTCAATAAGGATAAATATAAGCTTGATCTTCCTGATAATACCGTCTGGTTTAATGGTGAAACATCATGGAGTTATCTTACTGCAGAAAAAGAGGTGACTATAACCAAAGCCGATAAGAAAGACAATACGTTTCAGAGTCGTCCTTCACTGATATTCTCCATGTATAAAAAAGGATATAAGAGCCGGTTGATAGAGGAAAAATCAGATTCATATATAATCGACCTTTATCCTGAAGATATAAAAAGCGAACTCCTCAGGGTAAGGTTATCTATAGGTAAAACTCTTTTTAATCTCATCAGTCTTGAGTATAAGAGGAAGGATGGTGTTGTTAGCACTCTGCACGTCAATGAATACGATCTGAGAGTAAAACCCTCACCCGATACTTTTGTATTTCAGGCAGGAAAATACAAGGATGCTGAGGTTATCGATATGAGATAGGCTGCACAGGGTGCAGGGAAAAGAACTAAAGTTACTACTACAAACCGTAGCTAAAACTCTCTTTCAGGATAAGCAATCCGTACATGATAAATATTTGATAACCTTTTCTTAAAGGCACTTTTAATATCCGAAATATCTTTGAAAGTAAGAGGGATTTCAGAGAATTGCCCATCTATCTCCTGCAGATAAACAATTCTTTCAACAAGTCCACTTATAGATTCTTCTGTATATTTCAAAAGGCTTCGCGAAGATGCTTCCACTGCATCTGCCATCATTACAACAGCTGTCTCTTTTGAAAATGGCTTAGGGCCAGGATATGTAAACTCTTTTTCCTTACTCGTGTCCCACGGGTGCAAGTCAGTGTATTTCTTGAAAAAGAAATATGCCACTGTAGTCCCGTGATGTGTCCTTATAAAATCTATAATCTGAATTGGAAGCTTGAAATTTTTTGCCAGTATTACTCCGTTTTTAACATGATTTATTATCACTTTAGCGCTGTCTACCGGATTAAGATTATCATGAGGGCTTATCCCATCAGTCTGATTTTCAATATAGTACTTTGGATTTGCTACTTTACCGATATCGTGGTAGAGTGAACCTGTTCTTACAAGAAGAAGATTAGCACCGGTTATTCTGGCTGCCTCCTCAGCAAGGTTAGCTACCTGAAGTGAATGCTGAAACGACCCGGGAGCCTCATCTGCAAGTTTGCGCAACAAAGGCTGATTCGTATCTGCCAGCTCAAGGAGTGTAGTATCAGAGAGAAAGAGAAATCTCTTTTCAAAAACAGATATAATAGGATAACTTAGAAGAACAAGAAGTCCATTACCTGTAAAAAAGTAAAATATAGATATTTTAACTTTATCAAAACTTCCATAATGCATTAAGTTTAACCCCAGGTAAAGAGCAGAATAGCTGATTATTATAACAAGAGCGGTAAGAAATAATTTAGCCCTTCTATAAATATTTGTCAATGTGAATATTGCAATCATACCCGAAATAAAACTCATAAATATGTACACAAAAGGATCGGGTACCATAAATCCCGATAGCATTATGGTTATTAGCAGGATAAATAATGCGAGTCTGGCATCGTAAAATGTTTGTATGACTACCGGAATAATTACAAACGGAATAAGAAACAATACATCCTGATTAGTAAAATTTATGGCAAACCTGGTTAATAAAACAAAAGAAAGGATTATAAGAATAATAAAAAGTGTTTTCCTTGTTACATCAAGCACTTCCGAACGGAAATGAGAAAGAAAAAGCCAGAGAACCAGGTAACATGACGAAACAAGAATAATAATCCCCAGAATTCTGAACCAATTCCCGTTTGATCCATGCGGCCAGATGGCAACAACAATTATGATACTCAGTATGAAATAAACAAGGTTTAAAATGTACTTTCTGGTTGGCTTCCAAACGTATTGAGTTCCAGACATTGGTTGTAATTTTGAGAATCAGTTTTGAAAGGTAAATTTAGATTAATTTTCATAAATAAATACATAATATTAAAGTACAGTCTGTAACTGAGAAGTCTCTGTGCCACTCTCTGGACCCTCTGTGGCGCTCTATATAACTAAAAATAAGAAGTGACACCGAGAATCACATAGAAAGTACAACTTGTCCCGATTTATCGCGAGAGTTGCACAGAGAAAATAAAGAGAAAATTCATGATAATTACTAATTTTGAAATAAATAATTTGAAAATGGAAAACTATATCTGTGAGAATGTCTTCGTCCCATTACGATCAGGACCATCACATAAGACAGAGATGCTGAGCCAGATCTTGTTTGGTGAGAAATATTCAATAATAGATAAGGCAGGCAGTTGGATGAAAATTGAGACTTTGTTCGATAATGACCATGGATGGATTGATATGGATCATCTTCAATATTCTCCTGTTGACGGCATCTCCTGTGGACATGTATTGAACAGATCGTTACTATGTTATAAAAACGACAAAACAAAAATTGTACTTGAGGCAGGGTGTGAAGTATTCAATCCCGATTTCGAGGATAAAGTATTTTATGCCGGAAATAATCAATATACAACCGGTCGTGAATTCAGTAACAACTATATATCAACAAATGAATCTATTGCTGAGACAGCTCTGAAATTCATCAATAGTCCATATATCTGGGGAGGACGATTACCTTCAGGAATCGATTGTTCCGGTCTTACCCAGCTTGTTTATAAAATACAAGGCTTTATGATTCCACGACTAAGCTGCCAACAGGCAGAGAAAGGTAATACCGTTGACTTCATTGATCAGGCCGAACCGGGTGATCTGGTTTTTTTCGACAATGACAGGGGTAAGATTTCACATGTCGGGATGATTTTATCAAGAGGGTTGGTTATCCACGCCTCAGGAAGAGTAAGAATTGATTCAATTGATCATCAGGGGATTTTTAAACCTGAAATCAACGGTTATTCTCACAAATTAAGGACAATCAGAAGGATTCTATAATTGGTAAGAGGGTTCAGGGTTCACACTGAGGTGTGCAGCAGAGAGGCCCAAATTAGGCATCTCTACAAGATTATCTTCTCATTAATCCTTCTAAGTATTTCCTCTTCTGCAGCTATTGTTTTGGTTTCTAATTCCGCTCCTCTGGCAATAACATCTGTTACAAAACTTTTATCATTTAATCCGGATGCATTGATCTTAACATTCAGGAATGCACCTTTTATACATGCCCGGAGTGCTAATGCCCCTACTCCGGCATCACTGATAGAATTCGGATTTCCTTTACTAATCATTTCGTTGATCAGTTCGAATCCCGGATAGGCCGTTTCCATCAATTTTAAGGGGACAAGAATCGCATTTTTTGTTGCTTCCTGAATTGCGATTTCTTTTATTTTTTTATCGTCTTCAGTTTTTATCGGGAGTGAAAATGCCTCCATAATCCTGTTGAATGCCCTTGTATCTTCATCAACCATTTGTAAAAGACTATTCTGAATTGCTTTACCCTTTTCAGCCCAATCTGAAAACTCTTTCCACCTTTCGTCCCATCCCCGTTTATGGCTCGACAAATTAGCAACCATTGTTCCAAGTGCAACCCCAAGTGCTCCCATATAGGCGGAAACAGAACCTCCCCCTGGAGCAGGAGAATCGGAAGCAGTTTCATCCATGAAGGCTTTCAGGCTCATGTCAATCAGTTTATGTTCACTTATATCAGCCATAACAAATTCAATTATTTTTTCTTCAGGTTTAAATTGATGAATGTCATTTAGTCCCATCGATCTGATGGCTATTTTAATCAATTCGTCATCAGATACCCCGGATGAACGTTGTTGCCTGGCAAGAAAATAGCGACCCGCGTCGAGTAAAGACTTGAGAGGAATCAATCCTACCAGCTCAGATCCGGTAACTCTTACACCCCTTGCATCTGCCTTACGGCATACTTCATCGAATGCAATATGAACAGGTGTAACAGAGATATTTGTAAGATTCATTGAAATCTGGGCTATTCCATATTCCTTAATATACCACCCGATTGCTTTAACAGATTTCAATGAACCGGGTATCATTACTTTTTCACCATTTTCATCTTTGACAATCTTTCCTGTAACCTTATCTCCTTCTCTTTCCGGTCGCCCCTTTTCTCTTACATCATAAGCTATTGCATTTGCACGCCTGGTGGATGTTGTGTTAAGATTCACATTAAATGCAACAAGAAAATTCCTGGCACCAACGGCAGTAGCGCCGGCACGTTCATTGAATACAGAAGGCCCGAAATCGGGCTTCCATTCCGGATCAGAAAGTTTTTTTCTGAGTCCTTCATACTCGCCTGATCTGCAATTTGCAAGGTTCCTTCTTTCCGGTTTGCTTGCAGCATTCTCATAGCAATAAACAGGTATACCCAATTCATTTCCAATCCTTTCGGCAACTTTATGAGCAACAGAAACAGTCTCTTCCATTGTGATTCCTGAAACAGGTATAAACGGACAAACATCAGTGGCACCCATCCGCGGATGAGCTCCGTGATGTTTTGACATGTCGATTACTTCAGAAGCTTTTTTAACAGATCGAAATGTGGCTTCTGACACAGCTTCAGGGTTTCCTACAAATGTAACAACCGTTCTGTTGGTGTCTTTACCAGGATCTACATCAAGTAATTTCACACCATCTACCGCTTCAATAACATCAGTTATCTGCCTGATTATCTCCATATCGCGTCCTTCACTGAAATTCGGAACGCATTCGATTATCTTGTTCTCCATGATTATTTAATAAATTTTTCATTTGCCCCTCTGTCCCGAACATTAATTCTGTCTAGTCTTGCCCCCCTGCCCCCCTAAAGGGGGGTTAATCCACGATTTTTTAGATTATTCGCTTAATGTTAAGGAATTAGTCCCGCTTTTCGGGATTGGAGGGCAATTACACTTAATAATTTTCCCATTAAGAATTACAGTATCAATGAGGTTACTTCCAAATGCATACGGCATAAATTCGTATGATGGTATCTCTTTTGTTATAAATATATTGGCCACCTTACCAACTGCAATCGATCCATGTGTTTCAGAAATACCCATAGCATAAGCCGTATTGATTGTGACAGCATTTATCACTTCTTCCGGAAGCATTTTTAACCTGATACATCCCAGGGACATTACAAATTTCATATTACCTGAAGGAGATGAACCCGGGTTATAATCCGAAGCAAGGGCTATTGGTAACCCAGCATTGATCATCTTTCTTACCGGAGGATCGGCCATACCCAGGAAGAAGGCTGACGCGGGAAGGAGCGTTGGCATTGTTTCCGATCCCACCAGCGTATTTATCTCCTCATCACCTGTAAATTCCAGGTGATCTACAGAAAGAGCATTATATATTACTCCTGTCTGGATCCCTCCTGAATAATCCAGCTCATTTGCATGAATTTTAGCGGTAAGTCCGTATTTTATTCCTGCCATTAATATCTTTTCAGTATCCTCCACTGTAAAGAAACCTTTGTCACAAAAGACATCTATAAAATCAGCGAGTTCATCTGAAGCAACGACGGGTATCATTTCGTTAATAATAAGATCGACATACTTTTGCCTGCTTTTTCTAAACTCTTCAGGTATGGCATGTGCCCCCAGAAAAGTTGCCTTAACTTCAATAGGACTGTTATTCTTAATTCGTTTGATTACCCTCAGCATCTTCAATTCATCAGTCAGGTTCAGACCATAACCACTTTTAATTTCAACAGCTCCTGTACCTAACGAAATGATTTCATTTATCCTGTTAAATGATTGAATAAACAGATCATCTTCTGAAGTTTCGTGAAGCTTTTTTGCTGAATTCAGAATTCCGCCTCCCCGCTTTGCTATTTCTGAATAAGATAATCCTCTTATTTTGTCAATATACTCCATCTCACGGCTTCCTGAATAAACGAGGTGCGTATGAGAATCACAGAATGAAGGAAAAACAAATTTTCCGGTGGCATCTATAGATTCTGTCTCCGGATTCTGAAGGAGTATTTTGCTTTTCTGAAGATCTTTCATTCTGCCAAATTCAGAAATCAGGCCATCCTTCATATACAGGTATGCATCATTTACAGAAGAAAGCTCAGACATCTCAGTACCACAAATTTTTAATCTGGGCAAATCTTCTGTCTGAACAAGACACTTTATATTTTTAATAAATAAACCTGTAAGCATTTAGTCTTAAAAATAAGGCCCTAAGGTAGCAAATATTAAAAAACATGACTGTTATTTCCATTTTTCTTTATCTTTAGCATTATGAACCAAACCTATAACCCATGAAAAAGACTTTTTTAGTTGCTCTTCTGTCATTCCTGGTATTGTCGTTATCAGCACAGGAGAAAGAGGTAAAGACCGGATGGAAGTTCGGTGGTGCATTGCCGGCTATTACTTATGACTCTGATCTGGGATTTGAGTATGGAGCTCTGGCAGAATTTTTCAATTATGGAAATCCAAGTGTATATCCCGATTTCCTCGATCATACTTATACAGAAATATCACGTTACACCAAAGGAAGTGGCATTTACAGGTTTATGTTCGAATCCCGTCACATCATCCCTGGAGTAGAGTGGATAAGCGACCTTAGTTATCTTCCCAACCAGGCAGCTACTTTTTACGGATACAATGGATATGAATCGGTTTATAATAAAGACTGGATGGATGATAAATTGGCTACTCCACCTTACAGATCAAGAATGTTTTATCGTTATCAGAAGAATCAGTTCAGATTTAAAAATGATTTCCAGGGAAAACTTTCAGGGGATCATTTAAAATGGAGTGCAGGTTTATCTTTTCAGGATTTTACGACCAGCTCTGTAAATATAAATAAGCTTAACAAAGGGAAAAAAGAATTGCTGCCTTCCGTTGACTCAGTGCCAGGTCTTTTTGAACGATATCAGGCACTCGGCATAATTCCTGCTGATGAAGCTAAAGGTGGATGGATAAATACCCTCAAAGTTGGTCTTACATGGGACAGCCGTGACAACAAATCTAACCCGATGAAAGGTCTCTGGACTGAGATCGGTCTGGAAGCAGCACCCAAATTCATGGGGAACAACTGGGGATTTTCTAAACTGTACATTATTCACCGTCAATATTTTACACTGATAGAAAAAAACCTATCATTTGTTTATCGGTTAGGATTTCAGGCTACAATATCAGGACATGCTCCATTCTTTTATCAAAGTGAGGTGATCACTTCGAGATTAACAGGCGCTACATCTGAAGGGCTTGGCGGCTCAAAAACATTAAGAGGAATTCTATTAGACAGGGTAGTTGGCGATGACTTTTTCATGGGAAATATAGAGCTTAGATGGAAACCGTTATATTTTAAATTTTTCAAACAGGATTGTTATATGGGACTTAACGGATTTTATGATTTTGGAATGGTAACGAAGAATATTAAACTTCCTTATAATCTTCAAAGTACTTTTAATGAAGTTTATCCTACGGAGAATTATTCCGATTACTTTAAACCCGGAACAGAAAAATTACATCAGAGTGCAGGTGTCAGTCTAATGCTCGTTATGAATCAGAATTTCGTTATTGCGATTGATTGTGGCAAGGCTTTCAATGTTCAGGATGGAAATATAGGATTCTCAATCGGGTTGAATTACCTGTTTTAGAATCCCTTCAGGAAATAACCTAATCCCACACCAAGGTAATTGCCTATTACATAGCCAATAATTCCCACTGTAATTCCTGTTATAATAACATCTTTATTTTTTAGAGCACCGGCAACGACAGGAACAAATGGAGGAGAAAATACAAAAGCAGTTGTGGTTATCAGGAAATCATCCGCATTTACATTGAAAATTTTGGACAATAAAATATGCAGGACCAGCGTACCGAAATATGCATAGGTAATATATGCGAACAGTCCAAGAAATCCGATGCTGAATACCACTCGCAGGTCAGCCATTGAAGCCACAGCAAATGAAAATACCAGAATAAAATACATTCCCAGCTGAAATGACTTTTCAATTTTGTTTATCCAATTTATTAAAGATCCCAATACACCAAGTGTTGTAATAGAGAGAATTACTACCACCATCTGTGAAACCTTTGGAAGCAGCAGGCTAATACCAAACGAGGCTATAAATATGAGAA
>Ga0182027_10014525_pt1 | contig 10901 bp, 13 predicted proteins | sample 712E1DmetaG_FD_121300 | JGI IMG/M metagenome (GOLD analysis project Ga0182027, IMG submission 121300) | Permafrost microbial communities from Stordalen Mire, Sweden - 712E1D metaG (Illumina Assembly) | ecosystem: Environmental > Terrestrial > Soil > Wetlands > Permafrost | place: Sweden...
CGACCACCACGACCACCCAGGCGCCGCCGACCACCACGACCACCCAGGCGCCGCCGACCACCACGACCACCCAGGCGCCGCCGACCACCACGACCACCCAGGCGCCGCCGACGGGTCTTCCGGGGCCGAATGCCTACCCAGGCTTCACACAGGTCCTTGCCGACGACTTCAACGGCACGTCGCTCAATCAGACCACGTGGAACGGGTTCTACACGGACCTGTCACAGAACTGGCTCGGGTCGCACGGCACTGTCGCCGACAGCATGATTACGATGTCGGAGTATCGAGACAGCGCGAACGGTGGTGCCTACACCGGGACGGGCCTGTCGACACGCACGGGCTGGACATCTGGCATGGCATTCGTACGCGCACGAGCCGATGCCGGTGCTGGCGTCACCATGTGCATCGGCATGATCGGACTGGACACTTGGCCTCCTGAGATCGACTTCTACGAGGACTGGCCGTCAACCAATACGAGGCAATCGTTCACGGACAGCATCGTTTGGGGTGCGCCTGCAACATGGGAATCGACCGTGACCCGAGAAGTGAACACCTCAGTTGATGCGACGCAGTGGCACACCTACGGTGTCAAGTGGAACCCGACCACCATCACCCTCCTCGTTGACGGCGTGGCATGGGCAACGATCCCGAACCCCTCGCCCACAGGTGCGCACGGTTTCGATGAGCCGATGAAGCTGTTCATGCAGATCGAGACGGGAGACGTCGGTGCGGAACCGACCTCGATCACGCCTGCCGTCGTGAACATGAACGTCGACTGGGCTGTCGTTTACACGCCAAGCTAGCCAAGCTGACGCTCCCAGCAGTCATCCCCACGACCAGATTGGTCGTGACCCTCACTAGCTCGAGTCCTGGCACCCTCGATGTCGTTACGCACTTGCCAAGCTCGCTGGCTTCTCGTGAAGGTGTCAATGGCCATTGAGACACGTAGCCGTTCATGAGGCCGTCGATCAGGAGGGTGTAGAGCGACATCTTCCTTGAACACCGCCATGAGGCTTCCGGGATCGGTAGACCTTTCGTTTGCTGAGATCCGTTTGGTTCTAGTGCTGTGCCTTCGCGTCGATGTTGCCGGGCACGGCGTAGTAGTTGAAGTGTCCCCTCGACACGCTCGCCAGCCACCTTTCCTGCTCGGGGATGGGCCATTGACGGCGCCGTCGAAGCGCGGCCTTCACCTGCTTCAACTTCGCCTTCGTCCTCTTTTTGATGGTGACGCGCCAGAGCCAGAAGCGCCCGTCCTTGGTCTTCCCACGCATGTGGGTGAAGTCCAGGAAGTCGAACGTCTCCGGTCTTGGAAGACCTCGCTCTTTCCGGTTCAGCGCCGCGTAAGCGGCCAAAACTGGATGAGGCAGGTCTTGTCTGGATGCAGCTCCAAGTTGAACTTCGCGAACCGCTCGCGAAGATCGTTGAAGAACCGCTTCGCATCACCGAGGTGCTGGAAGCCGACCACGAAATCACCGGCGAACCTGGTGCCGATCATGTCGCGACGGGCGTACCTCAGCCTCCACTGGCGGACCCACCGGTCGAAAACGTAATGAAGGTATACATTGGCGAGCAACGGTGAAACCGATGCCCTTTGCGGTGACCCGTCGGTCGTCTCGGTCCAGTTCCCATCCTCGACGACTCCTGCCGCCAGCCATTTCTCGATGAGCCGCAGGACTCGTTTGTCCGCAATGCGATGCTCGAGAAACTTCATCAGCCACGCCTGATCAAGCTTGGAGCAGAAGTCGCTCACATCAACGTCGAGTATTCAGTTCACCTTCCGCTCCGTGATCCCGGCCACCAGCACATCCAGCGCGTCGTGCGGGCCGCGCCCGGGCCGGAACCCATAGGAGAAACCGAGACACTCCTCCTCATAGAAGGCGTTCAGCACCTCAACCACAGCTCGTTCGACGATCTTGTCCTCCAAGGTGACGATACCAAGCGGGCGTCGCTGTCCGTCCGGCTTTGATATGTACACCCAGCGAGGAGGGCTCGCCCGGTAAGCACCGCCGTGGACACGACCGAGCAGGTCTTCGAGGTTCGCTCGGAGATCCTCCCAATAAGCGTCCCACGTCACCTTGTCCACCTCTGGTGCAGCCTTTGGGTTGACCGCCACATGGGCCGCCCAGAGACGAGCGAGATCGACATGGTGTAGCAGTGCAGTGAACCGTGCTTCCTTGTCCCTTCGTGCTACCTCACGCACACGGTCCAGCTCCCTTGACACGCCTTGTCCGGCACTAGGTCCGGGGCGCGTGGGCCTTTCCATGTTCCCCTCGGCCAGCCCCCTTCCCTCCCCCGCCTCCGCCGCCGGTGGCCCGGCGTTGTTCGGCAGGCTCGCAGGTACCACAGGGCTGTCCGACTTCCCATGCTCGTGCATCCCACGCCTACCGCCTCAACGTTCCCTGGGCGGCCCGCCCGGCGATCACCCCGGCGAGCGAGCTCGAGACCTTCTGGTTCTCGCGCAAGAGGACTCCGTACATGCACGGGTTCCCAGACCGCGCGGGGCCCACCAGCAAGTCGCGATAACGCCAGTAACGGTGTTGCCTTCCGCTGGAGGCAGCGTCGGCAGCCCGATTGACGTGATTCCGCGGCTCAATGGCCCGGCTTGCACGTACCCCTGTCAACGCTTCGTCGGCGCCCTTACGGACGCCGACGCATGACTCGGGACCATCGTGGGTCGTTAGCCCTTCGATGTTGGGTATCTTCATCCCTTTTCTCCTGCCGGTTTACCCCGGCGCACCACCACGGGGGTCCATCCCGGCGTACCCGAAGTCCGGTCAGACCGGCCTCTACCTAGTCGAGTAACTTTTCAGCATCGTGGTATTCCGTATTTCAGTCGGCTCGCGCCACTAAATTGGACTAACGCTCACATGACGACCATCGAACCCGAAAGTACCCGATTCCTGGAATCCGGTGATGAAGCGGGCACCTCACCCGGCGACCGGAAATTCCGACCTGACGTAGAAGGCCTCCGCGCCATCGCCGTTCTGCTCGTTGTTCTCTACCACGCGGGAGTCCCTTGCCTGACCGGCGGATTCGTTGGCGTAGATGTTTTCTTCGTTATCTCGGGCTTCGTAATTACGGGACTGCTACTAAGGGAGCGAGCAGCCTCCGACAGGACTCTCCTACACCGGTTCTATGGACGTCGGTGTAGGCGAATACTTCCGGCAGCGACTTTGGTCATCATCCTTACAGTTCTCTCGTCCTACCACTGGTTGGGCTTTATTGCCGGTGATGACACAGCTCATGTTGCCAGAACAGCAGCGCTGTTTTTTGCAAACTTCCACTTCATATCAGTCGGGACGAGCTATCTCGGATCTCAGTTGCCTCCCTCTGCACTTCAAAACTATTGGACGCTCTCCGTCGAAGAACAATTCTATGTTGTTTACCCGACCCTCTTCATCCTTGCCGCACTGTTATTCAAACACATAACCCTTCGCCGTAAACTCGAAGTACTGCTGGTTGTCAGCATCCTGGCATCGTTCGTCTGGTCGGTTCACCAGACTTCGACCAACGCTACCGCCGCCTACTTTTCACCTTTTACACGTGCTTGGGAACTTGGACTTGGAGCGCTGGTAGCAGTAGGAAGCCCGCGGTTTGCGAAGCTTCCGCGCTCCATCGCAACCATCATGACTTGGGCTGGTTTGATCGGCATTTTCGTGGCAGCGTTCTTGTTCAACGCGTCTACCGCATACCCCGGTTCAGCTGTGGCACTTCCCGTGATCGCGACTGCGCTTGTCGTGGCAGGGGGAAGGGTTCATCCAAGAATTGGTGGGGAGGTGCTGTTGCGTCTTCCCCCTTTTCAGTGGCTCGGAAGGCTCTCGTACTCTCTTTATCTGTGGCACTGGCCGATTCTGATAATTGCCTCTCAGCACGTGGGCCATCCGTTGTCAGTGGGAGACAACCTGCTGTGGTTGGTGGTGGCCCTCGCTCTATCCGCCGGTTCGTACTTCCTTGTCGAAAACCCCATACGGCACTGGTCGTTCTTGACTCGCTCTGGCTGGAGGAGCCTCCTCTTGGGGGCTGTTCTCATTTCTACCTCCCTCGGACTCGTGGCGTTTGAAATAGCAAGCCATCCATGACGCCACTAGCCACGGCTCCTACTGCAGTCCGAGATCATCGCTACCGCCTTGCAGCACGGCGGGCGCCCGCTATTCCGCTGGCGGCCGCGAATCTCCGACGGAGCCGCCGGGTGGCCCTGGAAACCTTGCGCACCGCTGTTCAAGCGCCGTGGCCTCGCCGGCACCTCTCGCGACCATCGTCTCGGAGCAGGCAACCCGCACTCGACCGAACGACAGACTGGAGTTTGGAGCGAGTTTCGCGTCGTCCTAGGTAGATGGGGTAATGGAAGAGACATGTTCCCCCTAGGCGTGACCTGAACGCGAACATCCAGTGAAAGCCACTCCGCCCAGTCAAGGCACTCCGCTGAGGCCCAGCTCCACCCTCCACGCCCTCACTGGTATCCCCCAGCTCCACGGCAAGAGCAAACCTCGTCGGAGTCCGGGTCTATCGCTAGGGCGGCACAAGTCCCTACGACCGTGCGTCTACAGGAAGTGGAAGCGGCGTCCCACCAAACGGGCACATCTTGCAGACTCGCCCGGAACTACATTTCCAACTACAATTTCTTCCGCGCACCTCCTTGGGTCGAGGACGCAGGGTCAGTCCCTCAGTATCACCAAAACAAGGAGGAGATATGGCTGCGAATCTGGTCGCTGATGAGATCTACCGGACCAGAGTTGTTCGTGACTCCTCCGGAAATGAGTATGAGCTTAGCTCGGGAGTCGATTCCGAAGAAGGTGACTACATCTACCGACTGATCTCATCAGACAACTCGGTTACGAAGACACTTGAGGTCGGTTGCGCGTTTGGCCTCTCGTCACTGCACATATGCGAGGCGCTGCGGAATCGACCCGGCGCGTCTCATACGATCATTGATCCCGATGAGATGGATGGGTGGCACGGTGTGGGAGTCGCTAACCTTGAACGGGCAACTATAGGGTTCTATTGTCTCGTTTCTGAGCCTTCAGAACTTGCTTTGCCGAATTTGCTTCGCTCCCAACCAGAGAGCTTCGACTTCATCTTTATTGATGGCTGGCACACCTTTGATCACACGATGCTGGACATGTTTTACGCGAATCGACTCGTCCGGGTCGGTGGCTATATCGTCATCGACGATTGCAATTGGGCGTCGGTGTCGGCGGCAGTGTCTTACTACATGAACTATCCGGCATACAAGTGGCTAAGAAAGCCATCGAAGGCGCCGAGCCGGCGCGTGGCAACAGCTGGGAGGACCCTGCTCCCTCCCGGTATCGCTCACGTAATCCTTCCGGCAATTGTTTATGATCGTGCCTATCGGCGAGTGCGTTACCCATCGATGATCGCTTTGAAGAAGATAGCCGAGGACACTCGCAGTTGGACGTGGTTCAAGGGTTTCTGACCGATAGTTCGCGCGTACGGCTCCACCGATGGCCACGCGATCTGGATCGGCTGGCTGGATTGCCGAAGTCACGGCTGAATCCAGATCTCTCACCACAGAGACGGAGACAACCCCCGCAAGATAACGGACAGTTCTACCGCTCGTGTGTACGTGGCCGACGACTTTCGAGCGTGAGCACTTGCGCAAGCCTTGTCGGTCGGCGTCGCTACGCGGACGGCGTCGATCACAAATCCCCGTGCCTGGGCGTACACGAGGAACGTGTCGTTGAAGTGAGGGGCGGTGTTCTCCGTCTCGGTGACGATCGAGTTCGTGTTGTCGGGAATTGCGATGAGGAAGATGCCGCCGAAGAACCACCAGGCCGCCTCGAAGCCCTTGATCACCTCTCGGTCGTCTGGTGAAACGTCGACCACACGAACTGATGACGGCTGTAGCACGGCGTAAAGATGAGCCCCCAGCACACACGACGATGATCGCCGTCCGCCATGAGCCCGAGACGGCCGAAGTCGACCTGGCACCCAATAGCAGGTGGCGGGTCGTCGACCTGCACCGTCGTCATGCATCTGCTAGCACCACAGCGCTCGACGGCAAAGCGCGCCAAGGTGCGGTGCGGAACCTCTATGCCGCGGCGACCAAGCAGTTTCCCGATCTTGACGGCGGTGAGGCCGTCGTCCACCCACTTGGTGATCTGGTCTTCCTGGGCGAGCAGAAGCCGCCACGCGTCTCCCTGGCCGTCCGGCCGGTGCGGCCGAACCCGTTCCACCATCTTGCCGATCAGCTCGTCAGTGAGCTGCTCCTCGCCACCTGAGCGGTCAAGGCCGAACTCGATCGCAGCGCTGGCGTCGCGCCTTGTTGCCTTGCGGTCGATGCCGATCCCGTGGGTGATCGGGCCCTCACCCTCACCTGTCAACCAGTGACGAAGCGCCCCTTTGATCTGGACCACCGACACCTCCCTGAACGCCGTCAGGCCTCCTCGAAAACGGCTTCGGAGCCCCAGCCGAATGACTCTTCGGCCGGGGCTGGTGGATGCTCAGGGTGGCCCCATGACTGGCAATGGAAGCGGTCCCATGCCGCTAGTACAACCGGCAGCTAGGTGCTCACATGTCACTGGCACCACTGGTGCTTAGGTAGACCCATGTGGCTGGCAAACGACAGGATCCCGCGTATCAACATCCAGGCGCCATGCGTACACCGCTCCTTGTCCCATTCCGAAGCACCAACCGCCCAGTCTGTGTCATACTTCACGGCGATCGAATCACCGAACACGCAGACGAGAGTTCGCTGAGACTTGGAGCGCCAAGGCACTAATGGGTCGTCGAAGGGATAGGTGGATGATGAGGACAGTGGTCCCATCTGCGCGAGCTGGCACTCTGAATGGTCTGTTGCTCGCTTCGAAGCGGCGAAGGCTTCAGTCGGCCGTGTTCGCTACCGTTGTAGGATTAGCGGCTTGCGCGGCTGGTCCGTCTCTGGTCAACTCATCCTTGGTAGCTTCCACCAGTAAGCCGACACCTGCGGTGAATGTTGATACCGCGCAAGTCTTGGCCGCTGTGCGGGCTGCACAGCACGTTCAGCGCGTGCCGAAGTCGCTTTATTCCCGCCTGGCTAACCCCGATGTCGCTGGACCACAGATATACTTCGACTGCATAGGCGTTAACAATCCTGCAGGGGCTGACCTATTTGGCAACTGCGCCTATGGCGACCCCAATGGCAAAAAGCTAATGGTAATTTATGGTGACTCCCATTCCTCAATGTGGGCGGCGGCGTTAGAGGACATCGCTATTCGGACTGGTTGGAAGCTCAAGGTGTTCGAGTTTGGCGGTTGTCCAGTACCAGACCTGAACTTTTACTCTTATCAGACGAATGCGCCATTCACGGCGTGCAAGTTGTACCATAAGACTGCTGTCGCGGCTATTCGTGCTTTGCATCCTAGGCTGGTGCTCGTCACGAGTATCAGTAACCAGGAGATCGGCAAGAATGTGTATCCCACTTCTGCCCAATGGCAACGGGGGTTGACAGAGACCCTCAGGTCGCTCTCGCAACCGGGTCAAGAAATGGCAGTTATAGGGGACATACCGGAGTGGTCAAATAATGATGCAACGTGCCTAGCCGCTCACCTGGATGACGTCCAGGCCTGCAGTGTTCCTCTGTCGATGGGCAGAGCAGCCAATAACAAGGCCGAGAAAGGAGCGGCGGCACGTATGGGCGCTCTGTACGTAGACACAGAGCCTTGGATTTGTGGCGCGCGATGCGAGCCGATTATTCATAATACCATTGTCTATTATAACAACTATCATATTTCGGACACTTATGCTCAATATCTCAGTGGCACATTACAGGAGGCTCTGGCTCCGCTTCTTAGAAAGGGCTCATAAGAGTTGGCTGAGCGGTTGACGACACGGGTCGCGAAGTGGGTCCCTTCAGCGCAACCCAGTGCATGACAGTCGGGACGGACGCCGAGTGGACGCTTGGCAGTCGATCCTGGTGCTCATATCTCCCCGCGGAGCGGGCCGTGGCTTTCTGGAGGCCTAGGTAGTGATCTAGGTTCTCGTCGAACCGAGTGGCTCATCAAACGGGTCTTGCTCAGATGGCATCGCTCCAGAAAGTGTGCCCCTACGCGTGAGCTGAACGCCCTGGTCTGGCGATTTTGGCGTTGGTCCAAGTTGAGGTGTCGACGTGGAGGGCTTTGAGTGCCTTGGCCTGGACCGCTGCGCCGGTTCACCGGCTTGATCTGCGTGTTGCCGGCGGAGATGTGATGCGCCCGGACCCCTTTCAACTTTCAACAAGGACAACGCAACGCCCGGCGCGGCGTCATTGACTGGAGAGGGAAACCGGGGTCCATCATCTTGGCGTTCACGAGGTCCTTGGCCATGACCGCCTCGATGGTGGCCGCCAGCACGCACCGCGCAACGTGGCCCTGCACCCGGCTCTCGGTCCAGTGGATGATGGGTCTCGAGTTCAAGAAGTCCTTCAATACCCGAAAGCGGTGCTCAACTGACTGCAGGCTGCGGTAGTAGTGCACCACCGGGGCGGCCGATACCTCGTCCTTGTCGAGCGAGGTCGTGATCACATGCGCCCGCAGAGGAGCTCCTCGTCATAACGCCGGCCCTTCTCGTCGAAGGCCCAGGAGAACAAGCCTCAATTCCGGCGTGAGTCCTAAGACTGCGCTCATCTTTACCGGACCGCGGCGACAGCCCGGAGGGACGAGTCTCTCACTCGCCTGCCTGATATGTGACGCCTCATGGCGCACTATGTCGCCATGAAAGTGATCGGCCACTTTCATGGCGAGTAACCTGATGTGCCTTTGGCTGGACACGACGGTGCGGTTCCGGCCGAAGACTGGCGTCACATCTGGCACAAGAACTTGAGCGCATCTTCTTTTTGAGCGGACCGGCCTCGCGGCCGTCTGGATCTTGTTCGACCACCAACCACTGGCAGGCGACAACATCGCGAGTGCTTCGGGCGAACGCCTAGCCGTGGCGACAAGTAGGATTTGTCGGCAGCCGCACGAAGACCTCAGCTTGTTTGATAGCTGTGGAGCAGTACGCGAGGTGTTAGCGAAAGGCCATCTCGATGAACCGAGCGGGAACCCTGATCCTCTGCTATCACCGTGTGGCCCAAAGTGGCGACGATCCTTTCGGTCTCTGCGTGCGACCTGACAATTTCGCCTCACACCTCGACGAGCTCTTACGCGTCGCGGAACCCTCGATGCTCGACGACATCTCTAAGCCGTCGCGCAAGCGGCGGGTGGTAGTGACCTTTGACGACGGATACGCAGACAACCTCTGGAACGCGCTGCCCATCGCCCGCGCCAAGGGCGTGCCCCTCACCGTATTCGTCATCAGCAGCAAGATCGACGACGCCCACGGATTGTGGTGGGACCGCCTGGCCGCCATCCTGCGGTGCCGCCCGCGAGCGATCGCGGAGCTCGTTCTTCCTCTGGCCTCGGGCCCGGTCACGCTGGCACTCGGGCGACCCGGCACAGCATCAGACCTGGCAGCGGTGCGCAGCCATCTGTGGCCACTGCCGGTGGCTGAGATAGAACGCGTCCTCGAGGGCATCGCCGAGCTGTGGTCGGTACCGTCGGATGCCCCGCCGGACGCTCGCACGCTCACGTCAAACGAATTCGCCGAACTCGTGGCTGCCGATACGGTGACCATCGGGGCGCACACTGTCGACCACCTCCGCCTGCGGGGCCAACCTCCCGCCGAGCAAGGTCGTTCCGTGGCAACGTCGAAGCTGGCGCTTGAGCAACGAGTCGGTCGTGCGGTCGACCATTTCGCGTATCCCTACGGTGGGCACGACGCGTTCGACGAGTTCTCCGTCACGTCAGTGCGCGACGCCGGCTTTGTCACGGCCTGTACGACGTTGGGCGGGTCAGCCAACGCGTTCACCGATCCCTTGCGCCTCCCGCGACGAGTCGCAGCGAACTGGGAGCGTCACCGCTTCCGGGCGCAGCTGTGGCGCTGGGCGCTATGGTGACCAGCGCCACCCGTCAGCCACGGAGAACGACACTTATGTCGCGCCTTGTCGCGCTCACGGGGACCACTTCCGTCGCTGCGTGCGGCTGAGCACATACGCGAAAGGACCTGCGAGTGTTCCGAGCAACTCGGCTTTGGTCAGCGAGAACGGGTAGCCCTGGACCCGGTCGACGCGTCGGGGCGAAGAGGGGCTTGCCAGCGACCGGACCGCCGTGGGAAGCAACCTGAGAAGTCCGATGATGTGGCTCGGATCTTCCCAGATCAGCGACATCAGCGCAGCCATGAACCCGACCCCGTACGTATACATTTGCTTCTCGAGGTCATCGAGGTCTCGTCGGAGGCCCCGGTGCAAGATGGCGGCAGGTTCGTAGGCGACGGAGCCGCCCGACATGAGGAGTCGGATGAACAACGCGCAGTCCTCACCTGCGTGCGTAGGACTCCCTCCTCCCAGCGCCGGGTCCGAGCCGCCAAGGCCCCGGAGGACTTCCGTACGGAACGCCATGTTGCAACCGGTGCCGTACTCCCCGGTGGCGTAGACCGAGGCCAGCGTGTCAGCCTCCCCCTCGCTATGGCGTACGACCTCGAAGCGTTCTCTCCTGAACACTCCAGCCCCGGGCGAGGCCAGTTCGAACCTGAGCGGCTTGCAGCAACGGCTCGTCGATCGCCCAGATTGTTCGAACCACAGCTGCGCAGGAGTCTCGAGCTCCATTGGGATCGCAAGCCCGCACACCGCGTCGACCTCAGGTGACGCCAACCTACCTCCAAGCACGCGTAGCCAGTTGCGATCGACCTCGTCGTCGTCGTCGGTGAATGCGACGATCTCACCCGTAGCGGCCCACAGACCGCGGTTTCGTGCCACGGAGGTGCCAGGTCGGCGCTCGGCCAGCACCCGTACGCGCGGTAGGGACGCTATTGCGGCCAGCACTTGGTCGTTGACGCCGCTCGATCGCCGATTGTCGATGACGAGTATCTCGTATTCCGGGTAGTCCAGC
>Ga0182027_10014526_pt1 | contig 10900 bp, 15 predicted proteins | sample 712E1DmetaG_FD_121300 | JGI IMG/M metagenome (GOLD analysis project Ga0182027, IMG submission 121300) | Permafrost microbial communities from Stordalen Mire, Sweden - 712E1D metaG (Illumina Assembly) | ecosystem: Environmental > Terrestrial > Soil > Wetlands > Permafrost | place: Sweden...
CGGCGTCGTCCATCTGGATGTGCGCGGAGTCCACGAGCATGATGCTGCACAGGTCGCGCGTGGCGAAGGTGCAATGGATGTTGCCGGGGTAGCCCTGCCGGACCAGGTTCGGCAGGTTGCCCGCGTGGTCCATGTGCGCGTGGCTCAAAATGACGGCGTCAACCTGCTTCGGGTCGAAGGGAAAGCAGCAGTTGCGCTGGATGGATTCCTCGCGGTGGCCCTGAAAGAGGCCGCATTCGAGCAACAGCCGCCGGCCGTTGACCTCCAGCAGATATATCGAGCCGGTGGTGGTGCGGGTCGCGCCGAAGAAGTGAATTTGCATGCGGCGGATTTAACCACGGATGGACACGGATGAACACGGATTTTTCAAAGCGTAAAACGTGAGGCCACTCATTACGTTTCACGCCTCATGTTCAACTGTGCCGGTAGCGATGCGCGCCTTGTGCAAATCGCAGGGGGACATCTCGACGTTGACCTTGGCGCCAAGGTTGATGCGGATGAAATTCTTGCGCATTTTGCCGGAGAGTTGCGCGAGCACTTGCTGGCCGTTGGGCCGCGCCACCCGAAACATCGTGCCGGGCAGCACCGGGATAACGTTTTCACTCAATTCAATGGGCTCTTCTTTAGCCGCCATGTGCCGTTGAATTACAAAAAGTAATACCATTCGCCCCTGGTAAAATCAACCCCTCTTCGCCGCAAAAATCAGTGGACATCCGCCGCCGTTTCGCTAAAGTCCCCCTAATCTTATGAAAAATGACAACATTACGACCTTTTTAAATCTCGTCCTGGCGGTGCTGGCGATTTTGGGCGTGATTTTCGCGCTGCAAACAATTTTCCGAACGCGCGAGTTGCGTTCCCTTCAAATGCAGGCAACCCAGGCCAACGGTTATCGTATGGCCGTTGAATCGCTCGCGAACGACGCGGTCGCTTACAGCAAGCAATATCCGAACTCGGACATCCTGCGCATCCTGCAGCCCGGCCAAGCCAAACCCGCCAACCGCTAATTGCCATGAACGAATCTGAAACCAATCTCCCCGTGCAAACCGAATTAATGGATCAGATGGTCGCTTTGCGACATCAGATTTTCACACTGCTGCTCGCGCTCGTCGTGGTCAGTGGCACGCTCACGGTCGTTTTGTACCGGCAGGCCCGACTTACCGGCAAAGACATTGAGGTCATCAAACCCCAGGCCACCCAAATCATTGAGGCATTCAAACGGGACCGGGCGGGCATGGAAAATTTCGTGAAGCAACTTACCACTTACGGCAACACGCATCCCGACTTCCAGCCAATTCTCAGAAAATACGGAATTGTGCCGCCGCCGCCAGCCGCCGCCGCGCCAGCCGCGCCTAAGAAGTAGTCGGCGCCAGCCGCACCCCGCAGTTCGGACAAAAATTCGACTGCGGCGGACAACTCCTGCCGCAGCCCGGACAGTTGGAGTGTGCTCTTTGGTGGCGATAGTGGATGATTAAATTCCGTGTGTAAGGAATCCAGGCGACGACGTAGGCGAGAATAAAAACGGAATCCCGCTTGTGCAGCGAATAGGCCAGCAGCAGCAGCGAACCCGCCAGGCTCAACCACCAAAAAGCTGTCGGCACCACCACGCGCTTTTTCTTTTCGGTGGCATACCATTGGACATAAAACCGCGTGGAGAAGACCACGTTGCCCAGCTGGCCCACAATTTTCCAGACGCTCCAGTCTATGCCCAGCAGTTTGCCGTCGTGCCAGATCAGATTGTGCAACCAATCCATAATGGCCACAGCTTAAATCGTCACCCGCCGGATTTGGAGACAAATTATCCGTCAGTTCCACCCGGCGAATCGCACCGAAAACCTTACAAAACTTTGTCGCATATGGGACAAAGTTTTGTACTGCCGGATTCAGCCGCCCGCAACGATTTTTACAATTTCCAGCCGGTCGCCCGCGTTGAGCCGGCGTTGGGAAAATTCCGACGGCGCCACCGCCTCGCCGTTATGCTCCACCACGACGCTGCGCGGCAACAGCTTTTGCGCGACCAGAAATTCCTCAATCGAGCACGGCAGCTTCGCCTCGATCGGCTTTCCGTTGGCGGTGACAAACGAATTCATGGCTTCACAAAATCGTTTGAGACACTGTTGAAAATTATGTCGTCCGCGTCGCCAAATATTTTGTCTTTGCCTGCGGATGAAATGACGAAACTGTTTGTCGGAGCAAAGCTGATGGTATAAGGCGTTCCCCAAGGATCAAGAAACTCGCCAGCTTGGTTAGTGAACGTATTTCGGGGATGAATAAATTCAATTTTTTTGGGATTATCTCCGAAGAGTTTCTTGAAAATTTGTGCGCAGTCACCTGTTGGATCACTTCCGAATTCGTACTTATAATTTCCGATTTCTGCTTGGAGCATCCTCATGACCACTTTACACCGAGAATGTTTGTTGAGTATCGGTCCGGTTTCGGCGGGCAATAACAATCCCCACAAAACCAATCCGACGCCGATTATTAATGCGAAATTAATAATTATTCTCTTTAGTTTCATCGGAAATGTTCATTTCACGCCGTCAGCGCCGCGTCCCAGTCCTTCCACACCGGCTCGTAACCCAGCCGGCGGAACGTTCGTCGCCGCGCATAAATTTATTCCTCCAAAAGCGATTCCACCTTTTGCTGCAAGGCGGGCAGTTTGTTTTGGACCACATCCCAGACGAGTTCTTCATCCACATTGTCGTAGCCGTGGATAATGCGATTGCGCATTCCGATGATTTTTCGCAGTTCCGGAAAGTTTTCTGTCAGCGCGGGATCCGCTTCTTCCAACTTCGCAAATGCTTCCCCGATGATTTCCAGTTTGCGCTCAACAGCCGAGCGAAACATATCGTCAGCCAGATAATCGGGAAAGCTTTTCCCCGCGGCGAATCGTCCAACGGCGGCGCAGCAATCAGCGATGTCGCGCAGCCGTTTTTTAGCCTCAATTTTCATAGACGATCTGCCGGGTGGCTTCCACGGAGGCGCGAAAATACGGATTGCGGATCATTCGTTCGGTGAGCAAATCCACCTTTCGCCCCAGCAACCGCTCCAAGGCTTCCGCAAAATCGAGAAACGCATCCGCATAGCCGGCATAGCCCGTGCGCGTGAACTGCACGATGAAATCCAGGTCGCTCCGTTCGGGTTGAAAGTCACCGCGCACCGCCGAACCAAAAAGGTCAAGCCGCCGCACTTCATGCCGCCGGCACAAATCCGCGATGCTCGTTTTCTGCTGTTCGATGAGCGCGATCACAGTTCAACTATATCACAAGGGAACATGACGGCGCAATCCGTCGTCGGAGTGGAAGATCGTCAAGCCGTAAGCGCCGCGTCCCAATCCTTCCACACCGGCTCGTAGCCAAGCTTGCGGATTAATGCCGCCACTTCGCCGGCGGAACGTTCGTCGGCAATTTGAAACTGTCCGGTCGCGTTCGTCGCGTTTTCCTTCGTGGGCGCCCATTCGCTGGCGCCGGACGCAAGTTCCACAATCCGGCCGCGTTCGGTGTGGTGAATCTTCTCCTTGCCCGCGCCGGTGTACCCGCCCGGTTCGGTATGGCTGCCCGCGCTGATCATCGTGATGCCGAGCGGAATCAGCCCGTCGCGCAACTTCGGCAATTCGCGCGTCGAAAGCACGAGTCCGACATCGGGAAACATCAGGCGCAGCGCGCAGACCAGTTGCGCCAGTTCGCGATCGCTGATGTGCGTGAGCGGCTGGAATTCGCCCGCGCACGGGCGCAGCCGCACCGTGGAAATGGTCAGCGCCGCCTTCCAGCAATTCCGCAGCAGATAATCCGCGTGTGCCGCCGCGCTGATGGCCTCAAACCGCCAGTCGGCCAGTCCGTAAAGCGGGCTGATGCCGAGCCGCCGGAATCCCGCGGCATAGGCGCGCTCGGGCGTTTCGAGCCGCCAGTCAAAATTGCGTTTCGGCCCGGCGGTGTGCATGTCCGCATAAATTTTGCGGTCATAGGTTTCCTGATAAACCACCAGCCCGTCCGCGCCCGCCTCGACGAGCGGCCGATAATCCGCCGCTTCCATCGGCCCGACTTCGAGCGAAATGCCCGGCCAATCCGCATGCAACGTGGCGATGCAATCCCTGAGGTAATCATTGGAAACGAACTTCGGATGTTCCCCCGCGACCAGCAGGAGGTTGCGAAAGCCTTGTTCCTTGAGCGCCTGAGCCTCGCGTTTGACATCCTCCAGCGACAGTGTCACGCGCAGGATCGGGTTGTCGCGCGAGAAACCGCAGTATTTGCAATTATTGACGCATTCGTTGGAAAGGTAAAGCGGCGCGAACATCCGGATGACCTTGCCGAACCGTTGCTGCGTCATGGCCTGCGAACGCCGGCCCATGTGCTCCAGCAATCCGGCGCCCGCCGGCGAAATCAAATGCGCGAAATCGGCCAGCGACAATTTCGGCTTCGCCATGCTCTCGCGCACGGCCTGTATGCCCGCCGACTGCGAACGTTTCACGAGCGATTCCAGCGGCAATGAATTGAATTCAGCGACAAAGCTCACAAAGCACAAGGTAGCAAATCGGCGGGCAAAGTCGAGGCGGGCAAATTTGGACTGCGGCGGCAAGCGGAGCGCGACACCGCCTTGGAAAAAGATTGCCGACAAATTCACCATGCGAAAGCGCTGTCGCCGCTGCGCTCTGCCAGCGCAGTCCAAAAGCTGCCGCCAATGCCGCGCAAATTCTCTGGCGGCAGCTGATTTTGAAAAACCCGTTTTAGTGGTGCGGCGGCTTGGGATTGTTGGCCTTGATGCGTTCCGATTCCATGGTTTCCAAAACTGCCGATTGACGCTGCATCTGTTTCTTCAAATGCTCCACGAGCCGGCCTTGTTCGACGACCACCCCGTTCAACTGTTCGACCTGATGTTCCAAGTGGGCGATGTGCGCCTCGATGCGTTCGAGCCGTTGCAAGTTTCCAGCGTTCATGGTTGTAAAAGTTCGCAGTTTTTCCAAACTAGGCAAATAACTTCAGCCGTCGCTCAAACTGAGCGGTGACCGAAAAAACAAAAGTGAAAAATCCGGTCCGAAAAAAATCCAACCGTCAGCACACGACGGCATCGGTCATGATTCTCGGCGTCGGATCGTTCGCGCACAGCATCGGCATGACGCTGGCCGACGCCGGCGCGAAGGTCTCAACCTATCTCACCCGCAATTACGGCCATTTCCCGCCGTCGCTCGTCGGGCCAACTTTTTCGCGCAACGCCTTTCCCAGCCCGGTTCCGCTCATCAAGAAAATCGGCGTGGAGGTCGTCATCCCGCAGTCCATTGACTGGGCGTTGCAGCCGTGGGCGGAGGATTTGTTGCGGTCCGAGACCGGCATTTTCAGCCCCACGCGCGAGGCCATGCGAATCGAGCGCGAAAGGGATTTTGCCCGGAAATTGTGCGCGGACTACAATATTCCCTTTCCGCAGGCCTATGTCGCGTCCAATCAAAAAGCCGCCGAAAAAATCCTGGCGAAACATCCGCGGCCGTTTGTCATCAAAAATCCGCTTTGCTCGCCGACCAGCCCGGTTCACACCATCCTGTGCGAGACGGTTGAGGACACGCGGGCATGGCTGCGACATGTCAATTATGCCGAGGGTGTGTTTTTACAGGAATATCTCGGCCGCGCCGAGATCGGGCACATCGCGCTGGTAAGCGGCGGCGAAATTTATTCGCTCGTCACGAACCAGGAATACAAATACGCCTTCAACGGCAACCAGGGCGTGGTGGCGGGCGCGCCGCTGGGCGGGTTGGTCGAGCGCGATCCCAACGACAAATACGGACTGGCGCGCAAGCTCATCCATCCGTTGTTGCCGTGGCTGCGCGCGGCAAAGTTCAACGGACCGCTGCAAGTCACCGCCATCAAGCAGGGCGGCCAATGGCACGTCATCGAATATAACATCCGCATCGGCGTCACCTCCGGCCCCATGATTTTGCGGATGCTGAAAAATCCGGCGGAAATCGTCTCGCGAACCGCGCGGAACCAGAAGCTGGACCTGCAGTTCGACAAAAAGATCAACTTTGGCTGTTCGCTCACGCTGGCGGGCTACGGTTATCCTTTCATCCAAGTGCGCAGCCCGCATCTGCCGCTGGAGGTGGATGGCCAATTTGATTGCGATGTCTGGTGGAATGAAGTGGCGCGCGGCGCGGACAAAAAGCTCGTGGCCACCGGCCATCGCATTGCGGACGTGATCGCGCTGGCACCGAAGCTGGACGCGGCGATTGCGAAGGCATACGCAAACATCCGTAAAATCCGCGTGGCCGGCAGCTATTACCGGACGGACATTGGACAAAGCCTGTGGCCACCGGGAAGTGTGTAAACCGCCGGTTGAGATTCCGCCGGAATTTTTTGCGGGGAGGTTATTCCATTGCCGGCGCACCCAGGGCGCGCAACTGATTTTTGGCTTCCAGAGAATCCGGCTTTAATCGCAGCGCCGCTTTGTAATCCGACACCGCTTCCTCGCGGGCCTGGTTTTTTTCCAGACTGGAATCGTGAAGGAGGGCGTTCGCCAGATGGCAGAATGTTTCCGGATCGTCCGGTTGCAGCCACAAGGCTGCGTGAAAATGCATTTCCGCACTCCGCCGGTCGCCGGTGGACGTGAATTCGACGGCCAAATTCTTGTGCAAATTGCAGGCGAGTGCCTTGGCGTCAAAATTCCGACCGGACCAGACTTTCGCCAGCGCGACCAGCGCAACCAGCAGAATCAGCATTTCCACAAAACCATCATCCCCAATGCCAATTCCCCGGCGAACCACGGCCAATCCTGTCAGCCAGACGCACAAACACAGTCCAACCACCAAAATGCCGGCGGCGTGGTCCAGCAGCAGGAGCGCAGCATAAGACAAACGGCCCATTTCACTCAAATCCCCCACCGCCACCCATGAATTTGGATTTTGATTGGTGATTTCCAGCCGGAATGGATTTGCGGGCGCGGTCACAATGATGGTTTGCCAGCGCCCCCGGGCTTTGGGATTCAATTCAGTTCTGCGCCCGGTTTGCTGTTCAACCAACTGAAGGCGGATGCCCTCCAGGCTGGTTCCGCAGCCCACGGGGATGACTAGTTTTGGCAACGCGGCGGAAAGTGGTTGGCTGACAAAAGCGCCGGTCTGATTCGCGCCGTTGGCCGAGTAACTGCCCCAAACCCGGGTGAATGCCCGCTTGGGTTGGTCCGGCGGGCAGCCCTCCGGAACAAATGAGGCATCGGATTTTTCATCCTTTTCCAACTCGAGCGGCGGACGACATAGGGAGGGAAGAATGGCCGATAGGTTTGGATCGCGCAGCAGTTCAGCGAGCCGGTCGGCGCTCGAATACGGAATGGCCCACAGGGGCTGCTCCGGCAAATAGCGGCGATCATTGGTGGCAACAAAGGCCCGCACATTCTCCTCCTCAACCAGGCTCCATCGCTTGCTCCACTGCAAATAATTTGCCAACGTCTTGTAATCTTCCATGGCCGTCCGGGAAATCCGCCACACGCCCCAGAACAGAACCGCCACCCAAATCACCGCCAGCATCACCACCAGCCGCCGGGGAAACCGGCGATAATCCGCGCCCTCGCCCAAAACAAACAAACTGGCCAGGCTCGCGATGGGAAGGGTGCTGAGCGTGTCCAGATACCGGCTGCTGTTCCCCAGGTACGCACGTCCATAGGCCAGCGCCATGGCCTGCAAGAATCCCCAAAAGCCAAGGGTTAGAACAAATTCAGCCGCCCGCGGGTCTTTGAAATCCAAGCGAAGATATTTTACGATCGTGATGACCAGCGGCAAACCAATCAGGCACAACATCCCCGGCTGATCTCCAAAGGGCCACGCCAGATTTCCCGCCAGCGCATCCAGAAAGATCAACAGCGACCTGGCCCGGAACGGACCGTGCCCGGCGGAGAGTTGTAAAATCAGGCCGGCGATAAAAACCGCCAAACCAGCGCCGAGGGTGGCGAGATTTTTGGGGGTAATGCCTTTTTGCTTCAACATTCGAAGGCAGACCAGTCCGATGACCGCCACGGAAGCCAGCAAGCCGGAGCCCATTGTGAAGAGCGACATGACCGCCGCAACCAGCCCCACCAGCCACCAGCCTCTGCCCGGCAAACTGAATCCCAATCCGACCATGGCGATGACCGAAAAAATACCCAAAAAATACATCTGGGACTGGAATCCGTGGATCGTGTTCTCCGCCGCAAACGGAAGCGCGAAAAACGGCAGGAGCAAAAAACAAATCCGGCCTTCATGTTTTCGACCGTTAAAAACCCACAGGCTGCACGCCAGTCCACCGGCGTAGCCGGCGTGAATAAATGCGTTGAGGGTCATCTGCAAGAGGGGATCCCACTGGCGATTGAGCCGGAGGACGAACCAGTCCAAAAGGCGCGTGAAAAAAATCCGGTGTTCGTTGTGCGGCGCAAACCATGTCCTCCACACCAGATGGCCTTCGAGCCAGGGCTTGAGCCAGAGTCCCGCCTCATCCCACTGATCCCAATAGGGCAGGGCCGTTCCATACACTTGAATGACCCAGAGTTTGGCTCCCAGCACCACCAGAAACAACGCGGTCAACCATGCGGCCAGCCGCAGCATGGAATTACGGGACGGCATGCGATTTTTCCCCGGATGTATTTAACGCATCCGCCTTGCGCTCATGGATCGCCGCGCGTTTGAGGTTGTTCTCGGATTTGAAATAGGCGGCAAGCTTGTAGTTCAGGTCTCGTTCGATGGTTTCGCGTTTGACCGGCGCTTTGGACCAGACGAAGCCCAGCGCGGCCAAAATTGCCAGCCAGGCAACGAAGGCCGGCAGATTTTCCCACGCCAGACCCAGCGGGCTGCGGATCAAGGCGAATCCCATAAGCCCGGCGAACAGGCCCAGTCCGCAATACAACAGCCCGACGGAATTTCGCAACAGCCATTGTGAAACGGCGGTGAAACGGCCGGTGACCTGCGCGTCCGCCGGCGGCAGGCACACGGCAGGCAGGATGATCTGGAGTTTCGGGTTGCGCAACACCCCCAGGGCCACTTCCGGACTCGGGCGAACGGTGGGCGGTTCGAGCAAATCACGTTCGTTGCCGGTGGCCATGAATGTTTCCACGCGTTCCTCGGCCACCAGATTCATCATGCGGGTGGAAACTAAAAAGTCTTCCACCACAATTTGTGAAATCCGGCCGAGGCCGGCAAAAATCACGCCGACAAAAACCAGCGGCAACAGCATGGCCGCCCACCTGGGAAATCGGCCACGGACCCACAACTGCGCGAGCAGCACCGTGGCAAAAAGACTGGCGATGACAAAAACATTTAATACGTCCATGTAACGGCTGGCCGGAATCATCTCCCCATAATTCGCGCGGCCATAGGCCAGGCCGGCGGATTGCAACCCGCCCCACAGTCCGAAGGCCAGGAGAAATTCGGCCGCCCGCCGCTCCGGAAAAGCCGGTCGAAAATACAGGGCGACCAATATGACGAGGGGCAGGGGAAAAAGACACGCCATCTCTGGAACATCGAAAAATGGCCAGGTCAGATTGCGCACCAGGGCGGAGGTAAATTGCACCAAGGTTTGCGCCCGCAAGAGGCGGTCGTCTTCCATGGTGACGTTCAGGGCCAGGCCCAAGCCCACCACCGCCAGACACGCACCCAACGTGATTAAATTCCCCTTCTCCAGCCGCCGCTGCTTGATGGCGCGCAGCATCGCCAATCCGCCCACCGCCATCGGGGCCAGCAAACCCGAAGCCATGGTAAATAAACCCATGACCGCCGCTGCCAGTCCCAGCCACCAACTCCCGCCGCCCGGCTTTCCAAATCCCAGTCCGGCCAATGTTGCCAAGGAAGCGAGGTCCAGGAGGTAGAGTTGGGAATTAAACGCCCAGATCGTGTTTTCACCGGCATAGGGCAAAGCGAAAAAGGGCGCCAGCAGCAGGCAGATGAGCCATCCGTTTTTGCGGCCCAGAAAATCCCACAGGCAAGATGCCAGTCCGCAAACGAAAGCCGTGTGAAGTAAGGCGTTGACCGTCATTTGCAACAACGGCTCCCAGCGCCCGTTCAGCCAGATGACGCCCAGATCGAGCAGGCGCGTGAAGAAAATCCGGTGTTCGTTGTGGGCCGCAAAAAACGCCTTCCACGTCAGATGCCCTTCCAGCCAAGGCCGGAAAAACCGCTCCGCCTCATACCACTGATCCCATAATGGCAGGGGTGATGCATAAAGCTGCACCAACCAGAGTTTTGCCCCCAGCACAACCATAAACAAAGCCGCCAACCAGAGACTAAAACATTTGAACGAGTCATGGGGCAGGTTTGTTGGCGTGGGCATGGCGAGCAACCTTAATCGGGGGCGAGCCTATATCAATTTCATCACGACGCAAGTCCGCAAGCCGTTCAATGGGGAGGGTGTCCATGTATCGGCCGGCTCTCATGGGTGTATCCGTTTTTTGGTTCATGGTTCTTTCGCTTGGAACCGGATACGTCCTCCCGCCTGTTTACCCGCGTTTCCTTACACTGCCAGACGCTGCCAACTGCTTTTCTGTTGCGGGTATAAATGGCCGAATCATATACTGTTTCACCCTATGAGAAAGAAAGGCTCCGGAATGAACGAACTGGATAGTGTTGTGATTTCCGGAGCTGGTCCGGGCATTGGCAAAGCGGTCGCTCTGGAGATTGGGTGTTGTGGGATTGATGTTTCGTGCGTTTCCAGGACGACCAACTGTGAGATCACGGTGTTGGAATCGTTTTGTGCGGCTTTTTAATTTTTGGAACGCCATGCCAATCCGCCTTGAAGGTTAAGCCGACAAAGAGAAAAACAACCGGATGAACTTGAAGCACAAGAAAATATTGGTTTTCGGCGGCGCTGGTTTTATCGGCAGCCATCTCACCGAGCGGCTGATTCAGGAGGGGGCTTCCGTTACGGTGTATGACAACTTGAAGACCGGCCGCACCGCCAATCTTGCC
>Ga0182027_10014528_pt1 | contig 10898 bp, 9 predicted proteins | sample 712E1DmetaG_FD_121300 | JGI IMG/M metagenome (GOLD analysis project Ga0182027, IMG submission 121300) | Permafrost microbial communities from Stordalen Mire, Sweden - 712E1D metaG (Illumina Assembly) | ecosystem: Environmental > Terrestrial > Soil > Wetlands > Permafrost | place: Sweden...
TGATTTTTCCCCAGTTTATATCTTTCTGATTCTTTTATAGCCATAGCCCTCGGATATCAGGTCATAAAAAAAGCGCAATTAATTGATTTTCAATTAAGTTACGCTATTCTTTCGTGATTCCGGTGCGACTCGAACGCACGACCCACAGCTTAGAAGGCTTTATCCCATACTTTTACTATGTTTCATGTAATGTTATATTGTTTTATAAATCAATATGATGTATATTTGTATTGTTAATTTGTTTCAGAATAATTCGTGATATTTCAGAAATAGTTCAAACCATGTTCAAACCATAGCTTATGGCAACAGCAAAAATTGAATTGTTTAAAGGGAAAAAACTCTCAGATGGAAGTCATCCAATAATGCTTCGTTTTACGCATAAAAGCAAAAATAAATACATTCATTTAGGAGCTTCAGTTAAACCACTCCAATGGATTGGAGAACCGGAAAACTGGGTTTCAAAAAACTATAGTGGATATAAGCGACTTAATGTGCGAATTGATAATGCACTTAACAAGGCAAGGAATATAATCTTCAATTTTGATGAAAATAATACATACTTTACACTGGATGACATTACTAACAAATATATCAGGGATAAAAACGAAACATATTTCAATAAGTATACTACACAAATTATTGAAGACTTAAGAATATCAAAAAAGGTTGGCAATGCATCTGTTTATCAGACTACCTTAAATGTTGTCAAAGAATATATGAATGAATGTGATTTTCATATAGTTGCGATAAACACCCATTGGTTATCAAAATTCGAGAGTTATAAATTATCAAAGGGGGTATCTATAAATGGTGTGAGTTTATATTTACGAACAATTCGTGCAATCTATAATAAAGCTATTAAAGATAAGCTGATTTCAAGAGACGTTTATCCCTTTGGTAGGGATGGTTTTCAGATTCAAAATTCACCTACTCAGAAAAGGGCAATTTCAAATGACAACATTCATCTTATCCGAAGTCTTAGCCTAGAGCCGTACACACCTATATGGCATTCAAAAAACTACTTCATGTTTTCTTTCTTTGCCAGAGGGATGAACTGGGTCGATATGGCCCATTTGAAGATGAAGGATATTGCTGATGGAAGAATCAATTATATCAGGAGAAAAACAATCAGAAAATCATCTAAATCTTTTAGCGTTAAGATAAACCCACAGATTCAGGAAATCCTTAATTATTATATTCAAAATAAAACCAAAGATGATTATGTATTTCCTATAATCAAAAGACCCGAATCTATGGATGATACCCGAAAAGATATTATGAATGAAATTAAAACTTTTAATAAGTATTTAAAGAAAATAGCAGAGATGACCGGCATAGAAGCTAATCTCACCAGCTATGTAGCCCGACATTCATGGGGGACAATCGCCAAAAAGATAGGAATTGATATCAATCTTATTTCAGATGGTTATGGTCATAGTGATCCGTCGGTAACCAAAGTCTATCTGGATAGTATTGAAAATGAGGATATTGATAAAGCAAATGATCTAATAATCAATTAAAATTATGAATTACTTTGAGATTTTCTCTCAGGGATTCCAAAAGGCATTGGATGTAAAAGATGATCAAGAATTTATAAAAGGTTCTAATACTAAAGAAATTAAACCTTTTTTTCAGGGTCTTACTAATTTTTTATTTAATCAATGGGTTTTAGCTAAAAAAATGGAAGGGAAAGATATATACGATAAAAAATTTAAAGTACTTAGTAGAACAGATTTCCCAGATATTTCAGATGAATATTTTGAAATCTTGAACGTTTTGACAGTGAAGAGAGATTTTCTGTATATTTCAAATTACGAATCTGATTTAACTGATATCGACCCATATTATCATCTATTTGATTTTAAAGGAATTATTGATTCATTAAGGAATTTTGAATCTGACCTAAATGTTTTTTATGTAAATAAATTCCATATAATCAATATAATTGATACATATCTTTTGGGCAAATACCTTGATTATTACCTCAGGGAATGTGCCCCCACTAAATACAAAAGGGGATATGAATTCACAAACGAACATTATTATAAGAAGGTATTTATTAAAGCTTTGACATACAAAAGCAAGAAGATAAATACTTATTCTGATTCATTCAAAGAGACAGAGACTAAGCTAGCTGAAAACGCATTTTATGAATATAATAAAGCAATATTGTCCACTTTAATTTCTTCTTCAAAGGAAATTGGACCAGATGAATTTAAGAAAAATGTACTATATAAATGTCTTTATAGTTACAGAAATTTTCGAGTTGAAGTCCTAAACGAAATTCGCAAATATCTTATAACAAATGAGGAATTAGAGGATAATGAAAACCTCTTTATAATGACTCATAGAAAGAGATTGTTATTATATGACCTATTAAGGAATATCGAACCTGAAAAAGAACTACCAGGTGATGAGAAGGCATTTTCTAATGATCGTTCAATTTCGACTATAAGATTTGATGATTTTAAAAGAAATGAAGTTCGAAAACATTTTGGTTGACATTACCTAATTATGTGTATTTAAATGCGTTAAAAATAGTTTCTATGAGCGTCAATCTTAACGCACCTTCACCTCCATTTTTATAGGTTCAAGATGATTCATGTCCTATTTTTGTAAAAAAAAGCACGAATCAAATGGAAGATAAATCTCCAATTCCCGGATGGGTATCAGAAAAAGAAATGCAGTCTCGCTCTGGCCTAAAAACTACAACACTATGGAAATTACGAAATGATGGAAAGCTTGTTTCATCAAAGATTGGGAAGCGTGTTTATTACAAGCTTTCCAGTTTTATCGAGCTTTTGGAAAAAAATAAAATTTAATGGAAAGGGAGATAAACATGAACGAACTACCATTTGCTGGGACATTATCATTAAACCAAGTCCACTCTCAAGTTGAAGATACCAATTTTTCTAAAAGATCTGACAGTGTCAGACGAAGTCTTGAACCAGCCTTTGATGATCTTAATAATCTCAATAGAATCCAGAATCACATTACAGAGTTAACTAAGAAAAGTGAACTTATTCCACACTCTGAAATATTAACCAAGTTGCTTGAAAGAATAAAAGAAGTTGATTTCCTGAAATTGGCCAATGTCGAAGATGGCAAGCTCAAAAACAATCATCTTCTGATAATTACTATTGAACAGATATTAAGTGTTGCAAAGCTAAACAAATGGAATATTTGCATAAATCATTCATTTATTTACCTATTTAACGGTGCATATTGGAGTCTATTTGATGATGAAGAAATAAAAACGTTTTTAGGTAAAGCATCAGAGATATTAGGAGTTGAAAAATTCAAAGCTCGACATTTCCTATTTAAAGATCACCTTTTCAAACAATTCCTGGCAACAGCCTATCTGCCAAAACCTGTACAGTCAAACGATATTGTACTTCAGAACTTAAAAAACGGCACCTTAGAAATAAGTCCAAATGGATCAGTGCTAAGAGGTCACAATATGGCTGATTTCATGACTTATCAATTACCTTTTAACTTTGACCCCTCTTCCAAGGCTCCTATTTTTGAAACATATTTAAATAGAGTCTTACCTGACAAAAGCATGCAAAAAATTCTCTTTGAATATTTAGGTTACGTTTTCATTCAGCCATCGACTCTGAAGCTTGAAAAAACATTATTGCTTTATGGTCCAGGGGCAAATGGTAAATCAGTTTTAAATGAAATAGTAAATGCATTACTCGGGGAAAACAATGTTTCCAGTTATACACTAGAAAGCCTTACAAATGGAAACGGATATTCTAGAGCAATGATTGAAAATAAGCTTGTAAACTATGCAAGTGAAATAAGCAGTAATCTACAAACCTCAATTTTCAAACAATTGGTTTCAGGCGAACCGGTCGAAGCACGTCTACCTTATAAGGAACCGTTTACTCTAAAACAATACGCTAAGCTTATTTTTAATTGTAATACTTTACCTAAGGATGTTGAACATACCAATGCTTATTATCGTCGATTTTTGATTATCCCTTTTAATGTTAGCATTCCAGAAGCTGAGCAGGACAAGCAATTATCACAAAAGATTATAAAAAATGAATTGTCAGGAGTCTTCAATAACGTTTTGAATGGACTAAAAAGACTATTACAACAAAAGAAATTCTCAGATAGTGATGCAGTAAACCTTGCGTGCCTTGAGTACGAAAAGCAATCTGACAGTGTGCGATTATTTATGGACGAATCAGGATACCAGATCAGTTCTCATATGCACACTTTAGTAAAAGAACTATACCAAAATTATAGACTCTTTTGTTCAGAGGATGGTTATAAACCTGTGAATAAAACAAATTTCATTAAACGATTACGGGCATTCCTTATTACGATTGAAAAAAAGAATATCGGTAACGTGGCTTTCATATCAAAAAAGGATGAAATATACTAATTAAAAATAATGTTGTTTGATTTTCACTTTTTTCACAATGTCACTTAGACTTAGGTATATATTAAACAAAGGCAGTAAAAAGTATAAATGTCCACAATGCGGAAAGTTGAGGTTTGTCAAGTATATAGACACAATTACAGGTGAATATCTGCCAGAACAATATGGACGATGTGATCGTGAAATAAATTGTGCTTACCATCTTAATCCTTATACTGATGGCTTTGCCAAAAATGAAAAAGAAAAGCTGCAGAACTTGGAACAAAAAACCTTGTCCATCAAAAAGGCTTTAAAAAAAACAAAACCCATTTTTATTCCATTTGAAGTATTAAATGAAACTTTAAATCACGATGGTTATGAACAAAACTCATTCATACAAAATCTTTTCTATAATATTCCCTTCCCCTTTGAAACTAAGGACGTGGAAAAGGTTATTTCTCAGTATTATCTGGGTACGATTTGTAATGGATACAGAGCGGGGGCAATAACTTTTCCTTATATTGATAAGATTGGCAACGTTCGAACTATTCAAGTAAAACAATTTGATAGAGACAATCATACCAAAGGGACAGACTTTTTACATTCAATCTTAGAAAAAAAATATATTCAAAAAAGGCAAATTGTACCCACCTGGCTGAAAGAATATAAAAAGAATGAATCAAAAGTTTCATGTCTATTTGGTGAGCATTTATTAAACAAATATACTATGAATCCAGTAGCATTAGTGGAAGCTCCAAAGACGGCCATTTATAGCACGTTATATTTTGGATTTCCTGAACAATCTGATAACTTATTATGGTTGGCTGTTTTTAACCTAAGCAGCCTAAGTTTGGAAAAATGCAAAGTATTACAAGGCAGGAACGTAATTTTGTTTCCTGACTTATCAAAAGATGGCAGGGCATATGAGTTATGGAAGAGCAAGGCGAAAGATTTTTCAGACCTCCTGCCAAGTACGTGTTTTAAAATGTCGGACTTATTAGAGACACTTGCATCAAACGAACTAAGAAATGTTGGAGCAGATATCGCGGACGTATTAATTAATTTGGATTGGCGTAAATTTAGACATCAGCAATTTGAACAACCAAAAGGTGACCCTTCACTCTTAAATAAATGTGAACAAGGTGAAAAAGGTGAAAAAGGTGCGCCTGTCAAAACAAACTTTATTTTAAAATCTAAAGATTATTCACTGGATGATCCCCTCAATGCTTTTAAGAAAATTCATAATCTGACATGGAACAAAACCGAATTGGAGCACTTCAATTCAAATCTCTCCTGCCCCACTGGACTAGTTAATTTGAATTCTTGTAGCAAAATTACTGATTTTAATAAATTCATCATTTCACACTTTGGCATTGTGAAGGCTAGAGATAGTAATCAGAGGTATCTACCATATTATGAAAGATTGATCCAATTGAGTTCTCAAAATATCAAAGATAAAAACTGACATGCGAACAAATATCAAATTATATTATGCACACAGTAAGTTGATCTATGGAACACAGCAGGAAATTGATGAATTAGAATTTCTTAAGGAAAAATTCCCTTACGCTCAAATCATTTGCCCTCATTATACCATAGGTGAAATAAATGATTCCAAGGATTACCTTTTTGTGGTCGATATATCTAATGATCTAATTGTATCCGAATTTAATGGCGACATTGGCTTTAAAGTCTTTACTGAAATCTCAAGGGCGTTTAGTAATAATACTAATGTTTTTGTTCTGAGAAAAGTTGATGATAAGTTCTACCTCCTTAAAGTTTCAGGCCTAAAAATAATAAATCGAGAGGATTATAAAATTCACTTCGGAAGAGTAATTGTATGATACAAAAAATTAAATGACCCTCTTTTTTGCATTATAATCTTACGAATTGAAACTGTTCGATAACAACAGTTGAAAGAAATGAACTGATGAAAGGGGCTTGGACCTTATCCTTCAAATTATCATAATTCGTAGGCAATACAGCCATTCTTCGGCTTGCTGCGGTGCTTTTGGTTATCTTTTAGAGACTTTGCAGAAATATAAATATTAATTTAATACCTATTGGCAGCAAAAACTAAACGTAATTTTGACTTAAAATTGTAAGTATGTCAACGTATCCAAAACATAGAAAGCCATCAGGATATGCAATATGCACTATCTGTGGTAAAACATTTACTTCGATGGGAATGGGTGCACATAGACGACAAGCACACCAATTGGTTAGAATTGCTATGCCAGATTGCTTAAGCAATGACCATATTGCTTTAGCAAATGTCAAAAGCAATACTGTAGCCTGCCCTTTTACAAAAGATAATGCTATTGTAAAAACACCATTACTCCAGCATGTATCAGATATTTCGTGTAGGGACCTTACGGAATGCAACCATTCAGGTGGTCAACACTTATATACTGTTACCGATTTAAATATATTGATGGGTCGGATTTGCCAAATTGTATTAAATACAGATATAAGCAATCTCATCGGGAAATGGGAAACTGACAATATCGTAAATCAGATGATCACGGATTTCGAACGCAGGTTTGAATGTAGGTTTAATGACGTTAAGGAAGCCAATCCCGATGTCAGGCCAGGCAAATCTGATGCAGAAAACTGGGTTATAGCATCTAAATATGCTTCTTTGCAATATTCAAGGTAAAAAACCTGCAAAAACAGTCGAATTAAGAACACAATGGATCGACAGCAATAACAGCATATAGCTCATTTGGTCCGGATTATTCAGCTCATAGTTTATTGACCCCAATGAAAAGAATGATCTGTGAAACGCTAAACTACTTGAGGGCAACCAGAATGAGTTAAGATGCCATAAAAATATCTTCAGGGGAACGCCTTTATAAGTAATTAATCGCCTTTATTTTTATATTACCGTTGAAGTGAGATCCTAGTTATTCAATTGAATATCAAATACCTTACATTTTTATTACCGTTTACTTATTTCATTTGCAGAAACTATTTAGACAAATTAAATTATGTATCTTATTGCTTATTTCCAGTTATTTCTTGCTATATGGTGACAAGAAGATCAAATCCGCACTTCATCAGGGAATAAAACTTCTCCAAATAGTGAGTTCACCATCAAACATCGATAAAGGTGATTAACCTCCGCTGCTATTCTTCATCTAATAATGGGACGTTTTTCTAAACGTTCAGATTTAAAATGATACTAATTTTCTATATATAATTAAATTCAAGATTAAAAGGGTAACAATACATTCTTATCCTCTCCCAAATAATAACAAATAAAATTTAGATTAAAAAAGATGGTTACCCTCCCCTGTAATTGAGGTATTAAAATATAGTCCAATTATTCAATAAATGAAAATTGATAGAAGTTAAATTAGCCTATTTAAACTAAATACTACATGAGTTTTGTGCATGATACCGTTATGAAATCCAGAACTCCATTTTCTAAATAATGTCAACTCAGCTAGCTTAGGTTTCCCTGGTATGTTGAAATATATTACAGATGTTCAAGGGAATTATGCAATGCTTTAAAAACATCACATTGATAAAGAGAAGTTTATATACATCTTAAATTTTTCGAATCAAAAATATTTGAGTAAAATATTTCTAACCTTTTGGGGATAGTTCAAAATTAAATAGATCGGACAATTTGACATTTAAAGTTCTAGCTATTGCGAAAATGGTACTTAATGTTGGGTTTATTCTTGCAGTTTCGATCTTTCTTCTGTCCTGTATTCGTAGCAGAAAGTTTCACAGAATAATAAATACAGATATAGCACTTGTGCTATATCTATTGTATATTTGTATGAGATTCATTGTTTTAAGAAATCTAAATAATGAAACCTGACCCTATTAAAAACTTAAATTATATTATTCCTCAGTGGATTGCTGGCAGATATAATAAATATGCCCATGTAGCAATTATGTATAATACTCTTTGTGGAGAAGCCTTTTTCTTTGATGAGGATTCCGCTGATGTTATTGGCACAATATTAAGTTATAATATAGGAGATGAAGTAGATATAGCGAATATATCAAATATTCATAATATTGCCATAAGTTCAATTATTGCTTTTTTTGAGGAGTTAGTTACAAACTATTTATTAGTTAACAAAGGATTGACTGATTCTGAAATCTTGGTGTTACGCCACAATATTTTTATGAGCCGTGGCAATGTTTTATCCAGCAAAAAAGGAGTTTCCCTACCTTCTTATTTTGATACGGCAGAAAATGATTATCGAAAAATCATTTGTGAACAAGGTATACCAATGTCAGTAATCCTTGAATTGACCTACCATTGTAACCAAAAGTGTATCCATTGTTATAATCAAGGTGCAGCGAGAGGAAATATTAATGAAACACATCGGGATACAGACGAAATGGATTTAGATACATATTATTGTTTAATAGACGATTTATGTAATTTGGGAGTAGCTAAATTGACATTAACAGGAGGCGACCCATTTTGTAAAAAAGAATTTTGGCAAATTCTAGATTATGCACATAAAAAGAAATTTGCGATTGATATTTACACGAATGGATTGGCATTATATCAGGGGGATGAGCTTAAAAAATTGTTGAAATTCTATCCCCGATCTGTTGGATTAAGTGTTTATAGTGCTTTGTCTGAAGTTCATGAATCAATAACCAGAGTTAAAAATTCCTTAATTAAAACACTAACTATTGCTAATCAATTATCTGAAGCAGGTGTTGCATTGTATTTTAAATGTCCGATAATGACGATAAATGCACAGAGCTATCATACTGTAGCAACATTAGCTGCTAAATATAATGCTGTTCCACAATTTGATGTTAATCTTACAGCGGCAATGGATGGAGATGTTTCTATCACTAATCATTTACGATTAAAGGAGAATGCTCTTAATATAATTTTGCGTGATCCGCTACAGCCATTATACGTAGGAATGAATACTCCAAATGGAGGTAAAAAACTGCTTAGTTTAAAAGAATCTTTGTGTGGCGCTGGTACAGACATGGCAAGCATAACACCTTTTGGGGAGGTATATCCATGCAACTCTTTTCCAATGCCATGTGGTAATGTTAAAAAAGAAACATTTGTTGAAATATGGAAAAATTCAACTCAGCTCAAATCCTTCCGCAAAATTACTTATGAGGATTGTGAGCAATGTGGCAGAAATGAAAGATGCTATTTTTGCAATAGGTGCGTTGGTCAGAGCTATATTGAATCTAAAACACCATTAAAAAGCAGTACAGATAATTGTTTCATATCAAATGTACGAATGAATATTGGTAAAGATTTAAATTACATGAAAGGGATTTGTCAAATTGATGTTAGAAAAGAATTGCAAAAAATAGAGTTAATTACAAGTATAGATTTCAATAAAGAATTTTAAATGGTGACGCCTTGCTACCTGAGATAAATGCAAGACAGTTATTAAATAAATCGATATGAAAAAGCATCTTGGCATTAAGAGGAAGAGTTCTGTAATAATTACGGCAGGTTGTCCCAAAAACTCTGAGGGTACATGCGGTATTATGTATCGTACATGAGTCCTTCGATTGGAAGAGCTATTGCCTAGCTCTTCCAATTTATGATTTTTCTTAGAATCATAAGCTATACCTGATTATAGAAATGAACATAAAGCGACAGTTCAACTTAAGACAAACAAACGGACATTTATTTAAATCGACATATTGTCATAAAGATTACATGGGTTTGTGGTTCGAATTCTTCACCGACCTCAGAGTTTTGTCAGAAAGCCCTGTTTATAAGCGAGATAGAAAAGGATTGTTTTTTTAGGTGCGGAATGGGGTGCGTTATCTATTAAATTCCTCAAGTTCTGGTGCATAAAGTAAAGATAATTAGAAAAGCCACGAATGCCAATACTAACCATATTATAATTCTATTTTTCTTATTTCTTCTATGCTGCTACTCTATCTCCCAATCTGCTTCGTGCTGATTCTCCATATCAATGCCTGAATCTGAAGATGAATTTCTATAATCTGTTTCGTGTTGATTCTCAATCTCAATGTTCCTCTCTTTATAGATGAGTAAAAGTTATAGTAGGTTTTATTCTTTTATGTCAATGACGCTTCAGTTTTCCTTTTGATATTAATATTCTCTGCTAAAATAGAGAATGCTATACTCTTATGTTTAAAGTCCTTTATATGATAAAAGCGTTGCCCAATTGGTTCTACTGTTCCGGAGGGATAAATATTAACCTTATTCAAGTTTACTGTCCGCAAACTAAAGGTTATTTTTTCATCATATTCAAATTCAATCTTATCTGCTTTGAAATATTCAATGACAGGCTCAAAGGTCTTTGAACTTTTATAATTACCTTCATTGGGAGGAAAACTCAAGTCAATTTTTTCCCTTTTTTTTCATCTGATAAAACCTCATAAGCCTCATTTATATCTATAAATCGATCAGAAAAAAATGAATCTCCTTCATTCTTGTCTGGATGAAATTTTAATGAAAGCTTTCTATAGGCTTTTCTGATTTCATCTGTCGTAGCTGTTCTAGTCATACCAAGGATATAATAACTTATCTTGACAA
>Ga0182027_10014529_pt1 | contig 10898 bp, 9 predicted proteins | sample 712E1DmetaG_FD_121300 | JGI IMG/M metagenome (GOLD analysis project Ga0182027, IMG submission 121300) | Permafrost microbial communities from Stordalen Mire, Sweden - 712E1D metaG (Illumina Assembly) | ecosystem: Environmental > Terrestrial > Soil > Wetlands > Permafrost | place: Sweden...
GCACCGCGATCTGCTGAAGGCGCTTGGCAGCGAGCCGCTCGCACCCGTGGCGACGTGGGCGCTCGGCTTTGCGGGAACTCGAGACGCGGCCGATGCCTGCGTCGATCTCCTGCGCCAGGAACGTCTCGCGCAATTGGCGTTCGAAGCATTCTGTGCAATCACGGGCGTTGATTTCAAGGCCAACAGGCTCACCGTTCCGGCACCCGAGGAGAACACGGAGTCAGCGGTTCCGTTCGAGCAAGACGACCTCGATGCGGATCTCGTTCCCAAAGTCGAGGCCTGGTTGATGAGCACGTCGACCAGGAGCGCGACGTTGTCTCTAAGTTAGTGACAGCCCACGGTGCCGCCCACCATTGACGTGGTCGATACGCAAAGTGGTGGATTCACCGTTGTCACCGCCTCGCACTCCGCGGCGCGGTGCAGACTCCCGCAGGCCTCCGAAGGTGTCCCGGTAGCTGATCCGCAAACTTGACTGGCGTCGAACGCGCAGGGCTCACTTCCCGCCATTGGCTGCTTTTCGATGCTGCCACTGCAGTCGTAGTCGAATCCCACGGAGCACGAAGTGGTCGACACGGTAAAGTACTCTGCCTGGTCTGGATGCACCAAGAGATCGTTGTCGCAACAGTCCCACTTGCCATCGGCCCGGGGAGCGATGTACCCGGCCGCCAGTGGGTAGGTTGCGCCACACCACCCGGCTGAATTTTGCGAACTTGGATATTGATCGTTGTCAATATCCAGGTAGAAGAGGGCGCACTTACCCACGGCGCATTGTGCGTCGCTGGTGCACCCTTGGCCCGAGGCAAGAAGGCATTTCCCGCCGGTGCATTGTTGGGTTGCCGAACACGCCGAACCCGTGCCCGAACAGGCGCCACAATGGGAGTCATCAGATTGCAAATTCGTGCATAGATTTGGGCAAACAGTTTGCCCTGTAGAACACACAGTGCACCTGCCACTCACGCAGGCTGCGCCTGACACGCATTGGCTGTTGTCGGTGCAACTTGAGAGGCATGCAGCCGTCCCGCAAATGAATGCACCGCACGGAATGGACCCAGCAGAAGAACAATTGCCGGCACCATCACATGCGCGTGCCGGCGTAGCGCTGCCATTTATGCAGGCAGCCGTAGCACATGTGGTCTTGACACCTGGATAGTAACAAGAGGAGCTCTGTCCGTTGCAGCTTCCAGCACAATAACCGCTCCCGCCGCAGGGAGGGTGGCCGGAAGCCGGAACACCTGTGACGAGGCTACACGTTCCAACCTTTTCGCTGAGCGCACACGACTGGCATGATCCCGTGCAAGCAAGATCGCAACAGACGCCATCACTGCAGTTGTTCGAGGCACATTCAGCAGCCTTTGAGCATGTGGCACCCGGAGGCGCTCCGGATAGGGTCGTGTCTGGGCCTGCATCAATGCGGGAGTCGGATCCAGCAGCGTCGGGGCCAAGTGAGGGAGCATCGCCAATCGACGTGAGGTCCGTGGAATCGTCCGGGGCATCTAGCTGCGTGGCATCTATGCTCGGAGCATCTGGTGCTAGCGGACTGTCGGGGCCGATCTCTGGCCCAGTTCCGCCTGAATCGCTGGTACCAGTCTCGGGACTCGGGGGCACGTCATTGCTCGGCTGATCCTTGCCAGCATCGGTCGACGAGTCACTGGCTATCCCATCCGGCAGGGCGACCTCATTCCGATTGTTGCCCGTAGCGTCAACGGGGGTAAAATGGCCATCCTGCGTGGGTGACGAAGCATCTGCCCGGCTGCTGTTGCAGATAGCATCATTGGGTTTGCAGCACCTGCCCGGCGTCACAGTCACGTTGCATTGATACGAGGGAGGACACTGATCGCTCTTCTTGCAGGTTAGCCTCGACACGTCGGGGGTGGCGAAACACCCCGCAGCAAGGACGAGAATAGCCAAGCCGACCCTGACCAGACCCGATCGACCGGGACGGGTGTCGAGATTGAATGTCATTGAAAAGTCCTTCGCACGAACAGAGCTGTCCCGTTAGGACAAAGCACCGGAAAGAAAGAGACCTGGGTTGTCGCAGGGGCAGTCTCCAGCCTCCGCCATCCTAGGAGATACAGTGCAGTCCCTGCAACGATCCCTGCTGCCCCGACGCCATATCCCACCCAGCCCCAGTTTTCGTAGGACTTTCTGGATGACTCCAGGCCCGGAGTGTAGCCGTTATCCTTGTACATCTGATCGACGACGCTTTGCGTCTTCATCGACATCACTATGCCCGCAACAACGCCGGCAACGCCCACAGCCCCAACGACGATGCCGGCCGCACGCAGTCCCGAACCGGAGTGGGAGGACTGAACGGGTCGTGGCATCACGAGCGTCGAGTCAGCCGGGGGCTCCTTGACTGGCGTGCTCACGAGGGTTGTTGCTGGAGTCCCAGAGGCGACGATTGTGGACGGGGGCGGAGTCGGCGCGGGCGGTGAGCTCTCTGGCAAGTGCGCCTTGCAGTCCGCGATGTACTCATCCACCTTGGCCTGTTCACCGGCGGATAGGTTTGTCACCTTACGCAGGTACTCGGCGAATCGGTCCAGCGCCTCTTCCCAGCGGTGGTTCTGCTGAAAGCAACGGCCCTGATTGAAAACATAGGCCGCGTCATTGGTTTCGACGAAGAGATCCCCCAGAATGTCGATCCCCTTGCGATAGTCGCCGGTTATGCACGCCTTCTTGGCCGCCTTCTCCATGGCCTGTCTGTTGGCTGGTTTGGCCATCGCGGGTGAGACCAAGAGAGGTGGGAGAACTAATAGTAGAGTGATCAATAGGGTCGAGCGCATGGGCCTCCCAGGACGGATAGTGACAATCGCCAATCTTGCCCTGCGCGCCGCTTTTTGCAAAGCGTCTTGAGCTAGGGCATCCGGGCTCACCACAGACCACGCCCCGGGGCCATGTGATCGGCTGGTCCTCATGCCCAGGTGAAAAGGCAAAACTCAGTAGGACACGAGTTCGCCGGCGTCGTTGACTCGAATGTTGCGATGGCGATGCGCCCCGGTGAATCGCTCGACCTCGCGCACCCAATCAGAATCGGAGTGATGGTTCACCGTCTGCTCGGCTTCCCCGCGCGCCTCGGATGAAGCGCCCTGGCCGGCCAGCGCGTGGATCAGGATGGAGGAGCCGGCGCAGAAGATGCGGCGACGTTCTCTTGCACGGGCTCGCGCCGGGGCTCGTCACACTAGCGGGCGGCCGTCACCAAAATCGACGACCGCGCCACCACCAACAATCAGGCTGGCACTACTTCGCCAAGCGCATGATTCGGTTAGGACTGTTCGTGCCCCAGTACGGCTGTCCCTCCCTATTTCGGAGGTACCTGGTTGACGCGGGGGTGGGCTCCGGTGTGTTGCTCGACCTCCCGCGCCCATCTAGTGCCAGCGTACTTATTGACCATCTCCTCGGCCTCCGCCCGGGCCTCGGAGACTTTCCCCTGCCGCGCGAGCGACTTGACAACCATCGCCGCCATCTCGGGTGCGTCCGGACTGTCCGGAAAACGGCGAAGCCCATCGCGCGCCAGATCGTACGAAAGTACATAGTCGTCGGTGTCCTGCGCCTTACGCAGCCGTTCCATGAGCTCGGATTCGTCGAGCAACTTGGGCTTTGCGGTAGCTGCCTTCCTGGGGGCAGGATGGGGCATCGGCGGAACCGAGGCGTCCACGACTGGCGGGCGGGGTGGCGTTGGCTCGGGGGCTGGAACCAGCACCTCGGGCTTCTTGGGCTCATCAGTCGGAGGAGGCTCGGTCGCTTTGGGCAGCGGGGCAAACATCTTCACCCCGACGGCCACCCCGACCACCACCAGCGCACCGACGAGGATTCCGATCTTGGAAGCCGCGCGCATGACGACCTAGAGCCTTCTCACTTGCATGCCAAATCGGCAGGATGAGCGCTGTAGAGATTCTGCATCGCCGTCTTCATGGCAGGCCACTCGGTCGGCTCTCCATTGCTGGGGGGAGGGCTGTCGGCGTTGGCGTACTGCCAGGCCCAACCACCTTGGTAGCCATTGTTGTAGAGGGTTGTGTAGAGATCTGCCCCCTTGATCGTCGAGTTGGATGGGCCGGGGCTATCGATGTCCCAGAACTCGCCAATCATGATCGGCTTGTCGAGAGCCCAGTGCGAGGCGGGGTTAACGAACGGCGATACGCTATTCGCTCCTCCGACGGTGCCCCAGTTGTCGTAGTAGTGAATCTCGTAGAAGTCCAGGGTACCGTTGCTCTTGCCGCCGATGCTGGTCAGCTGGCTGTTTGAATAGTAGTTCTTGTGACCGTCGACGTCGGTATTGGCCAGGAAGGTCCATGCGGCATTGGTGACGAGGGCCGATGGGTCTGCAGCGTGAATCCCGGCGGCAAACCAGTTCACACATTTCTGAATGTCCGTAATGCTGACATAGTTACTTCCAGTCCACGGGGTGGGGTTGGGACCGTCATCGATCATTCCTTCCGGCTCGTTGAAGACTTCCCAGGCATAGAGGCCCGGATGGCCCTTCAATGCGGTGACCAGTGGCGTGATGACGTTGTCAACGTATGCCTGTCGGTTGGCATCCTTCTGGAGAAGATTCTTGTTGTTCTGGAGAATCGTGGCGCTGACTTGGCCGGATTGCAGCATGTCGAACGCCCACAAGCTGACCACCACGGCTTGGCCCGCGGCTGCTGCGCCGTCGAGGATCTTTTTGACGTCAGCGATGTTCGCATCGCTGATCTTGGCAACGAGACCGGTCGTCGCGTCGTAGGTCGGCGTTTTGGAGCCGTTGGTGTGGAACCACCAACGGACAATTCGACCACCCACCGCAAAGGTGTCGCTGAAGAGCTGGCCGAATTTGGTCATGTCGGGACTCGGGATGTCGGCCGCGTAGTTGAACCAGGCAACGTTGACCCCGCTCGCGAACTTGGGACGGCAGGCACCCGTTACTCCTGCAGCTCCCCCGGTGCCCTTTGCACCACCGTTTCCTGCACCGCCGGCTCCGCTGTCTGCGTCCGGTCCTCCGTCGCGACCGGACGAACCGTTTCGGCCCGCGGCTCCGCCGCTGCCTGACCCACCACCAGTTCCAGCGCCGCCACTGCCCGATGTACCACCAGTTCCAGCGCCGCCACTGCTCGATGCACCGCCGTTCCCCGCACCGCCGCTGCCTGATCTACCACCGCTCGCCGTGCTTCCGCCCGGGGCGTTCGATCCACCCGAGGCGGCCGTGTTTCCACCGCTGGCCGTGCTCCCGCCCGAGGCCGCCGTGCTCCCGCCCGAGGCCGCCGTGTTTCCGCCCGAGGCGGTCGAACTTCCGCCGCTCGCCGTGCTCCCGCCCGAGGCTGCCGTGCCTCCGCCCGAGGCCGCCGTGTTTCCGCCCGAGGCGGTCGAACTTCCGCCGCTCGCCGTGCTCCCGCCCGAGGCTGCCGTGCCTCCGCCGCGCGACGTGCTTCCACCCGAGGCCGCCGTGCTTCCGCCACTTGGCGTCGCTCCGCCCGAGGCACCGCCGGTGCCGGCTGGGCTGTTCCCTGCGGTTTCACAAGCGCTCAGAAGAAAGAATCCTATCGCCAGTCTGTGCAGCTTCATGTGGCTCCTTCGCCCTGCAGTTGCTCTTCGCGTGTTTGTGGGCTCAACAAAGTTCTTTTCCATGTGATTTTCAATTGCAAATTCACCCACGCGCGCCGCGCTGCGCTATCCCGGTGCGCATGCAGAACTCTCCTAGTTGGGGGAAGCCAGGTGAACCTGACGCTCTCATCAACCAACAAAGAATCGGAGCCGCCCGGTCCGAAACCTACCACTACTTCGATCACCATCCCCCGGCCCCTTCGGCGAGCATCTCTTCGTCATGACCGGCGTCCATCCCCGCCCCGCGGGACCATAGGCGCTAACCACGATTCTTTCGGGACTTGACGATCGCCGGCGCGATCCGGAGTCTCACCACAGAGGGCACAGAGGCCACCGAGGCCGGAAGGAAAGGGTTTCGGATCGGATCCGAACCCTTTCTTCCTACCCATCCGTCTAGTGCCTGAAGACGACTTTACCGCAGATGCTTGCGGATCGGTCGCGACTTTTCCGCAATGGCTTGCGGATCGGTCGCGTCGGGCGGCACTTGCGACCGCGGCGAGCATCTCTTCGTCATGACCGACGTCCATCCCCGCCCGGCCGGATTGGGACGCCAATTTCGTAGTTGAAAAGGATCCGGCCTCTTCGGGTTCGATCTGAAAGACGGTGACCGCAGTACCCACTTGACGAAAATGAGGGACTGCGAGACAGTCGCGCGCGAGGAGAGGTGCAATCCCTTCACGACGAGCAACAAAGCCGGCCGATTTGGCTTCCCCCACCTGCTTCTTCTCCTCGCCTTGCCCCGCCCCCGAATCCGGTACCCGGACTTCCGACTGCGGAATCGGGGCAGACTGCTCCGTTGATCGCCCGCGAGACAAACCGGCCTAGCGACGCGGAGCAATGGGAGAAAGAGGCAGCGTCTCATCGGGTCGCTGTCGAGGACAGGTTCTCCTCAGAACCCACGGACGGAGTCTGGGCCAGCAAAGCTCGAGGTGACCTCGGCAATCATCTTGGGGTTCTCTTGCCCTCAGCCTCCTCCTTACGTCAGATCGAGTGTCACTCCACTATCTGTCGCCTCGAGATCGTTCATCCGAGCGCAGAGGTCCTTCACAATTTCGTCGAGAACACCTTCGGCCTTCTCAGCACCAGCAGGGTTTGGAACGGGCCGTTCATGATTGAGCCAGAAGCGCCCAACTCCGACGGAACTCTTGCGTCGGTCATCTATCTGGGCCGAGAGGGTACCTCTCTGATAAGGGCGGACCCCTAGCCGCATCCTCACAGTAGAGCGCGAGATGCAAACTGACTCTTCTCCCTTCATCTCATTCCCTGCCGAGTTCTTCACATCACTCAATGAAGACCACCCTCCCGACCGCTGTTCGCCCTGGATGCAACCAGCGAGTCATAATCGCCCAGGTTCATGTGCACAATGGTCTTCAGACGTTCCCACGAAAAGACCCTCCCCCGCGTAATGACTCGAATCTTCTCGTAGTAATCGCGCAATCCCCGCTCCTGAATCACGTTGGTATCTCGCTCGACAGATTCCAGATAGCCGGCCGGGATTGTCCGGTGAAAGTGTCCAGATTTCCATCTGCTCGACGCATCTGGCTGAATTGCTGGCAGTCTGGCAAGAAGGGGGTCGCCCAGCCCGACTTTATCGACGATGAACTTCGAAGGGCCGGCCGCGTAGCCGACATAGCCGATCGCTTCGGCTCCGAACGCTCCCCCGACATGCACTTTGTTCGGGGTGTTTCTGATTCCTTCGCCGTAATGATACCATGCATGATCGGGAAGACTCCTATTGGGCCTCCAGTCGATCAGAGCAGCCCCTTCACGATAGACAAACCATTTTGTGTCGATACAGCTTGGGTCCTGTTTCTGACTGCCATATGCGGATGTCCCGAATTTTATGGCCGCGACGGGACTCCAAATCGCAAACAGCGCACATACTCCCACCAGCCCCATTGCGTAACGAACACGAGCCAGATTGTAGACGCACAAAACGATTGCAATAAAGAAGGGAAGCGCCAAGAACCTTCCGCTCATGTGTGTCGCTGCCCCAGCAGAGAACATGATGAAGAAGAAGTACAGACAGACTCCGCCCAGCAAGTACCCAGTTGCCGCATCCCTCTTCTTTATACAGCCAATCATAGCCAACAGTATGAAGAGGTAACTAAGGCTGTCCCACGATAGACTGTTCGAAAGGTAGTCTAAACCCCGCGCCAGCTTCCACGACATAGGAAATCCGGTGGATGTCACCTTCGCATACGCGGTATTGGGGAAAGGGAAGCCGTAGTACACCATGCTGAACAGCACCCAGAGAGTCGCGGGGAGTGTACTAATCAGAACGTGCCGCACGAGCCAGCGTGGACCAAGTGAGCGAACGGCGATGGCTGCACAAACAAGGGCCGGCAAATACAACAGCAGGGTATCCATCCGATTCACAAAAGCCAGCGAGGCGAGGAAGAACAGCAGTTTGAAAGACCGCCTCTTGACCTCCGGAGGAGCCGCGGCGAAGGAAATCCAGCTGGCGCAAAAGAGCGCTGCAATAAAGTAGGACAACGCGTTTTCCAGCCCTGATGATGTGTAATCGATGAATGCTTTCGAAGAACAGAGGGCGATTACGAGCAAGCTAGCTTTCCAGAGATCTTTGCAAATGCGGTTCGTCAACATTAATCCGGCGAGGCAAATCGCCCCGAGACTGCAGAGGAATGAAACAAGGATCGAGGTGTAGAACACTTTGGATGTGATTAAGGAAAAGACGGTCATCACAAACAGCCACAGCGGATGAGTGTATACCTGCACCCTTTCATCAATATTCCATCTGAGGCCGTAACCATGGAGGAAATTGTCCATTGTCCTGAATGTAATGTATGCGTCGTCAACGACCCAGGCATTGAGAAAGAAGATGTAGATGAACAGAAGGATGGAGATGCCCAGAAGCGTCAGTTGAACGCCGCGTCTTTCAAGGCACAGAATGAGTGTCTGTTTCATGTCTCTCTTCAATGGAATGAGGTGCGATTCTACTATCTGCTTCCCTTCGGCCGACATTCACTGTGAACAGGCTCGTCCGCTCTGTTGTCTTGACCAGCTTGCCGAGGTCCTATCATACCCCATCCAAGATGGGGAGTATGCCCCCGCTAGGAATTTGCATCAGACCGCTCGTCCGCCGTATCCGCCTGCGGCGGCGTGTGGGCCACGCCCGGCCCCTGCGGCCGATCAGCCCACCGGGTGGGGCCATCCTGAGGAGCGTCCTGAACGGCTCGGTGTGATTCGAGCGAGGGGAGAACAGCTAGCTCAGTACGCAACAATATCGTCGACGACGAGCCCGCCGGTCGGCGACTGGTCTTCCACCAGCAATACGACAGATCGGCCCACAAGCTCGCTGGTGCCCCAGTCGATCACTTTGGCTGCACCATTGGGCGATGCCGTGCGCACGACCTTGCCCTGGTCGAGCAAGACCACACGCAACGCGGGATCGGCGGGACCGGCCAGCACGAAACGCAGGTGCGCCTCCGCAACCGTGAAAGGTGCGGAACGCAATGCCCCCTGCGCGGCCGGGCCCAGACGGGTGGAATCCGCGGCGAAACGGCCGTACATGCCAGGAGGCGCGGGCGCGGGCTTGTTTCCGAAGGCCTGTCCTTCGGAGCCAAAGTTCTGCCAGATGCCAGCCTCGAAGTCGGCTAGCCGACGGCCACCCGGCGGCAGGGGCGGCGGCTCGCGCGTGGGAATCAGCAATGCGTTGGGAGAGGTCTGGGCGCCGGCAAACATGCGCACGGAATCCACGCCTTCGCGTAACGGCAACCATGGATGGTAGCGAGAATCGACAAAGGGAAATTCACCTGGGATGGTTTTCCAGTCGAGCACGATGGCCGAGAAGAATTGATCGCGCAGCGCCTGGTCCAGGCCTTCAGGCCGGCCCAGCCCCATTTCCGCGTCGCGAATGCCCATGCGATGGACAAAGGTGCGCTTGCCCGCCAGCGCGCCGTAGTAGGTGTGAAAAGGAATGAAGACATTGCCGGGCACGCTGCGCAGACGATCCAGGAGGCGTGCCGCAGCGACGGTGTCAGACCGCCGGGGAACGTGAGCGGCGAGCGGCGGACGCGTGATGTGCTGGTTCTGCCAGGCCAGGCCCAGCAAGACCGCACAGGTCGGTCCAGCCACCAGCCAGCGGCGATGGTCAAGCGCATGCAGCAGCAGCCGTCCCGACAACACGGACGCCGCCACCACGGGAAAAAAGATCCCCGGAATGTAGGCGTTGAAAAACGCCCATCGCGTCGAGTAGCCGACCCCGGCTGCTGCCACGCCGGCAAGGGCCGCCACCCACAGCAGAACATCGGTGCGACGCAACTGGCGCGTCCGGGCCAGGGTCACGGTGGCGATGACGAGCGCCGCGACGGCCGGCCAGAGGTACTTGAGCGTGTCGGGCAACACCAGGCCCCAAATCACGCCCCAGCGATAGCCATGGCTCTGGTGCAATTTGAAGATGTACGTCCAGAACCAGCCGTCCGAGGTCTTGACCAAAAGACCGACTCCCGCTGCCAGTGCCGCGGCCGCCACGGCGCCATAGACCAGACCGCGCCGCCAGTTGACGATGAGAAGGCCAATGCCCAGACCCACGCCCATGATGCTGGCGGTCTGCTTGGTGAAGAATGCCGCGGTTATCACCAATCCTGCGACCGCCGCACTCTTCCAGGTTCTCCCGCGCACCATGAGCCACAAGGTCAGCGCCTCCAGCGCCAGCACCAAACTGTCCGCGCGCACCAGATCGTAAAAACCGCCAGTCAGGTCGAAGGCCGCCACGAAGGCCGCCGCGCCCGCCACGGCGATGAGCGCAACAAAAAGTCGCCGCACTCGCGCCAGCCCGCGCGCCTCACGCAGCACGAGCGCGCCCAGCAACACCAGCGCAGCGAAAAGTGCCAGCAGCGAAACCACGCGCCCGAGCAGGTAGTCCAAGGGAAACACGAATGACAGCAGGGCGAGCAGCGCGGGATACAGAGGCGTGTACAGATAGGGGACGAAATCCAGAGTCGGCTTGACGTAGATCCCCTGCCCCGCCGCGAGCCGCTGCGCGTGGATCAGCATGCCGCCTTCCATCCACTCGAGGTCGAGCGGGAAGCCGGCGCGGCCCACGAACAGGCGCAGGTGCCAGCCAAGCTGCAGCAGCGCCGGCACTGCCGCGACCACCAGTGCGACCACCAGTAGGACGCCGATCAGTCTTTCCTTGGTCTCTGCCGTCATCGTCTACCCTCGCAGAGACACCACGCTGACCCCGTCGCCGCCCTCGCCCTTTCCGCCGGGCCGGAAGCGCTCGACATAGGGCGACGTCGCCAGGTATTCGCGCACGACCTTGCGCAGCGCACCGGTGCCGTGGCCGTGGATGACGA
>Ga0182027_10014530_pt1 | contig 10898 bp, 7 predicted proteins | sample 712E1DmetaG_FD_121300 | JGI IMG/M metagenome (GOLD analysis project Ga0182027, IMG submission 121300) | Permafrost microbial communities from Stordalen Mire, Sweden - 712E1D metaG (Illumina Assembly) | ecosystem: Environmental > Terrestrial > Soil > Wetlands > Permafrost | place: Sweden...
CAGGCCGAGGCAGTGGCCAAGAACTTGGAAATCATGGCAGGGCTGCCGGTTCCCATCATTGCCGTGGTCATCGGAGAAGGCGGCTCGGGCGGCGCGCTGGCTATCGGGGTGGCAGACCGCATCCTGATGCTGGAATACGCTGTCTACTCGGTGATTACCCCGGAAGGCTGTGCCTCGATTCTTTTCCGCAGCGACGCGCGCAAAGCCGAGGCCGCTGAGGCCATGAAGATGACCGCTCCCGATTTGGCCCGTCTGGGCATCATTGACGAGATCGTGCCCGAAGCCCCGGGCGGCGCACACCGCAACTTCGACCTTACTGCGCGCAACTTGGCCGCGGCGCTGCGCCGCCATCTAGCTGATCTGCTGCCGCTTCCACCCAGCTTGCTCAAGGATCTTCGCTACCAGAAATACCGGCGCATGGGCGCCTTCGTCGAGGCGGGCGGCCTGGCCTCGTGATCGGCAGCGGCCAGGAGAAAACGGTCATGGCAGACTCCGACGGGCAGAACAACACGAAGCGAACCGTCAGCCCAGGGGCCGAGGAGATCCTGGGCCTGTACTTCCCGGTGCTGGACCATGGTTTTGTCGCCTTGGTCGACTACATGGGCAGCGACGAGGACATCGAGCGCGCCGCGCGGGTCAGCTACGGCTACGGCACGCGTAAGCGCAGCCAGACGCGCGGGCTGCTTCGCCATCTGCACCGCCACGGGCACACAACGCCCAGTGAGATGGTGGAGCTGAAGTTCCACTGCTGCATGCCCATCTTTGTGGCGCGCCAGTGGATCCGCCATCGCACCGCCAACGTCAACGAGCTGTCGGGGCGCTACAGTCTGATGCCCATGCTGTTCTACACGCCGCCTGACGAACAGTTGCAGGCGCAGAGCGCGCAGAACCGTCAGGGACGCGCTGGCCAGCCTCTGCCGGCTGGGCTGCGCGACCAGGCCAAACAACGTTGGCAGGAGGGGCGGGCTGGCGCCGTGTCGACCTACGATTGGCTGACCAGTCACGATGTGGCGCGCGAGCTGGCGCGCATCGATCTGCCGCTCTCGACCTACACCCAGTGGTACTGGAAGATCGATCTGCATAACTTGTTGCACTTTCTCACCTTGCGAGTGGACTCGCACGCGCAGTGGGAAATCCAGCAGTATGGCCGTGTTATGGCGGGCATGCTCAAGCGCGTGGCCCCGCTATCGTACGAAGCGTGGATCGACTACGACGTGTGCGGAGCCAGGTTTTCGCGCATGGAGCTGGATGCCTTGCGGGCGCTGCTGCACGCCAGCGAGGACGGCGTGGAAGGGCAGGGACGGCGTCTCGGGCGCGAGGATCTCAGTTCGCTGGGCCTCGGCAGTCGGGAAGTGGACGAGTTTCTGTCCGCATTGGGCCGCAACCAGGTTCCTGATTTCCAGCTTGACCCGGCAAGCGCGCTACCCTCTGCCACCTTTGCCGATCGCTTTGCCGCTGCCGTGCCCCGGGGCGAGCGAGAGCCTGGCGAAGAGTAGCTCGCCCTGATCACGAAAGCCGCTCCCCTAGTCCAGGGAAGAGCGGCTTTCGGTTCGGTCAGATGCTGTGACGGAAAGTCGTCACAGTTTCGACTTGTCGCACTGTGGTTCGTCTTGCGGACAGCACTTCTGGTCAGAGCTTGCGCAGGTCAAGCACTGCATTCCAAGGAACGTGCCAGGAGGCGCGACTACGCCAGTCTTGCGCAGAGCGGAGATCCTCTGGCCTCGGTAGGCGTTCGGACAACCCCCGGCAGGGTCGTTGTCGTAGGAGAGGTACCAGCAAGGCCGCGAGTCTTGGCTGATAGTGGAGAGCACGTTGTCTATGGCAGCTTGCGTGCGGGCTGCCTGGCCGGGCGGGTTGGGGTCAAGACTGGCTGGGTCGAGGATGTTCCCATTGCCATCCTTGCACTCGGTGAGTGGATTCTCAAAGAAGCCGGTTTGCAGGCAAGTACCACCAACCGGGCTGCAGGGTTGGCGGTCGATAACCTGGCATTCGGGCTCGGTGACAGCCGTCGCCGACTTTGTGTCGATCAGCGGGTATTGAACACAGCCCGGCTTCAGCACCTGAACAATCGCGTTGCCAATCTGCAACATGGCATTCGTGAAGTCCGAGTTGCAAATGCTGAACACCTGTCCATTCTTGCCGAATGCATCGATGAACATCTTCAAGCGGAGGCCGCCAAATCCTTTGTAGATATTGCCATCAGCGGACGTCTGGTTTGGATCCTCGCAAATCGGCATGTAGTCCCACAGGTTCTGCTGCCCTGCCGGAAGCGAGGTGGGATCTTTATCAATGCGGTACTGGTCATAGGTCTTGACCGTGGACGGGAGGTTCGTGTCGTTCGGTCCCGGGGGCCAGCCAATGATGCCCGACACGAGGATCTTCTGCGCCCAGTTTGCCCCTTTGATGTCTTTGATGTTCTGGATGATGTCCGGAACGTCGATCAACGGCATGTAGACATAGTCAGGGTTCTTGGGGTCAAGCATGACCTTGGCTGAGCAGTCGTTGAAGTCGTGCGTGTAGGGCCCTGTGCCAGTGTAGCCGGCCACATGGTCGAAGTTGGGGATGGCCGCGTTGTTACAGAGATGGCCTCGCGCCGCACACCGCAGACTGGTGGTGTCGTTCGGATCTCTCTTGGTCGCCATGTTGAACATGTCATCGTTTTGGTTGTCCAAATTCGTTGCGGAGCAGTCATCCTCATCGGTGATGAGCACGATGGCGAGGTAGGCGTCTTTGCGTACGAAGTTCAGGTTTTCTTGGTTGAAACTCTGGGGGATGAGAGACACGCGAGTCGCTTGCAGTTGGTGCTCTTGTCCACAGCCCCTGACACCCACGGCCTTGGCCAGGCAAGAGAAGACGTCTTCAAGTTTCACGTTGGTGTAGTTTTGCACACGCCCAGGGATGTTGGGATCCGGATTCTGGAGATCTTCGATCCAACGTTCGCCCGGCTTGAGTCCGCACCCGTCGGCTATCAGAGCAGGGGGGGTAGGATGGTTTGGATCTACATTCGTAAAATACTCGCCGCCAGCAGCGACCGATGCGACCAGATTGTTGGGATCGTTGCCCCACAGCAGGCCCATATCGCCCAGGCCTTGGCCGCAGGCGCCGCCCATGGCGCCATTGCCCGCGCCCATGTTGCTGCTGACCACGCCGATGTGCACGTCAGGCAAGCCGTCGGGAAGTGATTCCAGCACGGAGATCATCTTGGGGAAGTTGTTGGCAAGTGCAGTCTGCTTGGGGTCCATGGAAGGGGAGTTGTCGATCATGAACAAGATGTCGACCGCACGTTCCGGGCTAACCAGAACCTGGAAATCGGTTTCCATCTGTGGCAGCGGTGTGGGCGTCTGCAGTTTGTGTTCGTTGCAGGCCCACAACAAGGGGAGGGCAGGGATCACCAGCCCCCAGCGGAGATACTGCCAACGGAGAAGCGGCAAACGCCTTGAAATATGACGGGCCATGGAAACCCTCCTCATGGACGAACCGTGGAAATGGTCAAGACTCGGGGATACCTTACAGCAAGATGCGGGCCGAATGGAATCTTAGTTAACTATGGGAAACACATACTTCAGTTACAAGGCCGTGCCAATCAAGTTGGCGCCACGGTTGCCATGGTTGGCGCAAGCGATTGACGCTGCCAGACTCATCGCTGGCCAGGTTCGGGTTGCGTCGAGGCGGCCGGTGCACCATCGGGATTTTGGCGATTCGGCAAGGCGGCAGCGTCAGGCGTGCCGGAAAAACCCTCAGGTAGCGGTGGTCCCTGAACCGTGGTAGCCGCCGTCAGCTTTGCCTTGTGCGTGACTATCCAGTCAACCACACGGGCCACGTCCCCAAATCTGGTGAGCTTCCCCTCGGTGCCGAGCAGAGCCATGCCGTAGCTGTGGCCGTCGATGGCGATGGCGATGACCAGACAGTAGCGTGCGGCATCGTTGTAGCCGGTCTTGCCACCGAGAATCTGCAGGCTCGGTCGGGCTGCGGGCCGGTGCGTGCTGACGTACCTTATGGGCGGGCGACCGACCGGGTGGGCTTCGTATTCTGGCTTGCGCACGATGGGTCCCAGGATCGGATGCGCCATGGCTGCGCGCAGGAGCTGGAGGATCTCGCGCGGTGTGGAAACATTCTCCGGTGAAAGGCCGGTCGGTTCGCGGAAGCGGGTCGCCCGAAGCTGCAGAGAGGCGACCTTTCGGTTCATGGCGTTGGTGAGCTGTGTGGCGCTGAGCCCTACCGCGCGTCCTAGGGCGGAGACGGCCCGGTTGTCCGAGCCCAGCAGGGCCGCGTGCAGCAGATCCCGGTTGGACAAGGTCATGCCTTCGAGCAGGCGCGAGGGCGCGCCACCACGGGCAACCTCGGAGTCGACCTTCTTCATGGTGGTCAACCCGTCGAGGTCCAGATCGTGGTCCATCACGGCGAGGGTCGCGGCCAGCTTGGAAATCGACGCAATCGCGCGCGGCTGGTCAGGCTTGCGTGCGAGGATCTCATGCCCGCTGTCCATGTCCACGATTAGCGCACCCAGCGACAGCACGTTGGGCAGGTTGCCCTTGACTGCCACCACGTGCCTTTCCAGAAAGGCTTTCTTCTTGGCCCCTGCCTTCTTGCCGTGGGTCCTCTTCGCCGCCTTGGCGTTGGGCTTCTTCTTTGCGTTCTTCTTCGCTGCCGGCTTGACCTTCTTCTTGCCGTTCGACTTGCTTGACGACGGCTTGGCCTTGGCTGTCTGCGCGCCAAGGGCGGCAGCCGGCGCAATGAAAGGCAGGCAGCAGGCTGCAACTAGAAGCATGGTTCTGGGGACAGGGCGCACGGGCGGTGCAGGTTAATCAGGGCCGAGGCGATGAGCAACAGGCAAGGTACAATCAAGCCATGCCCATCTCGCTGGCCTATTCGGTCGATGCTGACGACGCGTTCATGTTCTATGCCTTGCACGCAGGTGGCGTCGCCACTCGAGGGCTGGAGTTCTCCCATCGTCGCGGCGACACTTCCGAATTGAATGCGCTGGCCCGGGACGGCGAAGTCGACGTGGTGGCCATCTCGGCAGGCGCCTATCCCGCGGTGTCGGACAAATACCTGCTTCTGCCGCACGGAGCTTCGGTCGGGCGCGGCTTCGGGCCTGTGCTGGTGGCGCGGCAGCCGATGGCGTTGGCAGACCTGGCCGGCCGGCGAATCGGTATTCCCGGCCTGTCCACCACGGCGTGGCTGGTGCTTCGTCAGATGCAACCCGGGCTGGTGCCCGTGGTCGTGCCCATCGCACCTTTTGGTCGCATCTTCGAGTCTCTGGACGAGGGCACGATCGACGCAGCCTTGCTGATTCACGAGGGAAGACTCATTTACCAAAGCCGCGGCTACGTGCGCGTCGCCGAGCTCGGGGAATGGTGGCAGGCTGAGACCGGGTTGCCCCTGCCGCTCGGGGTGAATGTCATTCGGCGCGGGCTTGGGAGCGAACGTATCGCTTTGGTGTCAGCGATCTTGCGCGAGGCGATCGACTTCGCGCTCGACCACCGCGACGAGATCATCCAGTCGCTCGCGGCCGAGCAGCGAGGCGACGCTGCGTTGGCACAGACCGCGCTCCTCGATCGCTATCTCGCCATGTACGCCAACGAGGACACGCGCGCGCTGGCACCCGATGCCCGCCACGCCGTCGAGGTCCTGTTCGAGCGGGCAGCAAGGGCCGGTTTGTTGCCCGCGGACTGCAGCGTCGAGTGGGCACCCTGAATTCGCGGCATCGGTTGGTTAGCCTTTTTCACCACAGAGAGCACGGAGGTCACAGAGACGGATCGGAAAGGGAAGGGTTGGGTTCTGTCCGGTCCGAACCCCTTGTTCCTTTCCGAACTCCTGTGCTCTCTGTGGTGAAGAAAACTAGCCTGCTCCCCGTCCGTTGAGGGCTCAGGCTAGCGGCGGACGGTCGCTCTCTCGATTACTTCGAGAGCCGCGCGGCAGGCTGCTGCTGCTGCGCGGGTCGCATTGCGCTTCCACGCCTCGTGCGCTGGCGGCCCGACAATGTTGCTTATTCCCAGGATGGCCGCAAAGGGCAGGCCGGCAGCGGCGGCGGCACGGGCGACCGCAAAGGCCTCGAGGTTCTCGACGTCGCAGGCCGGGGCGCGGCGCCGACGTCCGACGGCCAGCCGGGATGTTATGGCGAGCGGACATGCCACGTCTGCTATTAGCAGCCCGGTCGCTACGGCAATTCGGCGCAGAGCCACGGTGGTGTCCTGCGTGGCGGGCAGGGCACGAGGAAGATAGGAATCGCCAGTCGTCACTCCGTCGGCCGAGAGAACCAGGCGTCGTGCTGCCACTGTGCCTGCCAGGGCGAGGTCGGGGCGTCGGTTCGGGTAGAGCCCGGCCGTGCCGACGAACATGACGGCCTCGGGTTTGACCTCCGCGATGGCGGCGGTGGCGCCGATAGCTGCTTCGACCAGGCCCACGCCCGCAGCCCGCGCAACCACTTGTTTGCCAGACCTTCGCCCGAGCAGACGGCGCAACTCAATCAGTTCCGGCGGCCAGGCTGCCAGAACCAGCCAGCGCCTGAGCGCATGCGTTTGCTTGGTACGGCCGGTTGGCGAGCGCAATCCGAAATGATCCTTGTTCTTGTCGAAGACCGATGAGGCCGCTTGGGCGTTCACCAGGGGCTTGGTATACCTCGACCTTCACGAACAGGTCCATGGGCCAAAAGGATCATCGTCATGTCGACATCCAGCCAAGGCGCAAGCAACCCGGCGAGCAGGCCTCATTGTGCGCGTTTGCGTGCGGGAATCCTGGGCTGGTTCGTGTTGGCATTCGTCCTGGGCGCATCGCCGCGCGCGCGCGCCGCCGACGTTCCTTCTTCTCCGTTTCGCGGCGTGAAGGTGCCGGGCGGGGCTGTGGCAGGCGACGCGGACGGAACTTCAGTCGAGCTCAACCCCGGACAACTGGGCGTCCTTTCCGGAGCGTCCAGCGCGCTCGTGGTGGACTACTGGGGACATGACGTGCAGCGGCCGGGCCGCGGCGGCGCACTCATGCTAGGCACGCCACTGGTTGGTGGCACTGCTCTGGGCGCTGGATTCCAATGGCTGCGTCCCACGCTGCCCAAGATGCCAGGCGACTACCAGAAACTGCAACTTGGCCTCGGTTTGCGGCTGGGTCGTGGCGCGGGTTTCGGTGTGTCGTGGGAGCACATCTTCAGCACCGGCTTCGCCACCACCAACAGCTTCACCTTCGGGTTGGGAGTGCGCCTTGCATCGATGCTGGCAGTGGCCGCGACGGTGCGCGATGTGGCGCGTCCGCGCTTGGCGGCAGACCAGGCCGAACTGCCGCGCGAATGGGATTTCGAGGCGGTCTTGCGCCCGCTGGGCACCGACCGTCTCGAGGTGGCAGGGGGCGTGCGCCTGTTGCAGGCCAGCGAAACGACGGCGCTGCCGCGTGCGCGCGTTTCGGCCCGACTGGCCCGCGGCTTGGTGATCTTTGGCGAAATGGATTGGCCGCACTACCACGCGGCGGAGCAGCAGGCGGGTGGCGGCTCGTTGACACCACCGGCGGACTACGCTGCCCTGGTGGGTCTGACTATCGAAGAGGAGCGACTGGGCGTCACAGGGGCTGGCGTGGGCAACTGGCGCGCCGGCGACGAGCACAGCGCCGGTTTCGGCCCGGGCGGCTCGTTCATGCTGCGCACTTTCCCCGCGCGACATGCGCCGCTGTGGGCCAGCTCATACGTGGCCCGCGTGCGGGTCAACGACCTGGAGGCAGACCGGAATTTCCTGGCGCTGGTGGTGCGTCTGCGCCAGCTGGGCGACGACCCGGCGGTGGCTGGTGTGTTGCTCGACATAGAAGAACCCGAACTCGGTCTGGGCCGCATCGAGGAATTGCGCGCGCTCGTCGCTGACCTTCGCCAGCGCAAACCTGTGCTTGCCCGTCTCACCCAGCCCGATACCCGCGCCTACTACCTGGCTAGCGCTTGCGACCGCGTGTTCATAGATCCAGCGGTGGGGCTAATCTTCGACGGATTCGCGCAGACCGTGACCTTCTACAAGACCGCGCTTGACCGCCTGGGTGTCGAGGTCGATCTGGTGCGCATCGCCGAGTACAAAGGGGCCATGGAACCGTTCGTGATGAACGGTCAATCGTCCCCCGTGGCCGCCAACCGCAACGCCATCTTGGATGACGTCTTCGGCCGCCTTCTGGCAGGCGTGGCTGATGGGCGTTCGGCGCGCGGGCTCGACCAGGCCAAGGTGCGCGGATTGGTTGATAGGGCTGTGTTCTCGCCGGACGAAGCGCGCCAGGTCGGGCTGGTGGACACGGTTGCGGGCGAAGATGAGATACAGGCGGCGGTGACGCAAGCTGTGGCCTCGCTGCGCGACGCCGATGCAAATCCGCGCGACGTGGGTCGCTGGCGTCCCGGCCGGATTGCTGTGGTCTTGGTCGACGGAACCCTGATGGACGGTGAGGGCAGCGATTTCCCGTTCCCGTCAGGCGAATTTGCCTGGTCTGAGCGGATCATCGCCGCCCTCGACGAGGCGGCCGACGATCCATCGGTGCGCGCGGTGGTCCTGCGAGTGAACAGCCCGGGCGGCTCCGCCCTGGCTGCCGATCGCATCGCACGCGTCCTGCTGCGCTTGCGCAAGTTGGGCAAGCCCGTGCTGGCCTCGATGGGCGACGTGGCGGCATCAGGGGGGTACTACGTGGCGGCTCCCGCCAGTGAAATCTTCGCCTCGCCTTCGACCATCACCGGCTCGATAGGAATTTTTGGTTTCAAGGTCAACCTGCAGGGACTGCTTGGCCGTCTTGGTATTGCCAGTGAGACGTACAAACGTGGGGCGCACGCCGACTTGCTCTCCCCCGAGCATGGCTGGAATGACGAGGAACGGGCGCTCATGTCCGGCCGCATGGAGCAGATGTATCGACGATTCCTCGACACCGTGGTGCAGGGGCGCCAGAGCCGCGGCGTGACCGCCGCGCGTGCCGACGAGTTGGGTCGCGGTCGGGTGTGGACTGGCTCGCAGGCTGCTGGCGTGGGATTGGTCGATCGCATGGGAGGGATCGGCGCAGCCATCGACGAGGCAGCTCGGCGCGGGCGTGTGGCGCTGGGCCCGGGCGGCTTGCCCGAGCTAGTCGTGTTGCCGCGGCCCGTGCCTTCTCTGCTGGGTGCGCTCTCGCGCATCCCGGGCGGTCGCGCGGCGGTGCATCTGCTGTTGCCGCTGGTCGCCCAGGGAGGCACCGGCATTCTGGCGCGTTTGCCGTACGACATCGAAACTCGGTAGAAGGAATGCTTTTGCACCACAGAGAGCACAGAGGTCACAGAGACGGACCGAAAGGGCAGGGTTGGGTTCTGTCCGGTCCGAACCCCTTCTTCCTTTCCGGCCTTTGTGTTCGCTGTGCGCTCTGTGGTGAAAACAGCTAGCCCAATGGTGAGCACGTCGGTGGCCGACGAGAAACGCGTACTGGTCGCCATGAGCGGCGGGGTGGATTCCTCGGTGACAGCCGGGCTACTGCGCGACGCGGGTTTCGAAGTCACAGGTGTGTTCATGTGTTTGGGCACAGCCGGTGACCCGGACAGCGATTCGCGCGGATGCTGCTCGCCGCAAGACGCGGCCGACGCGCGCGCGGTGGCGCACAAGCTGGGCATCGAACTCTATGTGCTGAATCTCGCGGACGCTTTTCAGCCAATTATTGAATACTTCATCGACGAGTATCGTCAGGGCCGCACGCCCAATCCTTGCGTTCCGTGCAACGCCCAGATCAAGTTCGGGCGGCTCATTCGTCACGCGGACTCGCTGGGGATCCCTTGGGTGGCCACCGGCCACTACGCGCGCATGGTAGCGACCGGAGGCAACCCAGCCATCTGGCGCAAGTCGCCGCGGCACAAGGACCAGTCCTACGTGCTGTTCGCAATTGCGCGTGAGCTGCTGGGACGGATCCTGTTTCCCCTTGGCGACATGCCAAGCAAGCAGGACGTGCGTGAGAAGGCGCGTGACTTCGGCCTGTCAGTGCACGACAAGCCGGACAGTCAGGAGATCTGTTTCGTTCCCGACAACGACTACGTCGCCTACCTGGGCCGGCGTTGCCCCGAAGTATTGCGGCCGGGCCCCATCGTCGATTCCAGCGGCAACGTGCTGGGCCGACATCGCGGCATCGCCGCCTTCACCATCGGTCAGCGCAAGGGACTCGGCATCTCCGGCAAGACTCCTCGCTACGTCACGCACATCGATGCGGCTTCGGCCAGCATCACGGTTGGCTCGCGCAGCGAGGTCCTGCACCGCCACTTGCAGGCGACGCGGGCCAACTGGCATTGCGACCTGCCGGACGAATTCGAGGCCACGGTGCAGGTCCGCTACAACCACGCCGGCAGTCCTGCTCGCGTGCGCGTGACCGGCATGGCTGGCTTCGAAGTCGATTTCGCCGAGCCGGTCATGGCAGTGACGCCCGGCCAGGCTGCTGTCTGCTACCAAGGCGATCGTCTGCTGGGTGGTGGCTGGATTCAGTCGGCGTGGTGACAAGTCGCTACGGCTTGCCGCCTGCCAACTTCACGCCCTCGGCCACCAGAGCCTCGTTGTCGCCGGACAGCTTGACCCAGCCAAGTGTGAATTCGCTTCGTGCATAGAAGATCTTCTTGGGTGCTGGCGCCGCGCTCGACACGCTCTCCATCGGTGGAATTGCGGCTTCCGCGATGGTCAGCCAGCCCAGAGGGCGGCCGTGTGCGAAATAGTCGAGTCGCAGCCGTGCCTGAGGTTCGCCTTCTGCGGGCAGCTCGCCCTTGCCCAATGACTCGCTCGGTCCCAGGGCAAGCACGCGCTCGTGCCATGCGCGCGCAGCCGGGTCGGGTTTGTCTGGCGCAGTGGTCGCGGCAATTTCCACACCCCGTCCGCTGGCCGCGCGGGCCACGCGATATTCTTTCTTGGCTGAGCCGGCGCCCATCGACACACGGTCTGCGTCCTCCAGGCGGA
>Ga0182027_10014532_pt1 | contig 10897 bp, 7 predicted proteins | sample 712E1DmetaG_FD_121300 | JGI IMG/M metagenome (GOLD analysis project Ga0182027, IMG submission 121300) | Permafrost microbial communities from Stordalen Mire, Sweden - 712E1D metaG (Illumina Assembly) | ecosystem: Environmental > Terrestrial > Soil > Wetlands > Permafrost | place: Sweden...
ACGCGATCGACGTTCCCTCGAGCTGGTCGACGATCTGGTCCGGCGCGCAGGCGATGAGGTCGTCGAGCTGTGTCGCCGCCGCCACCGCAAGCCCCACGACGTTCGGATCCGACACGCCCGCCCAGTAGGGATGGAGCGCCTCGTTGGCGAGATCCTCGGCGGCGAGTATCGACTCGGTCTCCGCGGTCCAGACGCCGGCCAGCATCTCCGTCCAGCGAGTGGCCTGCCATCGATCCCAGAAGCCCATGTGGCCAAGGGCCGATGCCACCGTCCAGCCTTCGCCAAGATCGATCGTCAACTGGCCCGGGGTCAGCGCTTCGACAAGGCGGACCAGGCGTTCTCGCGATTCGTCGTTGTCACGCTCAAAGGTGCGGTCGGTCATGACTGTCCCTCATGGCGGGTATCCGGAGCCCATCACGAATTCGACGGAGGTCCTCCAGCCCTGGGAGTGGCCCCGGAAAGTGGCGTCGTAGGCCGCGACGAGGTCGGCCCCAATCGTATCCAGGGTTTCGCCGCGCTGCTCAGCGAGCCACTCCCCCGTAAGGCGGACCCACATCGGCGAGTTGCGACGGCCGGAGAAACCGGGCACGGTGCCACGCGGCACTCCGGGCGGGGCCAGGTAGGGCGAGTCCGTCTCTATCAGCAGCCGCTCCGCGGGGACGAGCCTCGCGACGTCGGCGGACGCTTCCTCTCCATTCCGGAATACGAGGCCGCCGAACGCTATGGCAAGCCCCATAACGAGCACGCCGGCGGCGTAGTCCACGGATCCGGAGAACGAGTGCAGGACGGCGGGCGGGCGATCCCCGAAAGCCCCTCGAGCCGCCACTCCACCAAAGCCCGCGGCCCGCAATTCGGCGATGAGCGCGTCCTGGGCGTCGCACGCCCCGACCGCAGAACGGCAGTGCAGGATCGCCGGCTTGCCGCTGTCCAGGGCGAGGCGCAGGTGGCGTCTGAGGTTGGCGAGCTGCGCCTCCGGCGGGGAATGCATTCGGTCGAAGTCGAGGCCGGTTTCGCCGATGGCCACGACCCGCGGATCGGCGGCAAGCCGAACCACAACGGTCCAATCGGCATCAGTGGCGACTGTCGCGTCGTGCGGGTGGATGCCCACCGCGGCGTCGATCCCCCACTCTTCCGCGAGCCGGACGGCCGCCGCAGATGAGCCCGCGTCCCAGCCCGGGACGAGCAGCCGTTCGACGCCCGCCTTGCGGGCAGCGGCCAGCACGTCGGGAAGGTCAGCCGCGAACGCGCCGGCCTGAAGATGTGCGTGGCTGTCGATCAGTCGCATCGGCGTACCAGGCGCGAGCTCAGCCCGCGGCCCGGGTCGCGCTCTCGGTCTCGATGCGCGGGAAGAGTGGCTCCGCAGTCGCCACTCGACCGGCCTCCGCGCCATGCGCGCCCCAGCGCAACTCGTCGAGCAGGGCCGGGCCGTGGGCTAGCTCAGCTGGCACGTTGCCGTCCGCGCCGTACGCGTATTCGTAGCCGAGCTGCGCAAGGGCCCGTGGCGCGGCGGTGGGAATGAATGGGGCCGCAGCCAGCGCCACCAACCGGCACGCCTCGATCAGGTCTCCCAATACTGCCCGGAGCCGCCTTTCAGCTTCGGCGTCCCCGGTCTTCATGGCCTTCGCGAGAGTCCACGGCTGCTCGGTTTCGACCTGCTTGTTGGCCGCTCCGACGAACTCCCAAAGTGCCGCCAGCGCTTCGTGCAGAAGCAGGCCGTCGAACTTCTGGCGGTAGGCTGCCACGGCGGTCTCCCACGCCGCGGCGAGGGTCCCGACCGGGCCTGGCACCTGCCGTTGGCCGTCGAAATAGCGGTTTGTCATCGAGACCGTTCTGTTGACCAGATTGCCGAAGTCGTTCGCCAGGTCGGCGTTGTAGCGGCGCACGAAAGAGTCCCAGGAGACGTCCGTGTCGCGGTCGAAGGCGACCTCGCGCAGGGTGACGTATCGGGCTCCGTCCGCCCCAAGGCTGCCGACGATATCGATCGGGTCGAGGAAGTTGCCCAGGCTCTTGCTCATTCGCTCGCCCTGGAGCAGCAAATGGCCGTGGACCCAGACCTCGCGCGGCAACGCCAGCCCGGCGCTCATGAGCATCGCCGGCCACATGATCGTATGGAGCCGGTTGATGTCCTTGCCGATGACGTGCAGGTCCGCCGGCCAGTAGTGCTCGAACCTGGCCGGGTCCGCCGGAAACCCCACGCCCGTCACGTAGTTGGTCAGAGCGTCGAACCAGACGTAGACGGTGCCGGCCGCCGGATCCCACGAGCCGTCGGGGAGCTGGGATGAGGAGCCGTCCTCACGGATCGGGAATGGGATGCCCCAGGGCGCTCCCTCGCGGCTGACCGAGAAATCCTCCAGGCCTTGCCGGATAAAGCCGAGCATCTCGTTCTTGCGGTATTCCGGCTGGACCCAGCCCGGATTGTCCGCGTAGTAGCGCTCCAGGCGCTCCTGATAGGCCGAGAGCCGGAAGAACCAGTTGCGCTCCGTCAGCCACTGCAGGGTCGCGCTCGGATGATTCGGGCAATGCGCGCCCGAGGCGTCCTGGATCAGGTCGCTCGGCGCCTTGAAGCCTTCGTTCGGGCAGTACCAGCCTTCGTAGGTGCCGTGGTACAGGTCTCCGTTGGCGTAGGCCCGCCGGATCATCTCGTGGACGGCCGCAATGTGGTCCGCGTCCGTCGTCCGGATGAACCGGTCGGGACTGATCAACAGCGCACCCTCCGCGGCGCGGAATAGACCCACCATCTCGTCGACGAATTCCTTGGGCGTCTTGCCGAGCTTCTGGGCAGTGGTCGCGATGTTGACCGAGTACTCGTCCGTGCCCGTGAGGAAGTAGGTGTCGTCGCCCTTCATCCGATGCCAGCGCGCGATCGCGTCGGCCCCGATCACCTCGTAGAGGGTGTGCAGGCCGGGCTTGTTGTTCGCGTAGGCGATGGCAGTGGTGACGTAGTAGCGATCGGCGGGGCTCATGGTTCCGGATGGTATCAGGGGGTGCGAGGCGTCGCGGTGACGTCTACTAACCGGCGCGGCCCAGTGCCACTTCCACCGCCTCGTGGATTCGCGCCTTCACGTCGCCCCGCGGCGCGATGGCCCAGATCAGCATCGTTCCCTCGACAGCCGCCAGAACGGTCGAGACGAGTTCGGGCGTGACCGGCCGTTCCAACTCACCGCACGCCACCGCCTCGTTCAGCAGCTCGCCGATGTGGCGCTCCATCGAGGCCAGCTCAGTTGCGAAGGCCGCCCGCATCTCCGGATCCCCAATGTTGTCCGTATAGGCCGAAAAGGCGTTCGCGATCTGCTGGGGCTCGCCGATCTCATCCATCTCGGCGACGAAGGCGGCCTGGAGCGCCTCGAGCGGAGACGAGAAGGAGGCACGCGCGGCCGAGAAGCGCAGCTCCGTCTGCTCGACGCGGCGCTTCGACATTTTCACGAGCAGTCCGCGCTTCGAGCCGAAACGCTGCCTGACTGCGGCCGGCGTCACACCGAGGATCTGTGCCACTCGCCCCAGCGTGATCCCATCCGAACCGTGCACCGCAAGGACCTGTAGGCCGGCCAGGTAAATGGCGTCGTCGGACATCACGCGCGGCCGGCCAGGCTGGCGTTTGGGCTGCTCAGGTTCGATCGGCTCGTGGTTTGACACTAGTTTCTTTCCGGATACATACTAACATTGAGGGCGCGGCCCGGCCCCACCTGCACCCGAAGCGTACCGCCGGCGGGCCAACAGAACACGAGGAGACGCGCATGTTCGAGTTCTTCCGACTCTGGCTGCTCGTCGTGAGCGCCGGTATGGTGGTAAGCGGCGTGGCGATGGTGTTGCTCGCCGGAACTCCGGTCCTAATCTCCTTGAACCGCCTCATCGATCCGGCCTTCTGGACCGGAGAGACCGACGCCGCGACCCGCAAGTTCCAGCAATGGTCGTATAGCGTCACCTTCGCGACCATGGCCGGGTGGGGTTTGGGTGTCGCGATCATCGTCGCCAACGGGTTCTCCTCGCACCAGGCATGGGTCTGGTGGTCGGTCGCGGGCGGAGTCGCCTTGTGGTTCCCCCTGGATACCATCCGCTCTCTGCACCACCGGGTCTATGCCAACGCAGCCGTGAACACGGGACTCCTGGTGGCCCTGGCGATCCCTCTCATCGGCACGTTCGGCGAGTTTCACTGACGCAGGGGCACCGCGCCGTTCGCTGCGAACAGCGAGTCCCGCCCGGGACCGCTCTCGGCGAGGTGTCCGAACTCGCCCGCACCCTGAGCTTGGCTGCCTGCGACGCCGCCTACCTGACCCTGGCCGCGCGGCGGGGGCTCGCCCTTGCCACGATCGATGAAGACCTCAAGAGAGCCTGCGGGGCGGCGGGTGTCAAGCTCGTCGAATAGGTGGCGCTGCCGCTCGGTCAAGTCCAGCGGCTAGCGCGCGTCGGCGATTTCGAGCCGCACGATCACGTCCACTCCCCCTGCGGGCTCAGTGGCGGAAGTGGCGCACGCCGGTGATCAGCATCGAGGCGCCGGCCTTCTCCGCGGCCTCGATCGCGTCCTTGTCGTGGATCGAGCCACCGGGCTGGGCGAAGGCGGTCACGCCCGCGTCGAGGCAAACCTGGACCGCGTCGGGGAACGGATAGAACGCGTCGGAGCCACACGCTGCGCCCCTGAGAGCATCCGCTCCCTGGAAGGCGATGGCCTTGGCCACGGCCTGGCGGGCGGCGTCGACACGGCTCGTCTGGCCCGAGCCCAGTCCGATCTCCATGCCGTCCTTGACCAGCACGATCGAGTTCGAGACAACGCCACGGCACAGGCGCCAGGCCAGGTCCAGGTCGCGGCGCTCCTGCTGCGACGGCGCCCGCGTCGTTGCCACCTTCCATGTCGATGGATCGTCGGGTAGCACGTCCGCGGCCGTGACCAGCACCGCACCACCGGCGAAGCGGATGGAACCGAGCGGGTCCGGCGCCGGGGCGGCCTCCCCGCTTCCCAGGATCGGATCCTCGAGCAGCCGCAGGTTGGTGCGCTTGGCCAGGATCGCCATGGCCTCATGGGAGTAGGACGGGGCCACGATCACTTCCAGGAAGATCGCCGCCATCGCCTCGGCGGTGGCGGCGTCCACTTCGCGGGTCAGCCCCACGACGCCGCCGTACGCGGAGACGGGGTCGCCGGCGAACGCCGCCTGCCACGCCTCCAGGAGAGTCACCCGCTCCGCGGCGCCGCACGGGTTGGTGTGCTTGATGATCACGCAGGCCGCGCCACGCAACTGGCGGGCGGCGGCATCGGCCCCCGACGCATCAAGCACATTGTTGTACGAGAGCGCCTTGCCCTGCAGGATCGTCCCGCCCTGGGCGAACGGGCCGGCCCACTTGCTCGTCCCGGGGCGCCGGTATCGAGCGGCCTGCTGGTGCGGGTTCTCTCCGTAGCGGAGCGTCTCGACCTTCTCCAGGCCGACCACCAGCGTCGGTGGGTACGGGTCCGCCGAGCCCGGCATACCCGGCTCGTGCGGCAACTCCACCCCGGCCGCGGCCATGCGACCCGGCAGCTCGGCGGCGATGCGGGCGTCGTAAGCGCCGGTGTGGCGGAACGCCTCCACGGCAAGGGCGGAGCGGAGCCCCTCCTCTACTCGGCCGTTCGCCTCCAACTCGGCCAGCACGGCGCCGTACCGACCCGGCGACGTCACGATGGCAACCGAGGCGTGGTTCTTCGCCGCCGCGCGCACCATCGACGGCCCGCCGATATCGATCTCCTCGACCAGCGCGTCGAACGTGATGCCCGGCTTCTCGGCCGCCGCGGCGAACGGATAGAGGTTTACGACGACGAGCTCGAACGGCTCGATCGCGGCCGCGACAAGCTGCTCGCGGTGCGAGGAAAGCCGCCGATCGGCAAGGAGCCCGGCATGGACTCGCGGATGGAGCGTCTTGACGCGCCCGTCGAGCATCTCGGGGAACCCGGTTACCGCGGCCACGTCCGTGACCGGCAACCCGGCCCCACGAAGCGCCCGCGCCGTGCCTCCGGTCGAAACCAGCTCGAAGCCGAGTCGCACCAGCCCAGCGCCAAACTCGGCCAGGCCCGTCTTGTCGGAGACCGACAGCAGCGCCCGCTTCGGGACCGGCATTCTCTCGGCCGCCTCGGCGGCGTCGATTCGAACCGTTCGGCCGTCCGCATCGATCGAAAGCGCGCCTGCCAGGGCCAGGCCGACAACCCGCGGCAGCAGTCGATGTTCCACCGCGTGGATCCGCTCGAAGAGAGTCTCCTCGGTGTCGCCGGGCAGGACCGGCACGGAGTCCTGGGCGATGATCGCGCCGCCGTCGAGCGAGTCGTCCACGAAATGGACCGTCACGCCGGTCACCTTCACGCCAGCAGCCAGCGCGTCGCGAACGCCGTGAGCGCCGGCGAACGCGGGCAGCAATGCCGGGTGGAGATTGACGATCGGGCACTTCGATCCGCCGATGGCCTTGGGATCCAGAACGCGCATGTAGCCGGCCAGAACGATCAGCTCGGGTCCAACGGCCGCCAGCGATTCAGCCAGGACCTCGTTCGCCGCGGCACGCTCCTCGGCATCGCTGAGCTTGGGCATCGGCACGACCAGCGTCTCGATCCCCTGCTCCACGGCCCAATCGATGGCCGGGCATTCGCGATCGGCGAAGACCAGGACTATCTCGGCGTCGAGCGCGCCGCGCTGCGCCACGGCGTGCAGGGCACGCAAGTTGCTGCCGGTTCCCGAAACGCCAACCGCGATCCTGTGTGCCACGCCGCTCCTCCTCCATGCCCACGACTCGCCAGAACCTCAGAACCCCCTAGGACTCCGAATACCGCGCCTCCCCCGCCTCGATCGCCACCACGTCGCCGACCTCCCATGCCGCGAAGCCCGCTTCCGACAGACTCGCGATCGCCGTTGCGACGCCAGCCCGCGGCACGACCGCCACCATCCCGAGGCCGCCGTTGAACGTCGAGCGAAGCTCCGCCTCCGATAGGCTTCCGAGCGCACCGATTAGTCGCATGACCGAGGGCATGGGCCACGCCGCCGGATGGACGCACGCACCCAAGCCGACCGGCAGGACACGCGGGACGTTGCCCGGCAGCCCCCCGCCGGTGATGTGGGAAACGCCAGCCAGCGGAGCGCCCGCTTCGTCGAGGCAGCGCCGCAGCTTCAGGATCGCCTTCGAGTAGATCAGCGTCGGCGTCAGCAGGACTTCGCCGAGCGACGCCCGGGCCGTCTCCGGCTCGGGCGTCGTGGCCGGACCGAGGATCCGGCCCACCAACTCGGCATAGCCCTCGCCCAGGTCTAGGCGCGCGTCCGCCACGATCCGCCGAACCAGTGAGAAGCCGTTCGAATGGAGCCCGTTGGAGCCGATACCGATGAGGGCGTCCCCGGCCCGCGCCGCCGTCCCGTCGAGCAGCCGATCGCGCTCCACCACGCCGACGCAGAAACCCGCGAGGTCGAACTCGTCGGGCTCCATCAAGCCCGGGTGCTCGGCCGTCTCTCCGCCGATCAGCGAACAGCCGGCCAGCGTGCAGCCGTCGGCGACCGAGGCCACCAAGGCCGCCACTCGCTCGGGAAAGATCCGACCCACGGCCACGTAGTCCAGGAAGAAGAGCGGTTCGGCCCCGGCGCAGACCAGATCGTCGGCGCACATCGCCACCAGGTCGTGGCCAACCGTGTCGTACCGGCCCAATGCCATCGCGATCCCGGTCTTCGTTCCCACTCCGTCCGTTGAACTGACCAGGATCGGCTCGCGCATGCCGCCCGGCAGCGCCATCGCAGAAGCGAATCCGCCCAGCCCGCCGATCACCTCGGGCCGCCGCGTGGCCGCCACCGACGCGCGCATCAACTCCACGGCCTTCTCGCCGGCGTCGATGTCCACACCGGCGGCGCGGTAGGCATCCCAGGCACCGCCCGTTTTGGTGCCACTCACGTCACTCACCGGCTGTTCCCTCCGTGTGCGTTGCCTCGTACGTTGCCGCGATCGCCTCGGATTCGCCCAGCGAGACCGGCTCGCCAAAGCCAAGCCCGCCTGGCTCCACATCCTCCAGAACGAACTTGTGCCGGGTCGTGTCATACGGGACCGGCACCGGGTAGCGCCCGTCGAAGCAGGCGAAGCAGAACTTCTCGTACGGCAGGTCCAGGCCCGACAGAACCCCGCCGATCGAGAGGTAGCTCAGCGAGTCGGCGCCGACGAATTCGCGTATCTCGTCCACGGAATGGGTCGACGCGATCAACTCAGTCTCGATCTGCGTGTCGATGCCGTAGAAGCAGGGATGATGGATGGGCGGTGAACTGATGCGGAGGTGGACCTCCGTCGCGCCGGCCTTGCGCAGCAGGGCCACTATCTGGCGGGTGGTGGTGCCGCGCACGATGGAGTCGTCCACAACGATGAGGCGCTTGCCGGCCACGACTTCTCGAAGCGGGCTCAGCTTGACGGTCACGCCGCGCTGGCGCATGGCCTGGCTCGGCTGGATGAAGGTTCGGCCCGAATAGCGGTTGCGGACCATGCCCTCGCGATATGGCAGCCCCGAACCCTCCGCGAAACCGGCCGCGGCGGGAGCGCCGGTGTCCGGAACCGGCATCACGATGTCCGCCTCGACGGGTGATTCGGCCGCCAGGGCCACGCCCATCCGCCGGCGCGACTCGTACAGGTTTCGGCCGAGCATGTAAGAATCCGGCCTGCCGAAGTAGATCAGCTCAAAGACGCAGAGCTGCTCGTGGCCTTCCGCGAACTGGATCGAAACCGGATCCTTGCCCTCTTCGAGGATCACGATCTCGCCCGGCTCAACATCGCGGACGACGATCCCGCCGGCGACCTCGATCGCGGCCGATTCGGAGCTGATCAACCACCCGCCCGAATGCTTGCCCTTCGGGTCGTCCGCCGCCGGCTCGAGTCGACCCAGGACCAGGGGCCGAAAGCCGAACGGATCGCGGACGCCGATGACGCGCCTCTCGTCGAGGATGGCCAGCGAGTAGGCGCCCTTGACATGCGGCAGAACCCGCTTCAGCGCCTCGACCGTGTCGCCGGATGGATCGTCGGCGAGCAGCGCGGTCAGCAGTTCCGTGTCGGTCGTGGCGGGAAGGCGCGTCTTGCCGCCCTCCAGCCGCGCGAGCAACTCGCGAGTGTTGACGAGGTTGCCGTTGTGGCCAACGGCGATCGCCTTGCCGCGGCTCATCCGGAAGGTCGGCTGGGCGTTCTCCCAAATCGTCGATCCGGTGGTGGAGTAGCGGCAGTGGGCGATGGCCAGCGACCCGCGCAGGCTCGGCAGGCGCCGCTCGTCGAGGACCTGGGCGATGAGGCCCAGTTCCTTGTAGAGCATGAGTTGCTCGCCGTCGCTGACCGCGAGACCGGCCGATTCCTGGCCTCGGTGCTGGAGTGAGAAGACGCCGAGCGCCGCGATCCCTGCGGCATCCATGCCCGGGGTCACCGCGCCGAAGATGCCGCACATGGCTAGGCCGCCGAGCCCGACAGGGCCGTCTCCGGCGCCTCCGAACCGTAGTCGGGTCCGTGCTCCACGCCCAGGGCGCGGGCCAGGCCGTGATCCCAGGTGTGGCGCAGGTCCACGATGGAGACGTCCAGCGCGTCGGCCACGCGAGAACCGCGCTCCTCGGCCGCGCCCGTGGCGCCCTGTCCGGTCAGCTCGATGCGCAGCCGGTCCCCGCCGACGGTGCCGAGCGTGTGTGCCTCCAGCGCGAACTGCCTTGCGAGCAACTCGATCGCCGGAGCGTGACGCGGGCGACACGAGAGCACGAGCCGCGACGGGCTCTCGCCGAACAGCTCGATGGCCGGCGAGCCCGAGACACCGAGCCGCAGCTTGGCGCCGAGGCCGCTCCACATGGCGCACTCGGCCAGGGCGACAGCCAGACCGCCACCCGAGACGTCCTGCGCCGAAGCCACCAGGCCACGGCCGATTGCCTCGCGGATGAACGACTGCAGCGCCGCCTCCCGGTCCAGGTCGATTCCCGGGGGCGAATCCTCGGACGAAATTCCCGCCAGGGCGGCGTACGCGGAACCGGCCATGCCCGGGGTGCTGGCCCCAATCAGGACGACTGCGTCACCTTCGGTCGTGAACGGCGGCCGGACCAACAAGGAGATGTCCTCGAGCAGACCGACGACGCCGATCTCCGGAGTGGGCGCGATCGCGCCGCCCGGGTACTCGTTGTAGAGCGACACGTTGCCGCCTGTGACCGGCACGCTCAGGGCGAGGCAGGCCTCGGCCATACCCCGAACCGCTTCCTGCAGCTGCCAGAACGCCTCCGGGCGCTCCGGGTTGCCGTAGTTGAGGCAGTTGGTGATGCCGAGCGGCCGAGCGCCGGTGATGCTCACGTTGCGAGTGGCCTCGGCCACCGAAAGCTGCGCGCCGAGATGCGGGTCGATAGCGCTGACGGTCTGATTGCCGTCCGTCGTGGCCACGAGCGCCTTCGTGGTGCCCTTGACCCGGAGCACTGCCGCCCCGTGACCGGGCCACTCGACGGTGTTGCTCTGGACGCTGGAGTCGTACTGCTGGTATACCCAGTGGCGGCTCGACAGGTTGGCGCTGCCCAGGAGCGAGACCAGGACCGCGGCGGGGTCCATGCCGCGTTCTGGGAGGCCGTCCTTGGCGGTCAGCGGGGTGCCCGGCGCCGGCGCCGACCGGCGCCGCGTGGGGGCAGTGGCCAGTCGATAGTGGACGATGGCCTCACTCGCAAGTGCCTTGGCAGGGACTCGGGCCACGTCCTTCGCGGCGGGGTTCGGCAGGCCGTCCGGACCGATGCCGCCCTCGACTATGTGTATGTCGCCGTCCGTGGTCACTCGGCCGACGAGAGCGATCGGGATGCCCCACCGCTCGCATACCTCGCGAACCGCCGGGTAGTTCTCGGGCAGGCAGGTGGCCAGCATCCGCTCCTGCGACTCGGAGATCATCACTTCCCAGGGCGCCATGCCGGGCTCGCGCCGCGGAATCGCG
>Ga0182027_10014533_pt1 | contig 10895 bp, 9 predicted proteins | sample 712E1DmetaG_FD_121300 | JGI IMG/M metagenome (GOLD analysis project Ga0182027, IMG submission 121300) | Permafrost microbial communities from Stordalen Mire, Sweden - 712E1D metaG (Illumina Assembly) | ecosystem: Environmental > Terrestrial > Soil > Wetlands > Permafrost | place: Sweden...
GTTACCGATTTCTCTCCCCAGGGAGATTTGGGAGAGGTAACGAGTTGTTCTTTTACTTTATTAAAGAGGCTTTTGGTAATTAACTGAGGATGTTTTCCCTGGTACCAGACTCCGTCTTTTATCGGGTACTTAAACTCACCGTAGTAAAAAGGATTTTTTAGCATCTGGTAAATAATACTGAGAGTAAGTTTCTTTCCTGCCCTTGTAGTAAAACCTATTTGATCAAACCACTTTTTTATTGTTCTACCGCTGTCGCCGTTTTCCGCGACTCTCCTGAACATCTCTGTTATTACATGTCCTCTTTCGGGATCTACTACGATGTCTTTTACTCCGGCGAATGATCTGTTGAAGTATCCTATCGGCGGGGGTCCGGGTCGCCATCCCATTTCACATTTTGCCCTGATGCCTCTCTTAACATTTATCCCTTTTTGATCATTTTCTAATTTGGCCTGAGAGCAGAGAATCATTAGTAAAAACTTTTCATTTGGGTTATCGGAAAAGGTCTGTGAGAAAGTTCTTATTCTTAACAATTTTCCCTGATCCATTAGATCAACAAGCATCCCGAGATCTCCCGCATTTCTGGAAAGTCTATCCGGAGCCCATGTCAAAATTCCATCAAAAATTCCATTTCTCAGATCATTTAAAAGTTGTACAAACACAGGTCTTTGGCCCGACTCTTTGGCCGAATGACTTTCCTGGCGAACCTCTTTAATTACTAAATTTTCTTTCCTTGCCAAGTCTCCCATTTCTTTGATTTGGGAATCAATACTCATTGCCTGTCTTTCATCAGATTCACTGGATTTCCTTGCATAAAGGCAATAGGTTATGGGTTGTTCTAAAGGGGTGTTTGCTTCCATCAGTAAGGATGGTACCGCAAGGGTTTGTGAAGTCCAGACGCAATATTATTTTGATTTAACAACCTTTAAACTGGGTAGAAGATTTTCTACCCAGAGTTAAAAGAGGCAAACTATTTGCCTAGATCTATTGATACGCCGTCTGTAAACAAACCTCCCTGAGCCAAAAGTTTTAGTCCTGTGGCATCCTTTGGTACATCAAATATTATCTTTCCGGTTACAGAAAGACCTGGTTGTACCTGCTGCAAGAATAAATCAGTTGTTCCAGTAGATTCTTCCATTGCCAACTGTCCGTCATTTGAGTAATCAAACTTTCTTCCCTGGCTATCAACTACATTAAAGTCAGATGCATTGATAGTTTTAGTATCTTTACCATTATTATCAATTTTAATTGTGATAATGTAGTAAATGCCCTGGGCTGTTTTGGCAACATATGAATTCCCAACACTTGAGGCCGTGCTTATTGAATTAACAGTAAATGCCAAATCTCCATCGGCGACAGTTTGTCCTATCTTTCCGGTTTTTGCACCCGATGGTTGTTGGCTTGATGGACTACTACTGGTTCCACTACCGGAACTTGTCCCTCCCTTACCGCTATTTGCCGCACTGCTTACTATTCCAATGAGCATTAAGGCCAAAATAACAGTCCAAATGGGGTGTCTTGCAAACCAAATCCTCTGATCAGCGCCGCATTTTGGACATTTGGTTGCTTTCGCATCAATCTCGCTCTTACAAGCTTTACATTGCTTTTTCATTCATTATTCACCCTCTTTCCGTTTCTGATACCTGAATGATGATTGAAACACATCTTAAAGTCAAGCATAACTCGAAGCTGATTGCTCGCTTCTGGCTAGTAGATTGAGAACCCATAGCTATCAATAATAGCGTATGGTCAGAAGCACAAAACAGACTAAGGAGAGACTCGGAAAAAAGATCCAAAAGCTACGGAAAAATCTGGATTTGTCTCAAGAGGAATTGGCTGCAAAATTAAATATAAGCAGAACCCACATGGGGCATATTGAACAAGGCCGAAAGTCACCTTCCCTCAAACTATTAACAAAAATTTCAAAGGAATTAAAAACTGATATTTCTGATCTTTTTTAATCTTCGTAACGGGTTGTATAGACTGCGGTATCCACCTCACCAAACCAAGCAAATAGAATAGTCCTTTTCACTTTAGTGTGAATGTAATTTAGGGCCAAACTCACGGCATCACATAGGTCGTCATGTTTTTCTACTCCAAACCCCAAAAGCTGAGTAATAATTTCGCTACATGATCCGTCCAATGGGAATAAGACCTTTGCTTGTTCAAAGAGCATTCCGGCAGTTGTCAGACGCGAATATTTATCCCCGGCGACCTTAATACCTTTTACTTCCAGCTCCATTTGCTTAAGAGATTCAACCATGGCTTCTTGATATGCAGTACTTTCCACTAAAGCTAAGGGTTTTTCTTTTCCACTTAAAGCTTGATATAGTTGTTCAATTCTGTCCCGGGATTGAAGAAAAGTTAATCGCTCGTTAATAAAGTGCTGGGAAACATAATAACGACGATTATTTTGATCGTAACCGTAAGCGTGAATTACGACTACTGCGGTACAATCACCTGATGTTTTCTCGGTAATCGCAAGGTCAACTCCTAAAAATGTGTTAAGGTACTCATGCGCCTCGTCCTGAGGAGGAATTTCATCATATGTATGAATCCAGGTGGGCATTATTATTTGTTTCTGATCGGGGACGATTTTTAAACAAAATTCTCTTAGCCACGACCGTTCGTCTATAACTTTTTGCTTTTGCTCTTCAAGTGCTTCAGCATTGGGATATTTTCCCTTCCAAAGAATTTCTCCGTTTGCATCAACAATCGGATATTCACGGTATTCTGCTTTGAGAGTTCCGTTGTCAATTCTTTCTTTTAGACGCATTAAGAGAGAATCTTCATGAAGCAGATTCCCAATATTAATTATCTTTGCAAATTGATCTCCTGCAGGAATGACTTCCGAGACAAACCAATTGTAAGTCCTGTCCCGACTTTCTTGGGTTTGTACTGAAGACATATCCTCAACATCGTCGGCAATAATCAGATCCGGACGGTGCGACCCATATCTTAATCCGCGAATGCTTTGATCAACCGAAGCCGCACTTATGCGTGCGTTGTATTTTGGCAAGACTAAAGACATTGCGCCCCATTCGTCGCTAGTTTCATCGAGAGGTCCGAAATCCGATCGCAAAAGTTCGTAGGTTTCGAAGGCATGTTTGATGTTTTGCAGATGTAAATGAGCTAGTGGTTGTGTTTGACTCAGAATGAGAGCAAATTTGGTTTGCTGTTCGCCGAGAATCGCCCAAATCGGATAGGCTAGCGTAGCGATTGTTGACTTCCCGGAGTTACGGAAGGCTACTATTACCAAATGCTTGACCAGAGGATCTTCCAAAAGTTGATACATTTCTTTTTGAAAATCTGCGGTCGGAAGTGTAGCGTGTTCGCTAAAATAGATATGGAAAAACCAGTACAGACTTTTCCTTGCCAGTTTTACCCTTAGCGTTCTGTTGGAACGAATTTGATCCCACAATTTAGGGTTAAATGTTTCGGGGTATTTCATTCTTCCTCCTTTTCTATAAGCCCAGCATTTAGGAGGGCCTGTTTTACAAGTTCTTCTTGCTCCAGAGTTAGGTTCTCGTTTTGGGTGGAAATTTTACCGGAAAGTTCAAGTTTATTTCCGTATCCCGGATGATTGTGTTTTAGCCAATAGGCAATAGCCTGAAAGTTATTGTCTTTAATTGAGGAAATAAGCTGCGATTCCGCCATATCGTTTATCAAAGCTTTTCCTTCATCTAAAGCTTTGTGAGCATCTTCCATAAATGTTTTATCGTCTTGACACCATCGGTAGAAAGTTGCCCGCCCAACCCCGACCTTTTCACAGGCAATTTGAATAATCGGAGTTTTCTTAAATTGCCCGATTAATAAGAGTTTGTCTTTGGTCTGACGTTTGTCGATTGTGTTCATGATATTTTCTTGGCTTTACCACCTGTTAATCTCTCCCATCTTTTTTTAATGACCTCAGAATACACGGGAGATTTTTCCATCAGAAAACAGCGGCGCTTCATCTTGGTGGCTGCAATTAGAGTGGAACCGCTACCGCCAAAAGGTTCAACGATAAGATCTCCACGTTTTGTAAGAATTTTGATGTAGGGAACCAGAATTTCAGTCGGTTTGCAACCAAAAACAACTCCCTGTCCAGAAGATTTTTCATCCGATGCAACATACTCAATAAAATCTGTAGGTTGATTCTTCTTACCGTGTTTATATCCTTCCCAATAGGGTTTTCCGGAAATGCCGTAGAGTGCGGTTTCGTATTCTTCCTGTAAACCATCCGGCTCCGGATCAAAGTTGAAAGGAACATCAGCAGTTTGAGAAGCTCCCACCATTGCAATGTCATGTTTCGAAAAGAATTTATATTTGGCTGAAAATCCCTGATGCCGGTTCGGCAAATGCCAAACGATCATATTTTTGACCTTCCAATGTTTTTCCATCTCTCCCCAAATGGTGCGGATATTTTTCCAATTCTCGTAAACAATGATCGAAAACGCTTCATTTTGAATTTTTGCAATGTTGTTCATCCACTTTTCTGTAAAATCGGGTGGTAAGATATCTGTTTCCAGATATCTTCGGTTCCGCTTTGCTCCAAATCCCACAGTCGGTTTGCCGTTACGGGATTTTCCGTGAAGGTAGTCCAAAATATAAGGCGGGTCAGTAAAACACATGTCGGCTTGTTGCCCATCCATTAGCTTGAACATATCTGCCTCGACTGTGGAGTCGCCGCACATCAATTTATTCTCACCCAAGGCATACACATCACCTTTTTTGACATTGATGTGGTAAATATCGAGCTTTGCGAGTTCCTTTTGGAGGTCAAACTGTTCCGGTGTATCGAGATCAAGATCGAAGATTTCATCAAGTTCCTCCGAAGAAAAACCCACCCCTGAAAGAAAACTTTCATCGAACTTGGCCAATAAATCCCAATCAAATTCACCGATGTTCCGATTCAAGCGAAGATTAAGTTCTTTTTCTTTTTCAATGTCGGGGATGTTCACATAAACAACAGGAACCTCCTTATATCCAAGGTCCTTAGCTACTTTTAATCTAAAATGCCCTCCGATAACAATGTTTAGCCTATTCGGAGCTTTATTAACGATAATAGGATCAACAATCCCAAATTTTGAAATACTTGCTTTCAATCCTTCGATAGCCTCATCAGACCACTTTCTGGGGTTGTAATCTGCTGGCCTCAAAACTGTGACTGATATATAGGCAACTTTGAGTTGTGATTCCTGACTCATATGAGACAACATTATCACCACTCAAATTAGATGTATAAGGCGCGAATGAGGCTTAATTGATGCCAGTTTTTTGTTTATGCCTTTTTATGAAGCTTGCAACGTCGTCATAAGAAATATCCTTGTTATATTTTTCTGAGAATATATCAGCTATCTCGTTATACGATTTTCCGGATTTTTTAAGATTGTAGGCTTCTTGATCCCTTTCGAAGTTTCTAATTGGTTGAAATTTCTTTTTTGTATACGAATGGAGCAGTTTTTGATGAAACTCTATGTCTGGCCATGCTTTTTTTATATCCTCAAGTCTTGTATCATCTTGAATCTCCAAGCTTAGCTTACGAAGACCAGTATCCTCATCATGTTCCTCAACGATAGTAATCCCTTCCGGTAACCAAATATTGGTTATGTTGTTAAATAATATGTATTTTCTTACACTGTCCTGCCAGCTAAGGGGTAACTTGTACTTTTTTATTAGATTTTTAATTGCTATTCTGAGAGCATTAATAGGTAGGGTATTGTTGAGCTCTTTTTCTAAATCAAGCATCTCTCTAAATCTTTTGGCCTTTTTTAATTTAGTTACTTCATGACGTCGTCTACCAAAAATATTTCTAAAACATTCTTCCTCTTTTTTATAAAAATCCTGATGCCATTTTTGAGTAGCTTCTTGACCATTGAGCCCCTCGACGGGAATATTAAAAGTTTTTCTTACTTCTTTTATATCAGATTGGAAATTCGGGTTTGCCACTAAAAGCTTTGCTCTTTGCTCAGCTTTTTTGGCCAGCTTATTTAAATATTCATCTTCCATTTTTCTAAGACTGATTATAAACACTTTTGTTGACTATTTTTGAGTTCTAACAAGTTGAACCTGAGAGTGATAAAATATGCCAAGATGCAGGATTTTTTCGAGACCTATATTCAGTCAGTTTCTTTAAAGTTTGCTCACCCTGAGACAAGCGAGATGGGTTATCGTACCGATTTTGAAAATTTACTAAATAAATTATTTGAGTCAGTCAAAAATCTGCGCATAGATCATGATCCAAAAGCGGTTGAGGGAAATAAACCAGACTTTGCTATTTTTAGTGGTGAGGTGCCTTTACTTTACATAGAGGTTAAAGATATCGGAGTATCGTTAGACAAAATCGAAAAATCCGATCAAATGAATAGATATTTTGGCTATGCCAATCTTGTACTCACTGATTACTTGGAATTTCGATTCTATAGAAACGGTCTTAAATATTGTGAACCAATAAAAGTTGCTGAATATGATATTAAAAATCGTTCCACGAAACCAATTATTGAAAATAATGAGTTACTTGAGAAAACTTTAACTGATTTCCCAAGATCATTTAAGGAGCCTATAAAATCCGGAAAGCATCTTGCCAAAATAATGGGAGGGAAAGCTCAAAGAATTAGGGATAATATCCGCCAATTTTATTCCTTAGAAACTGACAAGAATTCAGACTTAATCCGACTCTATGAAACAATTAAAAAACTTTTGGTTCATGACTTAACTATAAACACCTTCTCTGATATGTATGCCCAAACACTTGTTTATGGGCTATTTGTTGCAAGGTATTATGACGATTCAAAGGAAGATTTTACTCGGCAAGAAGCTCGCGAACTCATACCAAACTCGAATCCACTACTAAGACACTTCTTTGATCATATAGTTGGTGCAGATTTTGACAGCCGTCTCAAATACGTAGTCGATGAATTGTGCGAAGTTTTCTCACATTCAAACGTTCAAGACTTGATGAAAGAATATTTCAAGGAAAATTTATGGGGTGAAACTCAAAAAGGTCCGGATCCCGTAATTCATTTTTATGAAGACTTTTTAAAAGAGTATGATCCCCTTCTTCGTAAAAAGATGGGTGCCTATTACACACCACAGCCTGTTGTTAGTTTTATTGTGAAGTCTGTTGATTATTTACTCAAAAAAGAATTTGGTTTGATCTCCGGATTAGCAGATATATCAAAAACAAAAGAGGGATTACATAAAGTTCAAGTTTTAGATCCGGCTACTGGTACTGGAACTTTTATCAGTGCAATCATTAGAACAATCTATAAGTCTTTACTTGATCGCGGCCAGAAGGGGGCATGGCCAAGCTATGTCCATCATGACCTATTGCCTCGAATATTTGGTTTTGAGCTAATGATGGCTCCGTATACAATTGCTCATTTAAAACTGGGGATTGCTTTTAGACAAACTGGTTTTTGGGATTTTCATAGACGTCTAGGAATTTATCTTACAAATTCACTAGAGGAGAGTGTTGTGCAACAGGACTTATTTTCAGGAATTGGCTTATCAGAAAGTATTGCTGAGGAGTCGAAAGAAGCTTCGGTTATAAAGAATGAAAAACCAATAATGGTTGTTATAGGCAACCCACCATATTCAGGAGAATCTAGTAATAAAAATTATACGGGGAATAACGTTTACAAAGTTGAGCCAACTGGAGGCAAACTGAAAGAAAGAAATCCAAAATGGCTCAATGATGATTATGTAAAATTCATTCGGTTCGCCGAAAGTATGATTGAAAAAAATGGCGACGGAATTGTTGCGATGATTACTGCCCATGGATACATCGACAACCCAACATTTAGAGGGATGCGATATCATCTCATGCAGACTTTTGATCGGTTATACATTTTGGATTTACACGGAAACTCTAATAAAAAAGAAAGGTCTCCAGATGGAAGTGAGGACAAAAATGTATTTGATATTAAGACGGGAGTTGCTATCTTTATTGGGTATAAAAAGAAAGATAATAAATCTGATTTGGCGAGAGTTTATTCCGCCGATCTTTATGGTAAGCGTGAGGCTAAGTTTATTTATTTGAACAACAATCAGATAAATTCAGTCAAATGGCAAGAGTTAAACCCTGTCGGTCCGAATTTTTTCTTTGCCAAAAAGAACAATGAAAACTCTGATGAATATAATAAGGGAATAAGAATAGATGAATTATTTAAAATCAACAGCGTTGGGATTGTAACAGCTGCAGATTCAACTCTAATTAATTTTTCTGAAATTGAATTACTAGACAATTTAAGAAAAATTCTAAATACCAATACCAAGAACAAATTAAGTATTAAATTCGAGAAACATGTATTGGATGCTAGTAACATTCGGTTGATTTCCTATCGACCCTTTGATGACCGGTTTATTTATTATTCAGATGAAATATTAGAACGAGCACGAGTTGTTGTTATGAAAAATATGGTGCCTAGCCAAAATTATGGGTTGAGTTGGATTAGACCTATGTCAAAATCGTATGATTTCGATATCTTTATTTCGAAAAATGTAATAGATCAATGTTTTGCAGGAAATAAAAGTGCCGGTGCAGGAATAAGTTACCTTGGACCGTTGTACATTATTACTGCGGATGGTGAAAAGTTATCGAATTTAAACGTAAAAATTGTTTCAGAAATAGAAAAAGTAGTTGGCAAGGTTAGTCCTGAAGATATTTTTGACTATGTTTACGCTATTTTATATTCACCTAATTATCGAAAAAAATATAGAGAGTTGCTTAAAATAGGTTTCCCTTGTATTCCATACCCGAAAGATATTAAGAGTTTTAAAAGATTTGCCGATTTGGGTTCCGAACTGAGACACCTTCAGTTTCTTGAATCCTCTAAAATCAGCCAACCTGTGACAACCTATCCAAACGACGGATCGAACATTGTAGAAAAAGTAGATTACAAAAATGGAAATGTTTATATAAATGAAAATCAATATTTCGGTAATGTATCAGAAATTGCTTGGAATTTTTATATTGGCGGTTATCAACCAACGCAAAAATGGCTAAAAGACCGAAAAGGACGAGAATTAACAAATGAGGATATTGAACATTATCAAAAAATTATTGTTGCTTTAGTTGAAACAGACAAAATTCAAAAGAAAATTGATGAAGTAATCAAAATTTAATGTATGGAAAAACCCAAACGGAAATGGAAAGCTCTTCAAAAAACTGACGAGGTTCTGACACTAAAATTTTAGTGTCTGCGTTTCTCTCGTTGAGAAAGATCGCTTGCTGCAACCACCTTCACATTATGTGAACGTGATCGTCGAAGCAATCGAGATGCCTTGCGGGCAACTCTAAGACTTGTTACTTTACGTGCCATATTTACCACCCCCTTTCTAATTTGAAGGAAGCCAGCTGCAGCCTCCCCCACGCAAAAACACTAAGTAGTGTTCTCACGAAGGGGGCTGAGCTAGACTAATACCCCAAATTAGAGCCGGAGGTTATCCTCGCCAGTTTTTCAAAGAGCTTTGATCAGAATATAATCCTTATAGGTACAAAGTAAAGTAGTATAATAGCCCCAGATAATGGGAAATAAAACTGTCGGTGACATTGGTGAAAAAGAAGTTGTCCAATACGTTCCTTGCCCAAATTGCCAGAGTAAACTTATGCTCTTGCCGGAAAGTTTTCCTATGTATGATGTCCAATGTTCAAGATGTTTATTTAGAGCACAGGTAAAAACAATTAATAGTAAACCTAAAAGTTCCATCTTTGGAGCAGGTTGGGATATTTTTGAAAAAGTATTGAAGGCGGGTTATCTAACACCACAGCTTATCGTAAATTTTAAATGGAAAAGTAAGAATGGAGGTTTGTGCCAAGAAATTAGATTCTACCCATTCATTGCTAAAGGAAATGTGCAAAAATATCAGTTATCAGAAAAGGCAAAACGGGCAAATTATTGGATGTTTAGGTACATAAAACTTGATAAGATTCCATATATTCAGCTTTATCAACAATCTGATCCATTAAAAAATGTATAAACTATCCCCCTCCGACTTTGCCTATCTTTATGAGGAGTGTAAATTATGCTACTACCTCAAAATTAAGCATGGGATACAACAGCCCAAAATGCCCATGCCGGGAGTTTTTTCTGCTATGAATACCAGACTGCAGGGAAGTGTGGTTGGAAAGAACCTGAGAACCATCGCAAAAAATCTCCCAGACGGCATGGTTGTTAATCAGGAGGGTTGGGTCGAATCGATTACTGTTCCTGAAACGGATATTTTTATAAAAGGCAAATATGATTTACTTGTAGAAAATCCGGACAAAACTTTTACTTTGGTTGATCTTAAAATCAGTCAGCAGGATATAGAAAAGATCGACAAATATAAAACTCAGCTAAACGCCTACAAATTCGCCTTGGAGAATCCAAAGGAAGGCAAACCTATAAAAATTACCAAACTTGGGCTTTTGGTTTTCTATCCCGACCAGGTTGAATATAAAGATGATAATGCTTTTGTAAGTTTTCCTCCAAAGTGGTTTGAAGTTCCGATCGCTGATAAGGAATTCTTAGACTTTGCCAAGAAAATTGACACACTTTTGAGTGGGCCTATGCCGGAAGAGGGCGAAAAATGCCAGTGGTGCAAATACAGACATGTGGGGGATACTTTGGCTCACGATCCCCCGAAGGACGAAATTAACTTTTAATTAATCTCCAGATATGTATACCCTTGATGAATACAAAACCTTAACTTCAAAATACGGCAGCTATGCGAGTTGGGCCATTTGGGATTATCAAGATTCTGAAGATACTACAATCATTGATAAAAATTTTGACCAATTACATTCAAAATTTATACTTTTAGGATTAAATATTTCTCGACCATTGTCTAACAAACCCCCTTGGTCAAACTTTCACGATAATAGTCATGCACGAAAAATCATGTATGCATGCAACGATACTTGGTTACACGGA
>Ga0182027_10014536_pt1 | contig 10895 bp, 11 predicted proteins | sample 712E1DmetaG_FD_121300 | JGI IMG/M metagenome (GOLD analysis project Ga0182027, IMG submission 121300) | Permafrost microbial communities from Stordalen Mire, Sweden - 712E1D metaG (Illumina Assembly) | ecosystem: Environmental > Terrestrial > Soil > Wetlands > Permafrost | place: Sweden...
AAACTCAACTTCTCTGCTTCGTGCATGCGGATGTTCACATCCCAGCATGACCGGCCCTTCAGGCTCATCTTGTGTTGGAATCAAAGCCAGCCTTCAGGCTCATCTTGTATTGGACAAGAGTTGCTGTGGACGGATCAGTGTTACTCTGCAACAATAAAGCGCGCGCCCCGCACTGCTTCGAGCCTCAGGTTTGGCAATCTCCGGGCGGCGAGTGGAGGTCACTCCAATGGGAACAGTGAAGATTGGCAATAAGCTGGTGGGTGCAGGCCAGCCGTGCTATATCGTTGCGGAGATTGGCATCAACCACAACGGCGATGTCGATCATGCCAAGCGACTCATCAGCATTGCCATCGCCGCCGGCTGCGATGCGGTCAAGTTTCAGAAGCGGACGATCGACGTGGTGTATACCGCCAAGGAGCTGGCCACGCCGCGCGAGAACCCGTTTGGGCCCACCAATGGGGACCTCAAGTACGGTCTGGAGTTCGAGGCCGAGGACTACGCCGAAATCGACAAATTCTGCAAGTCGGTCAAGATTCCATGGTTCGCCTCCCCCTGGGACGAGGGCTCGGTCGACTTCATTGAACAGTTCGACACGCCGGTGTACAAGATCGCCTCTGCCTCGCTGACCGACGACAATCTGCTGCGCCACGTCCGCAAGACGGGCAAGCCGGTGATCGCATCCACCGGCATGAGCACCTACGCCGAGATCGACCATGCGGTGGAGGTCCTGGGCAAGCAGGACCTGATCCTGATGCACGCCACCAGCACCTATCCGGCCAAGTACGAGCAGCTCAACCTGCGCGCCATCCCCAGCATGATCGAGCGCTACGGGGTCCCGGTGGGCTATTCGGGCCACGAGACCGGGATTCCGACCTCGGTTGCCGCGTCGGTGCTGGGGGCCTGCTGCGTGGAGCGCCACATCACGATGGATCGCGCCATGTGGGGATCGGACCAGGCCGCTTCGCTGGAGCCGAACGGCATCAGTCGCCTGGTGCGCGACATTCGCCTGTGCGAGCAGTCGATGGGCGACGGCATCAAGCGCGTCTACGAGGAAGAGATCCCGGTGATGAAGAAGCTGCGCCGCGTTGGGGCTGCCGTCTAAATCCAATGCCATTTGACGCGCAACAACTCGTTTCGCTGCAGGCCATCGCCTTCGATGTGGATGGCGTTCTGACCGACGGCACGCTGCTGTGGTCGTCCACCGGCGAAGAGTCCAAGCGGTTCTTCTATGCGGACATCATGGGCATCTCGCTGCTGCGCCGTCTTGGAATCAAGATGGCGCTGATCTCCGGCGAACCCTCGCCGCTTGTGGACCGTTTCGCGGAGAAGATGCGCATTGGTTTCGTCGCCAAGGGCACGCGCGACAAGGCCACGGCATTGCGCGAGTTCGCCACGCACTCCGGCGTCTCGCTGCAACACACATGCTTCTTCGGCGACGACGTCAATGACCTGGCTGCGATGGAGATCGCCGGCCTCTGCGCCTGCCCGTCGAACGCGGCCGCAGAGGTGCTGGCGCACGTCGCAGAGCAGCACGGGTTTCTTTCTCCGCTGCCGGGCGGACGCGGCGCGGTGCGCAGCTTTGCCGATGCAGTCCTTGCCGCACGCAACCTGCGCGGCCGGGATGTCTACCAACTCCGCCTGCCGGAGTAGATGCCGCTTGCTCGCCGAGTTTTCAACCAACTCTGGCCCAAATCATCTTGAAGACGATCCACGCTTTAGACTCAGTGCGCAACATCAGAGAATTTGGAAGAGCGGCTAGAAACGTGCAATCATAGTCAGATGTTAAGACGCGCGATCACAAGCACAATCATCCGTTTGGGACCTCAAAATGCTTTGGTTTGTTTTCTCATAGACCGCAAGTGCCGTCAATTTGGAGCTAGGCTGACCAATAAAGGCTCCTTTCTGAGCTTGCAGAAAGACAAACGAGAGATGCGGCTGGCACTAAAGCATTTCGTTTATGCGCCTGACATGGCTGAGCGTTTCGATATTTACTTCTCTCCACTGGTTCCAACCGAGACGTCGGGAATGCTGATGCTCGACTTTTCCCGTCCGGGGATCGTGCAGACCTACGCGAGTTCCGGATTGCAGTTTCAGATGGCCTCGTTCCCCGAAGAGGACGATGCAATCGCAAGCTATTTCCACTGGTATACTCCCAAGGCTGGCGAGACTGTCTATGACGTGGGGGCGCACTGCGGTGTGTCAACCTATCACTTTTCCAAACTTGTTGGGCCAACTGGCCGGGTGATCGCCTTTGAACCCGATCCAGTGAACTATTCTCTGTTACTGCTCAACATCGAACGGCATCAGCTGAGCAACGTCACCCCCTTACAAATTGCTATTTCAGACGCATGTGGGGAGGCCGAGTTCAACTGCGAAGAGACGATCGGCTCCGGTTTGATGCAACATTCCACCCGTGCATCAGTTGGCAAGGTTATCAAGGTTAAAACGGTTACGCTTGAAGATGCCTTTTTAGAATGGGAACCGCCCAGCTTTTGCAAGATTGATATTGAAGGGGCAGAGATTGCCGTGATCTCCGCCGCGCGGGATCTTCTGCAAAAAGCATTCTGCCAATTCGCGCTGGATACGAATCATTTGGTCGACGGAGGTTACACTGATCAGCGAATCGAAAAGCTCTTTCGGGAATGTGGATATGAGTCCACCTCTTCGACCTCTGGCATGAAGACAACGTGGGCTCGGCCTGCTGCCCACGCGGAGTAAGGATAACGGACTTGATGAAACTCTCCGATTACGTCATACAGTTCGTCGCCGACCTGGGTGTCACCAACGTATTTCTGGTCACGGGCGGCGGCGCGATGCATCTCAACCAGTCGCTCGGCGCGGAGAAGCGCATCACGCACATCTGCAACTCGCACGAGCAGGCCGCGGCCATCTGCGCCGAAGGCTACGCCAAGGCCACCAACGCGCTTGGCGTCTGCATGGTCACCACCGGCCCCGGCGGCACCAACGCGGTCACCGGCGTGGCCGGCGCGTGGCTGGACTCCACGCCCGTGCTCTTCCTCTCCGGCCAGGTGAAGCGCCCCGACCGCATGTTCGATGCTGTCACTGGCAAGCCGCTGGGCATGCGCCAGCTTGGAGTGCAGGAGGTGGACATCTGCTCCATTGTCCGCCCCATCACCAAGTATGCGGAGACGGTGCTGGAGACTGGCGACATTCGCTATCACCTGGAAAAGGCCGTCTACCTGGCGATGCATGGCCGTCCTGGCCCGGTGTGGATCGACATTCCGCTCGACGTGCAGGCGTCGCCCATCGACGAGACAGCTCTGCGCGGCTTCGATGCGAACGAGTTTGCCGATGCCGACTTCATCCACGGCACGTCGGACGTGCCCTCGGAAGTTGCCCGCGCGAATGATGCCTTCAATGCCTGCGAGCGTCCGCTGCTCTTCGCCGGCAATGGCATCCGACTGGCGCACGCCGAAGCGGAGTTCGAGGAGCTGCGCAAGGCGCTTGGCGTACCCACTGTTGCTACCTGGTGCGCTGCCGATCTGGTTTCCTCCGACGATCCCACCTACGTTGGCCGGCCTGGGTCGGTGGCGGCGCGCGGCGCAAACTTTGCGCTGCAGAACTGCGACTTTCTGCTTGCCATCGGGGTGCGCCTGGACTTTGCCATCACCGGCTACGCGCCGCAGAACCTGGCCCGCGAGGCGCACAAGATCGCGGTGGACATCGACGCCGCCGAACTGGGCAAGCTACACCCGCATCTGCAGCAGCCTGTCTGCGCCGACGCCAAGGTCTTCCTGACCGAGTTGCTCAAGCACAAGGACAGGCTGAAACCGCGCAGCATTGCAGCATGGCTGGCCCGCTGCGCCGACTGGAAGACACGCTATCCGGTGGTGACCGACGAGCATCGCAAACCCGAGGGGCCGGTCTCCATCTTCAACCTGGCCGAGGTCCTGGGGACTGAAGTGAAGCCCGAAGACCGCCTGGTGGTTGGCAACTCCGGCTCGGGGATCGAGATCTATCTACTCGCTTGCCCGACGCTGCACTCACAGCGCCTGTATCACACGGCCGGGCTGGGCGCGATGGGCTACGCCATCCCCATGGCGATTGCGGTTGCGATTGCAAATCCCGGGCGCGAGGTCATCGCCGTGGATGGCGATGGCAGCTTTCAGTTCAACATCCAGGAGTTGGAGACGATCCACCGGCTTCAACTACCGATCAAGTTTTTTGTGCTGAACAACGATGGCTACAGCTCCATCCGCGCCTCGCAGAAGGCCTACTTCGGCAGCGCCAACATCGGCGCCGACAAGAGCACCGGGCTTACCATTCCAAACCTCTCGAAGGTTGGCGCGAGCTACGGACTGGGGACCTGCGTGATCCCGGACCAGACGAACCTGCGCGCCCAGGTGCGAAAGGTGCTGGATATGCCCGGCCCCGTGCTGTGCGACGTCCATGTGCTGCCCGACGAGGTGCGCGCGCCGCGCCTGCAGAGCTATCAGAGACCCGATGGATCGTTCGTCTCCAAGCCGCTGGAGGACCTGTTCCCATTCCTGCCGCGCGAAGAGTTTCTTGCCAACATGATTGTGAAACCGCTGCCGGAATGAGCCATCGGCGAAGCGCGATGGATAGAAGCTGGAGTCCCATGCCCCACACCTATGGCATCATGCAAGGCCGCCTCGCTCCGCCGGAAGATGGACGGTTCCAGTCCTTTCCACGCAACTCCTGGCGTGAGGAGATTGCCCGCGCCCGAGAGGTTGGACTGGATTACATCGAGTGGATCCACGACGAGTACGGACGCACTGCAAACCCGATCTTCAGTGAGGCTGGCCAGGCCGAGCTCGATGCGCTGAAGCGTACGTGCAACATCGCGACACCCGCCGTGTGCGGCGACTGGTTCATGGACTTTCCGCTGATACGATGCACGGCTGACGAGCGGGCCGAGCGCGAGCAGCACATGCACGAGTTGATCCCGATTGCCGCGCGGATTGGGGCCACGCGCATTGTGCTGCCCTTTGTCGATCAGTCGAAGATGACCACCGAGGAGGAGAAGCAGACGGTGATCGAGGTGCTGCAACGAGCGCTTCCCGTCGCCCTGCAACACAACGTCGAACTACACCTGGAGGCTGATTTCAATCCGCAGGACTTCGCAGCGTTTCTCTCACGCATCGAGCATCCCAGCCTGAAGGTTAACTGGGACTCCGGTAACAGCTCAGGACTGGGCTATATTGCAACGGAGGAGTTTGCGGCCTACGGCGATCGCATTGGGTCCGTGCATATCAAGGACCGCTATCGAAAGCCTGAGGGAGGCGTAGAGACGCGGCCGCTGGGAACCGGCTCTGCCGACTTCGACGACGTCTTCCGGGCCATTCGCGGCATCGGCTACAAGGGCGGCGTTACGCTGCAAGTGGCAAGAGGAAAGGACAACGACGAAATAACATTCCTCCGGGGCCAACTCGCCTTTATCAAACGCTTCTGGTAGACATGAATAGCCACTCAGAGCGCAGTGGAGGCCCTGCTGTAGGCTCGAACTGGAGTAGAACGATTCGGAGCGCCTATGCCCGTCACTGCTGATGAACTAAAACTCAACTCGCTATTTTCACTGGAAGGCAAGACCGCTGTCCTCACCGGGGCCTCCGGCTTCCTTGGGCGCAGCTTCGCTCTCGCGCTGCTTACCAACGGCGCTCGCGTTGTGGCGCTCGGCCGCAGTGCGCGCCTGCGGCAGGAGGCAACCGGCTGGGCCAAGCAATTCGGCGAGGACAAGATCGCGACCCACCAGATCGACATGTACGATGTTGCCGCACTCAACAAACTCTGCGACAGGATTGCGGCAGAAGAACAATCCGTCGACATTCTCATCAACAACGCGTACGAGCTCGGAGCAGCGACCGGCTTCAATGTTCCCGAGGGATCGCTGGAGAACTCTACCTTCGACCAGTGGCAACGCAATCTGCAGGGCGGCGTCTACTGGGCCGTGCAGACCACGCAGCGGCTTGGCATAAGGATGAAGGAGCAGGGCAGGGGATCGATCATCAATATTGCGACGATGTATGCGTCGGTGGCCCCGCGCCCGCAACTTTACGAAGGGACGACCTCGCTGAACCCTCCCGGCTACTCTGCGTCGAAGGCGGCGCTGGTGGCGTTCACGCGCTACACGGCGAGCTTCTGGGGGCGCGAAGGTGTGCGCGCCAATTGCATCTCGCCCGGACCGTTCTCCAATACAGAAGACAATGAAGGACAGAACTCCGTCGCCGAGGACTCTGCTTTCGTGCAACGGCTCAAAGGATACACTGTACTCAACCGCATCGGGCGTCCGATCGAGCTGTGCGGGGCGCTGATCTTTTTTGCATCAGACGCCAGCTCGTATGTTACCGGGCAGAACTTCAACATCGACGGCGGATGGACGGCCGTTTAGCAGCAGGTTGACAGTCACACAGCTTTTTGTGGACTACATTAACTCGCATGGATCTTCGTCTAGGCAATCAGGTCGTCTTTGTGGCCGGCTCCTCGCGCGGCATCGGCAAGTCTATCGCGGCTACGCTGCTGGCTGAGGGCGCGCGCGTTGTACTCACAGGCCGCGACGAGGCATCGCTGCACGCTGCGCAGAACGAGCTTAGCACGCCCGCCAGTCGGGAGCGCATTGTGGCGATTGGCGGCGACCTCGCCGACGCGTCAACGATCGCACGCGCTGTGGAACGCACCATCCAGCACTTCGGCCGGATCGATCACCTCATTGCCAACCTTGGAACCGGCAGCGGCAAGCCCGGATGGGACCAGCCCGACGAAGAGTGGCAGCGACTCTTTGAACTCAACTTTTTTGCCTCCGCGCGCCTTACCCAGGCCGTGCTGCCACACCTGCTTGCAAATCCCGACGGTGGATCGATTCTCTACATCGCGTCGATTGTCGCCATCGAAGCTACACCTGCGCCTTTGCCCTACTCTGCTGCCAAGGCTGCGCTGGTGAACTATTCGAAGAACCTTGCCCGCCAGCTTGGCGCGAAGAAGATTCGAGTGAACACGATTGCGCCGGGCAATATCTTCTTTCCCGGCGGCTCCTGGGAACGCCACCTCAACACCCGTCGTGAGTGTGTGGAGACGATGCTTCAGACCGAAGTTCCACAGCAGCGCTTTGGGACGCCGGAGGAGATTGCCTCACTGGCCGCCTACCTCTGTTCGCCACAGGCAGCGTTCGCAACCGGCGCTTGCTACGTCATGGACGGTGGCCAGACCCGCAGCATGTAGACTGGATTAATTATGTCCACACAAAACAGCCGAGTACGCGACCTCTTCGACCTGACCGGTCGCGTTGCGATCGTGACGGGCGGGGCCGGGATGCTCGGGTATCAGCATGGGGCCATCCTGGCGGCTGCCGGGGCGCATGTCGTTCTGCTCGATCTGGCTGCGGCGAACCCGGCCCAGCGCGCCGGGCAGCTCCAACGGGCCCACGGGCCTGAGTGCCTTGGGCTTATAGCCGACATTACCAGCGAGGAGTCGCTACAGGAAGCGCGCGACGCGATCCTCGCCAGGTTCGGCCGCATCGACATTCTCATCAACAACGCGGCAAACAACCCCAAGGTCGAGGCCGATCCCGCGGGCGAGCCAAAGCAGTGGTCGCGGCTGGAAGACTTTCCGCTCGCCGTGTGGAATGCGGACATTGCCGTCGGCCTCACCGGGGCCTTTCTCTGTTCGCGCATCTTCGGCCAGGAGATGGTGAAGCGCAACGCGGGCGTGATTCTCAACATCGCCTCCGACCTCGGGGTCATCGCACCCGACCAGCGCCTGTACCGCAAGGAGGGCCTGCCGGAAGACCAGCAGCCGGTCAAGCCGGTAACGTACTCGGTGGTGAAGACGGCGCTGATCGGCCTTACGCGCTACCTGTCGACCTACTGGACGGCGCACAACATCCGCGTTAATGCAATCTCGCCGGGCGGTGTCTTCGCCGGCCAGCCCGACGAGTTTACCGCCAAGCTGCATCAGCTCATCCCCATGGGCCGCATGGCGCATAAGGACGAGTACCAGGGCGCGATCCTTTTCCTTTGCTCGGATGCAAGCTCGTACATGACCGGGCAGAACCTTATTGTCGATGGCGGGCGCAGCGTTCTTTAGCCTTGAAACCTTTGCCGATAGCATCTCCATCCCGAGAGTGGTTGCCCCTGCCGACCGGATGGATCGCGACGGCAAGGCGTACCTTTGCCGCTGTGGAGCCGAACCCATGACGCAACCTCTCTCTGCCGGTCGCGAGATTCGCCCGGATCATCCGCCTGTGCTGCCCATTCCGCAGGCCCCCTGTGTTCCCAGGGGGTTGCTGCGGGGCTTCGTCAATCTCTTTCCTGTGGGCCAGTTTTTGCGCTACGTCTGCGTTGGAGTGTTCAATACTTTTTTTGGCTATCTCAGCTTTGTTGTGATTCTTACGTTGCTCAACGCGGCTGTGCCGGCCCGCCTGCTGTATCTCACGGTGGTTGTGGCGTCGGTACTCTCCATGCCGCTGAATATTACAGTGGCCTATCTTGGTTACAAGTTCTTCGTCTTCCGGACCAAGGGAAACTATCTGCGCGAGTGGCTGAAGTGCTTCGCCGTCTATGGCGTCGGCATGCTCCCCGGCCTGGTCGCGCTCTCTGCGCTGACTCGCTTCCTGCAGTCGATGATTCGCGGCCATGCTGTCCGGCTGCACGTCTACCTCGGCGCGGTGGAGGGCCATTTGAGCGGCCGTCCGCTGGCATTGCTACAGCACATCGCCACCGGCAAGGCGATGGCCGGGTATATTGCCGGTGCGGTCGTCATTGGGGTCTCCACCATCTACAGCTTCGTTGGCCACAAGAAGGTTACCTTCCGCAGCAGAAAAACGGCTTAGACGCATCCATTAAGCTAGACTTGAGCCAGCCATTCAGGAGTGTTGTTGCCGTGAACCAGAAGACCATCTCCATCATGACGCCTTGCTACAACGAGGAGGAGAACGTTCTGAACGTCTACAACCAGGTCCGCGAGGTGATGGTTGGGATTGGCAAGTATGAGTACGAGCACATCTTTATCGACAACTCCTCGAAGGACAACACCGTCGCCATTCTGAAGGCGATTGCGGCCCAGGACAAGAACGTCAAGATCATCGTGAACGCGCGCAACTTCGGCCACATCCGCTCGCCGATTCATGCGCTCTTCCAGGCCCGAGGCGACGCCGTCATCGGCATTGTTGCCGACCTGCAGGACCCGCCGCCAATGATCGCCGACATGATCCACGAGTGGGAGAACGGGGCCTACTGCGTGCTGGGGATCAAGCGCACCAGCGAGGAGAACTCGCTGATGTTCTGGCTGCGCAAGCAGTACTACAAGCTGGTGGAGAGCATCTCCTCGATCGAGACCGTCCAGAATTACACGGGCTTCGGCCTCTACGATCGCAAGGTGGTGGAGCTGGTCCGTTCCTTTGAAGACCCCTACCCCTACTTCCGCGGCATGATCGCCGAGATCGGCCTGCCCACCGTCAAGCTGATGTACGACCAGCCTGCGCGCAAGTTCGGGATCACCAATAACAACTGGTATACGCTGTATGACATTGCCATGCTGGGCATCATTAACAACTCGAAGATCCCGCTTCGTCTGGCGGTCTTCACCGGCTTCTTTGGAGCCAGCGTCTCGTCCCTGGTTGCCATGATCTACCTGGTCCTGAAGCTGGTCTTCTGGAGGACTTTTAGCTTCGGCCTGGCGCCGATGCTGGTCGGAGTGTTTTTCATCTCATCGCTGCAACTGGTCTTCATGGGCATGATCGGGGAGTACATCGGGGCCATCTACACCCAGGTGCAGAAGCGCCCCTACGCTGTGGAGCTGGAGCGCATCAACTTCGAGTATCCCCCGTCGTACCCCAAATCGACTGTACCGGACGGCCTTCTGGCGGCATCGTCCAGTTAGCCGGGCACTTTCATGGGAGGTCATTATCCAAGACCTTGTGAAGAAGCAACTCACCCAGTCCGTCGCGGTTCTCACCGCGGTGCTCAACGACGAGAGCATCCACGAGGCGGTGGTGCAGGCGGGGAAGCTCGTTGCCGAAGCCATGAAGGCCGGCCGCAAGCTGATGGTCTGCGGCAATGGAGGCTCGGCCGCCGACTCGCAGCATCTGGCCGCCGAGTTTGTCTCGCGCCTGACGGTCGACCGGCCGGCGCTGCGTGCCATCGCGCTGACCACCGACAGTAGCATCCTGACCGCAATCGGGAACGACTATAGCTACGACAATGTCTTCGAGCGGCAGGTGGAGGCACTCGGCCAGCAAGGCGACGTGCTGCTGGCGATCTCGACCAGCGGTAACTCAAAGAACTGCGTCAAGGCGCTGAAGCTGGCGCGCAGCATGGGCATCCACACCGTCAGCTACTCGGGCAATAGCGGAGGCGCGATGAAGGCCCTCTCCGACATCAACGTCATCGTCCCGTCCAACACGACGGGCAACATCCAGGAGTCGCACCTCGCGCTGGAGCATATCCTCTGCATGATCGTCGAGCGGTACACCTTCGGCCCGGAGTTTGGCGCGACGGGTCAGAAACTAGCCGAATGAACTCTTCTCCGCCGCTTTCCATCGTCGACCTCGATCTGGTTCTTGCGCAGACGCGAGAGCTGTGGGAGGAGATGCGCGGCCAGCGCGTCTTCATCACTGGCGGCACTGGCTTCTTCGGCTGCTGGCTGGTGGAGAGCTTCTGCCATGGCAACCGCGCGCTGGGACTGGGAGCGCGCGCGACGGTGCTCACGCGCGACCCGGCAAGATTCGCCGCGAAGGCCCCGCATCTGGCGGGCGATCCGGCGATTACGCTGCATGCGGGCGACGTGCGCGACTTTGAATTTCCCGCGGGCGAGTTCCGGTTTGTGATTCATGCCGCGACCGAGGCGAGCGCCAGGCAGGCCGCGGAAGAGCCGACGGAGATGCTGTCGACGATCCTTGCTGGGACAGAGCGGACGCTGCA
>Ga0182027_10014537_pt1 | contig 10894 bp, 9 predicted proteins | sample 712E1DmetaG_FD_121300 | JGI IMG/M metagenome (GOLD analysis project Ga0182027, IMG submission 121300) | Permafrost microbial communities from Stordalen Mire, Sweden - 712E1D metaG (Illumina Assembly) | ecosystem: Environmental > Terrestrial > Soil > Wetlands > Permafrost | place: Sweden...
AGGATCCCGCCGGAGAAGGTGATGAACGCAAAGACCGGCGTCATGCCGATGGCGACGACAACCACGTAAAGCATCTGGCCGGGATAGCTGGCGGGCGGAAACTCGCGCGAGGGGCTGAGCATCGGCCACCAATAGAGCAACGCCGCACCGAAGAACATGAGGTGCTCGACAATGTGAACGAGCCTGTCCTGCAACGCCCAGTCATAGAGCGAGGGCAGGTGCCAGACGCTGTAGATCACAACGTAGAGCGTGCCGGTGATCAAGGGACGGGTCAGCAGCCAGAGAGGGCCATGAAGCGCATGTGCGGCGGTGATGGGGCGCACCAGCCATCCGGGCAACCCGAGCAGGAACAAAACGGCGGCCGGATACATCAGCAGCTGGTGTTGCACCATGTGCGCGCTGAGGAGAAAGCGTTCGCCCACCTGATCGAGCGGCGAGCCGACGGCCAGGTAGAAGATCAGCAGCGAGGCGAAGAACTTCACGGCTTCGCGGCGGGGATAGGTTGCGCCCGGTTCCAGCCACTCTCGTAGAGGCCCCGTGAAGACCGCATACAGCCAGCCCAGGAAGATCAGGCCGCCGATGAGGTACGGCTCATTGTGCCAGTGGCGCCAGTCAATCATGGGGAATGTTCCAAGCCGGAACCAAGCGACGGAAGACCCATTGCACGCGTGCGCTAAGCCGTATCCATGCAAAATGTAGGAAGCGAGCTTGCTCGCGATTCAGAGGTGAATATCGCGAGCAAGCTCGCTTCCTACCTCGTTCACCTGACCCCGTCACCCTTGCGAGTGAGCTAGCCTCATTTTGCATGGATACGGCTTCATGTCATCTAAGGCTGCGCGGACAACGGAACGCTGGCGATGGCGCCGAACAGCCGGACCAGCGCCCACAGCGTGCCACCGCCGAGCACCAGGCCGATGAAAAAGATGGCCGTGCAGAGCAGCTTGTCCCACCGCAGGTGCATGAAGAAGAAGATTACAAACAGAAACTTCACGGTGGATAATGCGACGAGAGCGGCAATGACCAGCCATTTGGCGAACGGCAGGAAGATCAGCAGGATCTCCACCCCGGTGATGATCGCGAGGGTCATCGCGATCTGCACGTAAACGTTGTAGCGACTCTGGCTGTGCGCGTGGCCGGGCGCGCCGGCGGGAAGGGAGATATCCATGGAGGATCAGCGAAGGTGAGGGTGAGGTGAAAGTGAAAGTGAAGGTGAAGGTGTAAAAGGAGCGCAAACAGGAGTGTTAGCGGAGGCGCTGGTTCAGCGCACCGGACCGGCCGGGAAGACGTATTCCAGCAGGTAGACGGCGGTGAAGATCACGATCCAGACAATGTCGACAAAGTGCCAGTACAGCCCCATGGACTCGACATCATCGGCGTTACGCGCGCTGAAATCGACAGGGCCGTGTTCCGCTCCAAGCAAGCGCAGCACCCAAACGGCGAGGAAGGCCCCGGCGGCGGCTGGACCATACCTGCTGAGATAGGCGGCAACCATGGTCCCGTTGACTCCGCTGGCGAGAGCTGCATGGACAAATCCGAGCGTTGCGTACATTGCCAGCACGGCGGCGACGGCAAAGAAGAGCAGGTGAACGACCGCGCGGCCAACCCAGCCTCCACCCGTTGCGGAGGCGGGTTTGAAGGACCGGATGTACATCAGCGTCAGCCAGAGGACGCCGACGGCCACGTGCGTGCCGTGGGTGCCGGTCAACGTAAAGAAGGTCGAGCCGAAGATACTGTTCGTGATGGTGACGTGCTTCTCGAAAACGAAGTCGTTGAACTCAAACACCTGGCACCCGAGGAAGATCAGTCCGAAGGTGATCGTGACCAGGAGCGAGGAGCGCATGCTCCGGACGTTTCCCCGCTGGATCGCATTGACGGCCAGAGCCATCATCAGCGACGACATGAGCAGGATGAACGTCGAGAAGGACGTGAGCTCGATGTTGAAGATTTGGGTCGGGACGGGATTCCCGGGGGGTGGGTGCAGCCGGTAGACGAGATGCGTCGAGATCAGCGTCCCGAAGAACATGCAGTCCGAAGCGAGAAACGCCCAGAAAAGGAGTTTCTTGTTCGGGATGCCCGTCGCGGTCGACGGGTCGCCGTGGTGGTCAATGGTGGCGGCTAGATTCATGGACGGACGTAATACCCGCCGGGACCTTCCAGCGACCAGAGGTAGATGGCGGCGATCATCACTACGACGGCGCCGATGGCGGCGGGATAATTGCTGACGGCGAAGAAGAGTCCGGCGACCAGCAGCGAACCAGCCGAAATGAGCGGATACCAGGACTGGTCAGGCATGTGGATTCCGCCGTGCTCCGATTCTTCGTGAATGTGAGCGGTATGTTCCCGGGCGGTTTCCTCGGGGTGATGTTTCTCGTGCCACCAGGCGTCGCGCGCGTGCACGGTGGGGATGGCGGCGAAATTGTAGACCGGCGGCGGCGAGGGGATGCTCCATTCCAGAGTGCGCGCGTCCCACGGATCGGGTCCGGCGATCCGGCCCTTGCAATAGCTCCAGATGAGCGTGAGGACGTAGATCAACACCCCGACGCCGAGGAGGTAGGCGCCCATGGTCGCAATGAAGTTGGCGCTGTTCCATCCCATGTTTGAGTCATAGGTCCACGTCCGTCGCGGCATGCCGTTCAGCCCGAGGAAGTGCATCGGGAAGAAGGTGGCATTGAAGCCCACAAAGATCGTCCAGAACGAGACCTTGCCCCAGAACTCGTCGACCAGGCGGCCGAAAAACTTCGGAAACCAGTAGTGCATTGCCGCGAACAGGCCGAACGTCGCGCCGCCGATCAGCACATAGTGAAAGTGAGCGACAACGAAATAGCTGTTGTGCTGCTGGGAATCCGCCGGGGCGGCCGAGTGCATGATGCCGGAAAAACCGCCCATCATGAAGAGCCAGAGGAAACCAAGCGCGAACATCATCGGCGTTCGCAGCCGCAACTGGCCGCCCCAGAGGGTGCCGATCCAGTTGAATATCTTCACTCCGGTCGGGACGGCGATAGCCATGGTGGCGAGCGCGAATGCCGAGGTGGCCACCGTGCCCATCCCGGTGGTGAACATGTGATGGCTCCAGACGCCGAAGCCGATGAAGCCGATCAACGCTCCCGAGAAAACAATGATGGGATAGCCGAACAGGGGCTTGCCGGAAAAAGTCGGCAGGATCTCCGAGATGTAGCCCATGGCCGGCAGGATGAGGATGTACACCTCGGGATGGCCGAAGATCCAGAACAGGTGCTGCCAGAGGATCGGCTGCCCGCCATTGGACACCTCGAAGAAGTTTGTTCCGAAATGCCGGTCGAAGATCACCTCGATCAGTGCGATCGCGATCGACGGCAGCGCCAGGATGAGCAGGAAGCTCGTGATCAGGGCCATCCAGGTGAACACCGGCAGGCGCATCATCGTCATCCCGGGGGCGCGCAGGTTGATGATCGTCGTGATGAAATTCAGCGAACCCACGATTGACGACAAACCGAGCACCTGGAGTCCGACGGTCCAGAGGTCGGCGGAGATGTCGGGGGTGAAAGTCCTGGACGTGAGGGGCGCGTAGCCGAACCAGCCCGCCGCCGGGGCGCCCGCCTTGATGAACCAGCCGACATTCAGGATGACCGCGCCGGCGACGAAGACCCACAGACTGAAGGCATTCAGGCGCGGAAACGCCACGTCGCGCGCGCCGATCTGGAGAGGGACGAGCAGATTGAAGAAAGCGGAGTTGAGCGGCATGACGGCGAGGAAAATCATCGTCGTGCCGTGCATCGTGAAGAGCTCGCTGTAGAAGTGCGCGCTGATCAGATGGTTGTTTGGCACGATGAGCTGGGTGCGGATTACGAGCGCCTCGATTCCGCCGAGCAGGAAGAAGCTCAGCGCGAACATCCCGTACATCAGGCCGATCTTCTTGTGGTCTACAGTGGTCAGCCACGCGGTCAGGCCCGTCCGCGCCGTTGGCCGGCGAAAGAAAAGGAACGGCTTGGCCCCTGGCGGATATCCGCCGCCGATGAATTCGGGTTTTACCAGTGCATCCGCCATGGAAGAAAGAAGGCGAGGGTGAAAGTGAACGTGAGGATGCCAGCGGACAGTTGGCGGCTGGCGGTGGATTCTGGATGGTGATTGATGGCTACCGCAACCGGGTGAGTGTCGAGTGAAGAACGACGAATGAGAAGTGGTGTTGTCGGCAGGCGATAGATTGATCACATTTACGCATTCACTTTCACTGGCAGCGTAGCTATTTCAGGCTCTGGAGATAGGCGACGATCGCCGTGATTTCGGTGTCGGTTAGCTTGATGAGCCGGGCGCCCGTAACCGGATCGGTGTAGCCGCCGTTGTACATCTTGTTGCCCGGTTTGAAGCGGTTTGGATCGGTGATCCAGTCGTGCATCCGTCGCGGTGTATTCTCCAGGGTTCCTGCAGCGATCGTGGTGCGCGCCCCGACGTGAGTCAGGTCGGGCCCCGTGATGCCGACGCCCTCGTGTCCGCGGATCGTGTGACATGCGATGCAGGTTTTCTTCTGAAAGAGACTGCGGCCTTCTGCGATAAGGACGGGGTCCTCGGCCGCGGGTTGGGCAATCTGCTTTTCCCGCCAACCGACAAGAGGGGCGGCGTCAAATGCGGGTGAGGCCGAGAGCGCGTTGCCGGAATCGGCGTCGGGCAGGGCGTAGCTCGCGAACCTGACCCGCTTCGTTTCCTGATTGCCGGCGGCTTCGCTCTTGGTCGGCGAGACGACTCGAGCGGGGCGTTTCTGTCCGGCCACCCATGCGGCGAATTCTGCGGGTGGCAGCGCCACCACCCGGAATCGCATGATTGCATGGGAGTCACCGCAATACTCGGCGCATTGCCCGTAGAAGTAGCCTGGCTCGTCCGCCTCGAGCCAAAGGTGGTTGGCCCGGTTCGGGATCATGTCCACCTTGCCGGCGAGCTTGGGTACCCAGAAACTGTGGATCACGTCCACGGTACGCAGGTTGACGCGCACCGGGCGTCCGGCGGGGATGACGAGCTCGTTGCCTGTGACCAGGGAACCGACGCCGTCGATCTGTTCCCGGGGATACTCGAACTTGAACCACCATTGGTATCCGGTCGCCGTGATTTCATAGGCGTTGGCGCGCTGGTCGTCCGGAACGTCAAATGTGTACCCGATGTATTTCAAGGTGGGAAATGCTATGACGAGCAGGCAAAGCACCGAGGCGCTGACCAGGGAGATCTCCGCCAGGGAACCACTGTGCTCATGCGCGGGCGTTTCCTTGTGCTTGCCCGAGACGGACCTGGCGCGGAACCTCCACGTCGCGTAGGCCAGCACTGCGCCCACGAGAGCGAAGATTACGGTGGTGACGTAGACCGTGACCATGAACAGGTTGAGCTGGGCGCGGGCCACCGGTCCCTTGACGTCGAAGGTCGATTGCGGGCCCTCCAGCCAGCAACCGGCCAGAAACATCAGACTCGCGACAGCAAGGGATCCGCGAAGAAAACAGCTCAACCGGGTTTGGAGTGTCGGACAACACACGTCGGGAATAGAGGAAGACCGTGATGCTCAGGCAAAAACAGCGGCGCCCCTAGGGTTGCCGCGAGCGGCACTAATAACGCAAACCGGCTACATCGCAAATGGAGCGGACGCAAAACAGCGCTGATTACGGCGCGTAATTCCGGTATGGCACGGAATTAGCCGCAGGCATGGCGGCGGATACCAAAACGATTTGTAGGGCCGGCGCTTGTCTTCGGGCCAATCAACCGGGGAAAATGGTCCGCCGGCGAGCGGCGACCCTACGTCAATTACTTGAATCACGTCACAATCGGGCGGCCCACCACCGGTACAGGAAGCAATAGACCAGCACGCCCGTCACGCTGACGTAATACCATATAGGATACGTCCAGTTCGCCCAGGCCCGGTGCCGCTCAAACCGTCCGCGGAGCGCGAGCACCAGCGTGGTCAGGACCAGCGGGACAATCGCGATCGCCAGAATGATGTGCGAGATGAGCATGACGAAATAGACCGTTCGCACAACGCCCGTCCCGCCAAACGGAGTGCGGGCGCCTGTGCGGAGATGATAGGTCACGTAGCAAGCCAGAAATGCCACCGAGACTCCGAAGGCCGCAAGCATGAGCGTCCGGTGGGCGGCCACGCGTTTCCGTTTGATCATGACAAATCCCGCGGTGAGCAGAACGGCGGCGATGCCGTTGAGCGTGGCGTTAATTGCGGGAAGGTCGTGGAAGGTCATAGCCGGTCAATTACCAGGACGGCGAGCACGAGCGGCAGATAGAGAATGGACGCGAGAAAGAGGCGGCGCGCCGACTGCTCGCGGCCGGCCGGCCGGAGAAAAGCCGCGGCTTTCCACAGAAACCAGGCGCCGAGAACGGCCGCGGCCAGGCCATACGCCTTGCCGCAAAAGCCGAGCCATGCCGGCAGCAGCGTAACAACAACCAGCATTGCGGCGCAGACAAACGACCATGCTGCCACCCGGCTTCCCGAGGCGTCCCGCACGGCAAGCATCGGGAAATTGACCGTGGCATAGTCCTGCCGGTAGGTCCAGGCGATGGCCATGAAATGCGGGATTTGCCAGAAGAACAGCAGACCGAAGAGAATCCAGCCGAGCGCCGACACGCGACCCTCAGCGGCGGCCCATCCGATGAGCGGCGGCAGGGCTCCTGCCACGGCCCCGATCTCGGTCGACCAGCGGGACCAACGTTTTGAGGGAGTGTAGAGCGCAAGATAACACACCATCGTCGCGAGGGCAAACGCCGCGGACAGGCTGTTGACCTTCGCAAAGAGCAGGGCAAGCCCACCGAGGCACAAGCCCCACCCGAGGACAAAGGCCGAACCGGTGCTGACGCGGCCTGAAGGAATTGGCCGGTCTCGAGTGCGTCGCATTCGCGCGTCCGTGTCGGCCTCCAGCCATTGATTAAGCGCGGCCACGCCACCGGCCGACAGGGCGGTCCCCAGGAGTAACGGAAGCAGCGTCCAAGGAGAGCGTTCGGGCAACGCCGCAAGGTAGCCGACCAGCGCCGTCAGCACGGAGAGAAGACTGAGACGCGGCTTCGTGAGTTCCAGATAGTCGGAGAATTCGGCGTGCGTTGCTGCCGCCGACAGGAGTGCGGCCGGGTTCGCTGGGCCGTACAGTGGATGGGTTTCCTGGCTCATGCGTTGCTCGGAAAGGCGACGGGGGACGGATTGGGCTGGGTCAGCGGACGAATCAAAGCACGCGGCTCGAGGCTCTCCATCTGTTCGCGGTGAATGAACCAGGTCAGGAGAAAGGTGGTGGCGGAAATCATCGCGCCCACCACGACGTGCGCCGTCATCGTGTACGGGTTGCGCGCACTCCAGATGATTGCGGCGCCCAGATCGATCTGGATGCCGAGGAGAAGCACCACAAACAAGCCCAGGCATTTTAGGCCGGGTCCGGAGGTTTGGCTGCGCCAGATGGCCACGACGTACCCAACCATGGCCACGGCCAGCACGATTGCCATCGCACGATGGGCGAAGTTGATGCCTATCCCGAAATCCCAGTGCCGGGGCACGAGCCCGCCTTCAGGCGTAAGCGGAAACGTTGGAATCGCCAAGCCGGCGAAACTGTGCCGCATGACCGCGGCGATCGCCAGTTGTACCGCCAGCAATCCGCAACAAATAACGCCGAGCCGGCGGAGGCGGTGGCTGGACGCGAAAGAACCCTTCGATACTCCCTCAATCCACGGGCGGGATAGCGCTGCGGCGATGGCGAGCAACACGCAGACGAATGTTTGGGCGAGACAGGCGTGGAGCATCGCGAAGATCTGGCCCAGATTCGAACCGACGGTCGTGATATCCACTGGATTGAGCAAGACGCGCAATCCCCCGACCACCGCTTGTAACGCAAGGAGCGTCACCGCATACCAGGCGAGCTGCCGCAGCCATCGGCGCTCCTCGCAGCGCCACAGGACGGCGGCCAGCCAAAGGGTGACCGCGCTCATGATCCCTGCGCTCAGGCGGTGCGAATGCTCGGCGAACATTGCAAGATGGCTCAGCCAACCGGTGGGATTGAGCGAGCCGTTGGACAGCGGCCAGTCTTGATAGACCATGCCTGCGCCGATGCTCGTGGTGAATGCACCCAACATCACCAACACAAACACCCAAGCGGCGCCCGCAGCGGCAAACCATGCCAAGGCGGGGCGATATCGAGATGAACTAGTGACCTGTACTGTACTTTGCATGCGGCAATAAGGAGGTGAACGACTGTAGCGCAACTTACTTGCCAAATTTTTTGACTAATTCTCCCCGTCGATGATCGGTGTGCCTCATGACGAAGCGCTGGTTGCGTGCATGTCGGTCTTGTCTGGCCCGGATGTTTCACACTCTACGCGATAGCCTGGCTGCAGACTGTTGCCAAACCAAGCGCCGAGCGTGCTGGCCGGCGCATCCGGGCTTAGCCCGCATATCCCGTGACTATTGCCACTGCAGGAACCACCAGCAGACAAACGATCGTATCGATGGCGAAGACTGTGCTGATATCGGTTCGGATCGTTCATGTTTGCGACGATTTTCTTGGAGGGCGGTGCGCCCGACTTTGCCAAGGCTCCGTCGTGGCCCGTCCCAAATGCAGGGCCTCGCCGAAGCTCGAAGAGCGAAGGCGGGCTGTCACCGCCAAGGGGTTATGGGCGCTGACGGCGCAGCGCCCTCCACTTTGATTGCGGCCTTGCCGCGGTGCGAAATATGCGGGCTCGGGACGGTGTGGATTCTCGCGTTCGTGGCCGCTTGTGCCGCCTGTACGCGTTCGGGAAAGCCGCCGTCGTCCGACGCAGTTCCTGCCCGACCGTCGGAGATCCGTTATCCGTTGCGCGGCGAGATTGTCGCGGTCAACCGCGAGCGGAAGACACTCACGATTTCCCACGAGGCGATTCCGAAGCTCATGCCGGCGATGACGATGGAGTTTAGCGTGGACGACGGCGATCTGGCCATCGCCAGACCGGACGAACGCATCCGCGGCGAACTGGTGCGTTACGGCGATGACTTCCATCTGGAAAAGATCTGGCCCGATGACCGGGTTTCAACAGCGAGCGTGGCGGCAGCAGCGAACGCATTGCGTCAGGACACGACGGTTCGCGGCGGCGCGGTCTACCGCGAAGTGGGGGAGAAGATCCCGGACTTTGCGCTGTACGACCAGGACGGGCGCGTAGTGCCGGCCGGCCGCTTTCGGGGCCGTCAGATCATGCTCAACTTCATCTATTCGCGTTGTCCCGTTGCTACGATGTGCCCGGCCGCCACATCGCGCATGATGGCTGTTCAGAAGCAGGCCCGCGTTGCCGGGGTGAAGAACCTCGAGTTGGTCTCGATCACTCTGGATCCTGTCAACGACACGCCGGGCGTGCTGCGCGAATACGCGGCGGCGCGCGGGATCGACACGAGCAATTTCTCATTCCTCACCGGTCCCGAGCCGGCGATTCGCGATCTGCTTGCGCAGTTTGGCGTCATCGCGGAATTCAAGGATGGTTTGATCAAGCACACGCTCGCCACCCTGCTGATCGACGAACAGGGGCGCATTATCCACCGCGCCGACGGCAGCGAGTGGATGGTCGACGAGTTCGTGGAGAAGATGCACAAGCGTGGCGCAGCCTCTGGGCATCCGACGCCATGATGCAGTCGTGCTCGCCATGAATTCTTCTGCGCATCTGAGGCGGCGACAGCGATGGCAGATCGGATTGATCACGGCGGGGGCGCTCGGTCTTTTTGTATTTGTGCGCCAGTTACCGACCGGAACAAATCTGGCGCACGTGGATTTCCAGGGACCGGGCGGCGGCAGCCTCCAGGTCTGCGATCCCGCCAACCCGGCGTTCATGCCCGTTCTCTCAGTGAAATCTCCGGTGGTCATGACGCTCTCCACGGATTCTCCCCCGGCGGTGGGCCGCCCGATGCGCGTTGCGCTTGTCCTGCGAACGGCGTCCGGAAAGGGCATAGGACCGCAGGATCTGCTGGTGACGCACACCAAGCTCCTGCACCTGATGGTCGTCGATCCGAGTCTGCGCGATTATCAGCATCTGCATCCGGCGCCGGGAGGCGGACGTGGCGAGTGGACCGTGGAGTTCACGCCCCGCCGTGCCGGCCGATACCGGGTGTTTGCCGATTTTACTCCCGCCGCCACGGCGCGCGGTTTGTACGCATCGGCTGAGCTGGATGTGCAGGGGCGGGCGGACCTTCCGCCTGCGGACAACAATTGGGTTTACGAAGCGGACGGATGGCGGTTTACCCTTGCGGCGGATGCTCCGTTGCGCGCCCGTGCCGTGGTCAATCTGGCGTTGGTGATCGAGCCGGTGGCAGAGCGCCGGCCGGTGCGGCTGGAGCCGGTGATGGGCGCGTACGCGCACCTTGTCGCGATCGATGCGGCGCGCAGCGGATTCGCGCATTTGCACCCCCAGCAGGCTGATTTGAACCGGCCTTTGGATCCCTTTCGACCTCGGCTGACCTTCCAGGTGCAGATACCTGAGTCAGGACGCTATGTGGTCTGGAGCCAGGTCAAGATCGACGGACAGGAACGTTTTGCCCCGTTCTGGATTGAGGTGGGGCCGTAGGATAGGTTCGAGCCGCCAAGCGGGCTGGGCGGATTCATTCTCGCGTGAAACATCCGATTTCCTCCCGTAGGGGCGCAGGCTTGCTGCGCCCTTTCTTGAGGGCGCGACAAGATCGCGCCCCTACGACGAAGGAATACGCGTCTCCAAAAAAACCGGGTTAGCTATTCAAGCGGCAATTATCGGCAAACTAATGCTGAAGGTCGTGCCGCCAACGCTGGTGGATTCGAGCGCCAGGGTGGCTCCAATCTGGCGTGCGAGCAGCTGGCTGATGGCGAGGCCCAGGCCGGACCCGCCTGGGCGCCCGGTGCGACCGGGCTCGAACAGGTGAGCGCGCATCTCCTCGGGAATGCCGTGGCCTTCGTCGGAGACGGTG
>Ga0182027_10014538_pt1 | contig 10894 bp, 9 predicted proteins | sample 712E1DmetaG_FD_121300 | JGI IMG/M metagenome (GOLD analysis project Ga0182027, IMG submission 121300) | Permafrost microbial communities from Stordalen Mire, Sweden - 712E1D metaG (Illumina Assembly) | ecosystem: Environmental > Terrestrial > Soil > Wetlands > Permafrost | place: Sweden...
ATCAGCGATGAAATGGTGCAAAAATACATGTTGCGCGGCAGTTTTGAAAAGGCCTACGCCGCGATGAAGGAAATGGTGGCCTATCGCGACGCGCACGGCCTGCGCCAGCCGGTCATGGAGTGGAAATATCTGCTGTTCAACTGGAACGACCACCCCAAGACCATCCAGCGCGCCATCGAGCTGGCGAAGGCGGCGAACGTGGACATCATTACGTTTGCCCCGACGCACAATCCGTTTTACGGCATGTCCTGGCGCTACCATCTCGGCCTGATGAACCATATTGGCCGCACCAGTTGGAAGGGGCGCGAAGTGATTCTGCGGCCGGAAAATGCCGCGTGAATTGACCTCCGAACATTCAACGCCGGCTTCGACCGCGCCGGGAGACATCTTTGCCACGACGCGCTGGACGGTCGTGCTCGCGGCGGGCAAACGTTCCACCCCGCAATCCGACCGCGCGCTGGAGAAATTGTGCCGCACCTACTGGTTCCCGCTCTATGCCTACGTCCGGCGGCACGGTCATACGCAGGAGGACGCCGAGGACCTGACGCAGACCTTCTTCGCTCGCTTTCTTGAGAAAAATTATCTCGCTGGTTTGAGCGCCGAACGCGGACGGTTCCGCGCCTTTCTGCTCGCGTCGTTGAAACATTTTCTCATCAACGAATGGGACAAGGCGCGACGCCGGAAACGCGGCGGCGGCGTGACGCCGTTGTCGCTTGACTGGCAGACCGCCGACACCCCGTTCCAAATCGCCGCCACCGCCGAGCCGAGTCCCGACAAGGCCTTCGACCGCGAATGGGCGGTGGCTTTGCTCGCCAAGGTCATCGAGCGGCTGGGCGCTGAGTGCGAGGCTGATGGTCGCGGAAAACAGTTCGCGGAGCTGAAGATTTTTCTCACCGCCGGCAAGGGCGAGTTGTCCCATGCCGACGCCGCAAAAACACTGGACATGGATGAAGGCGCGGTTCGCGTGGCAGTGCATCGTTTGCGAAAGCGATAATGGCAACTGCTCCGCGACGAAATCGCGCAAACCCTGGCCGATGCCGCCGACGTGGATGAGGAGATGCGCGCGCTGTTCGGGGCGTTTGCGTAGGACAGCGCTTCCAGCCTGTCTCCATTTCCGTTTAAATCTGAATCCGCCAATGGATGAAAAGTCGCGTCGGATTGAGAATTCAAAAATACATCCGTTGGAGCACTGTCCCGCGTTTGCGTTGTCGCACAAAAGGTGCTTTACTCTGTGGACGAATGAATTTCTTCGTTCAACGCAGCGAACTGCGCGACCTTTACGACAAGGTCGCCGCCGGCGAACGCATTTCCGAGGCTGATGCGCTGCGGTTGTTTGAATCGAAGGATTTGAACGCCGTTGGCGCCATCGCCGAGCTCGCGTGCCAGAAAAAGGCCGGCAATCGCGCCAGTTACATCATCAACCGCTACATCAACTACTCCAACTACTGCATCCTATCATGCCAGTTTTGCTCATTCGCGCGCAAAAAGCGCGATGCGGACGGTTTCGAGTTAACCGTCGAACAAATCGTTCAGAAGGCGCGCGAGGCGCTGAAACTCGGCATCACGGAACTGCACATCGTCGGCGGACTGCATCCATCGCTGCCGTTCAGCTATTACACCGACATGCTCAAGGCCCTGCGCGCGCTGGATGGTCGTGGCACGGGCGTCTCGCCCGTTCGATCCCAACAGCAACTCACGGGCGAGACGCCCGTGCCACTACATTTGAAATGCTTCACGGCGATTGAAATACTGCACCTGGCCTGGCTCGCCAAAAAATCCGTCGAGCAAACTTTGGTAGAACTGAAAGCCGCCGGGCTGGATTCGCTCACCGGCGGCGGCGCGGAAATTTTTCGGCCGGAAGTCCGCTCGGCCATCGCCAGGGGCAAGGAATCCGCCACGGAATATCTGGACGTGCATCGCACGTGGCATCGGCTGGGCGGGCGCAGCACCTGCACGATGCTTTACGGCCACGTTGAATCACTCGCCGACCGCGTGGACCATCTGCGACAACTGCGCGCGTTGCAGGACGAGACGCACGGCTACGTGGGCTTCGTGCCGCTGCCGTATCAGCCGGAGGACAACGACATCCCGGTGGAAAAACCGCCGACCGGTTTCGATGCGCTGCGCACCATCGCCGTGAGCCGCGTCTATCTCGACAATTTCGACCATATCACCGCCTACTGGGTGGGCATGGGATTGAAGCTGGCACAGTTGGCGTTGAGTTACGGCGCGGACGATTTGCACGGCACCATCATCGAGGAACATATTTTTCACATGGCCGGCGCGTCCTCGCCGCAATTGCAAACCGAGGCGGAAATGATCAAAGCCATCCGCGAAGCCGGCCGCACACCGGTGCAACGGAATACTTTTTACGAGCCAATCAAGGTTTGGGAAAGTTCACCAGGACCTGTAGCAATGGAAAATTCAATGCGTTCCAAAATGTTGGAGGATAATCTGGCGACGGCATGACATCAGTTACTCCCTGAAATTCACAAACTGCACGGCGACGGGAAATTCATGGGCGCGCACGGCGGCGATGACGGCCTGCAATTCGTCCCGGCTCTTGCTGGTCACGCGCACTTCGTCGCCCTGGATTTGAGTGGTGACCTTGAATTTGCCGTCGCGGATGAACCCGGTGATCTGTTTGGCGATGGTGGCTTCGATGCCCTGCTTGATCTTGATGCTCTGCCGCGCGTGGCCGAGCGGCGAAATGTCCGGCTCGCACTGTTCCACACTTTTCAAGCTGACGCCGCGCCGGGCCAGCTTGCCGATGACGATTTCGTTGAGCGTGGTGACCTTGAACTGGTCTGCGGCGGCGAGTTTGATTTCGGTTTTATCCAACACGATTTCCCACTTGCTGGCCTTGAAATCGAAGCGGTTGGCCAGTTCCTTTCGGGCCTGATTGACGGCATTTTCGATTTCCATCGAGTTGACCTGCGAAACTATGTCGAATGAAGGCATGACCACAGCGTAAAAGAGCGGCCGGGAAAGAAAAGCGAATTTGCCCATCGTTGGAGTTCAGGCTTCAGCTTGTCCCGCAAGACGCAAGCTGAAGCTTGAACTCCAACCCCGTGCAATTTGCGGATTGAACCGCTGCGGGTTTTTTGCCAGTTTCCTGCAAACCGAACCGCCTTGGGCGAATTGTTAAATGAGCGAAATCATATCCAACGCCGACGTTGAGCCGTGCCTGTCGGTCGTAATGCCGGTCTATAACGAGGCGGCGACGGTGGGGGAAGTGATCAAAATCGTGCTGGCGCAGCGTCCGGTCCAGCAACTGGTCGTGGTGGATGACGCCTCCACGGACGGCACCTGGGAAAAATTGCAGTCGGCCACGAACGGCGACGCGCGGGTGACCCTGGTGCGGCATGAGCAAAATCAGGGCAAAGGCGCGGCCTTGCGCACGGGGTTCGCCCGGGCGAACGCTCCCGTCGTGATGATTCAAGATGCCGATTTGGAATACGATCCGACGGAATATCACCGGTTGCTCGTTCCGATTTTGTCCGGCAAGGCGGATGTGGTTTTTGGCTCGCGGTTTCTGGGCGCCGGGGCGCATCGGGTGTTGTATTACTGGCACTCGGTGGGAAACACCCTGCTGACCACTTTCTCCAACATGGCCACCGATCTCAACCTGTCGGACATGGAAACCTGCTACAAAGTTTTCCGGCGGGAAGTCATGCAAAAGATTAAAATTGAAGAAGACCGTTTTGGTTTTGAGCCGGAAATCACAGCCAAGGTGGCGGCCTTGAAGGTGCGCATTTATGAAGTGGCCATCTCTTATTACGGACGCACCTACGCTGAAGGAAAAAAAATTGGCTGGCGGGACGGGATTCACGCCTTATGGTGCATTTTCAAATACAATTTTTTATCCCGATCATAGGACCGCCCCGTTTATCCCCAATGACAATCCGTTCCAAAGCCGGCTAAGATTTAACCCTCATGCCAACGGTTGTTTTAATCTGGGTTTGGTTTTGCGCGTATCTCAATTGCACCGGCTGGACGCTGTCGGCGTTGCATCAATTGAACGCCGCCGGTTACCTGGCCGCGCTCTTGATCGGATTCGTTGTGTTCGCAGCCTGGTGGAAACAAGCTTCCGGACAAATTTCCCCGCACATGTCCTGGAGACAATTTTCCTGGAGAAGATTGAAAAACCGTTTTCACCGGCCATTCCCGCTGGCCTTTCTGATTTTGGCGGCAATGGTTTTTCTGGGCGGCGCGTGGTATGCCCCGGCCAATTATGACGCGCTGGCGTATCGCGTTCCGCGCGTGCTGCACTGGCTGGCGGCGGGGCAATGGCAGTGGATTCACACCGATTTTGACCGCCTCAACAACCGCTCCTGCGGCATCGAATGGGTTTCCGCGCCGTTCATCGCCCTGTTGAAAACCGACCGGCTGCTGTTTCTCATCAACCTGGTTTCATTTCTGCTGCTGCCGGGACTGGTGTTCAGCGTGTTCTCGCGCCTGGGCGTGCGACGGCGCGTGGCGTGGCACTGGATGTGGATTGCGCCGACAGGCTACGGTTTGTTACTGCAAGCCGGAAGCATCGGCAACGATTTGTTCGGCGCGACTTTCGCGCTGGCCGCGGTGGACTTCGCGGTGCGCGCAAAAACCTCGCGCGCGGCGCGCGATTTTTTCGCAGCCATCCTTGCCGCAGCCATGATGACCAGCGCCAAAACGAGCAGCCTGCCTTTGTTGTTGCCGTGGGCGGCCGCCATGTTGCCTTCGTTCAAATTGTTTTTTCGCTGGCCGCTGCGGACCATGGCGATTTGTGCCATCGCCATTTCCGCCTCGGCTTTGCCCACGATGTTTTTAAATGCAAAATATTCCGGTGACTGGTCCGGGGCCAATGTCGGACGCAGCCACGTGAAAAACGCGGTGTTTTTACGAGCCGGAGCCAGCGCGGTTTTGATGGCCATCGAAAATTTTGTTCCGCCGGTTTTTCCCCTGGCCGGCTGGTGGAATCATCGTGTCGAGCAGGCAATGCCGCCGGCCCTGGCCGGCCCCCTGGAACAACTCATTGAATCCCCCGGTTGCAAATTTCACCTGGAAGAAATGCAGATGGAGGAAAACGCGGGCCTGGGGTTTGGGGTTGGTGTTTTGTTGCTGGCCAGCGTGGTTGCGGCGAAATTTGACCGGCGAAAAAACACCGCCGGCGCGTCGAAAAATTCCGGCGGATCAACCTGGCAAAGGTGCGTGCGGTTTGCGCCTGTGATTTCGTTCTTCGTCCTGATCACGCAGGCCAACCTGACTGCCATTGCCCGGATTGCAACACCGTATTATTTATTGCTGCTGCCAGCGTTGCTTGCGGGTCCCGGACATGAACGAGTGATTGGAAAATGCTGGTGGCGTGTTTTGGGTTTCGCCGTTTTTGCCACGGCCGCCGGGCTGTTGATCATCTCGCCGCCGCGTCCGTTGTTTCCCGTCCACATACTGTTAAAAAAAATCCAGCCTCACGCGCCGGATTCCAGATTGTTCGCCCGCGTGGAAACGGTTTATTCCGTCTATGGCGCGCGCGGGGATGCTTTTGAACCGGCCCGGGCGATTTTGCCCGCCGAGGCCAATCCGTTGGGGATGGTTACCTTCGACGATCCAGAGGCAACCCTCTGGCAGCCGTTTGGTTCGCGCCGCATTTTCCATGTTTGTCGCGCCGATACGCCTGAGGAAACGCGGCGGCGCGGCATTCATTACGTGCTGATAAGTTCATTCGTTCTGTCACAAGTTTGGAACCTGTCTTTGGACGAATGGCTGGCCCGGAATAATGCCGAGGTGGTTCAGCGCCTGAGCCTGGAATTGCGGGCGGGCCGGGGTCCGACCGACTGGTTTCTGGTCAGACTGCGCCCATGAACCCGATCGCGCAAACGAGCCGCACACTCGCGCAGCTCGCCCAGCCTCCCGGCCACCCATCCCTCGTCCGCCGTTCTGCTCCAGCCGAAGTCGCGCAACACCGCGGTAATCACGAAATTTCAGCGGGGGATTTAACCCGAAACCTGGACTCGCCAACCCGACCGGCGTTGGAGTAAATTCCGCGTCATGACCGAGACCGTAGAACTCAGCATTGTCATGCCCTGCCTGAACGAGGCGGAAACGATTGCCCGGTGCATTGAAAAAGCGAAGCTGGGACTCCAACGTTCCGGTGTGCATGGCGAAATTGTCGTGGCGGATAATGGCAGCACGGATGGTTCACAGGCCATCGCGGAGAAACTGGGCGTGCGGGTGGTGTCAGTAAAGGAAAAGGGCTACGGCAATGCGTTGCGCAGCGGAGTCAGCGCCGCGCTGGGCCGATGGATTCTCATGGGCGACGCCGATGACAGCTATGATTTTTCCGAAGCCGACCGATTCGTGAAAAAATTCCAGGAAGGGTTTGATCTGGTCATGGGTTGCCGCCTGCCCTCCGGCGGCGGAACGATCATGCCCGGCGCCATGCCCTGGAAAAACCGCTGGCTGGGCAACCCGGTTTTGTCGTTCATTGGCCAGCTTTTTTTTAAGTGTCCGGCGCGTGATTTTCACTGCGGCTTGCGGGGGTTCACCAAGGCCGCGTTTGAGAAAATGGAATTGCAGACCACCGGCATGGAATTCGCCTCCGAAATGGTCATCAAAGCCACGCTCAAGCAGATCAAGATTACCGAAGTTCCCATCACGTTGCACAAGGACGGGCGCTCGCGTCCGCCACACTTGAAACCGTGGCGTGATGGCTGGCGGCATCTGCGCTTCATGCTGATTTATTCGCCACGCTGGCTGTTTCTGGCGCCGGGACTGTTGTTCTCGGCGGGGGGGATCATTCTGGCCGCCGCGCTTTCGTTTAATAACATCCGGGTCGGCGGCATTGAACTCAACGTCGGCACGCTCGCGATGGCTTGCATGGCGATCGTGGTCGGTTTTCAGCTTGTGGCGTTCGCTTTTTACACCAAGGTTTTTGCCATTGCGGAAGGATTGTTGCCGGAGGATCCGAAGCTGGCGCGCGTCTTCAAGGTTTTCACGCTCGAAAAAGGAATCGTCACCGGTCTGTTGATATTGTTCGCGGGCACCGCCCTGTTTTTGCGCGCGCTGTGGATCTGGAAGCAAGCTCACTACGGCGTGCTGCCTTCCATGGAGGACAATCTGCGGCGGCTGATTCCGACGACGACACTCATGATCCTCGGCGTTCAAACCATTTTTTCGAGCTTCTTCATGAGCGTGCTCGGCCTGAAAACTGTTTCGCGCAAACCACCCGCCCCGGCGGGCTGAACCTGTCACAACTGCAATTTTTCAATCTGAAATGGACGGCAAACCAGTCCGGTTTGCACGTTCGGTGAAAAATCCGGGTTTGGATTTTGATGCATCAGACTCACCAGGCTGTCGCTGCGGAAGTTCAATCGCAAACCGCACGTCTCGGCGGATTTCAACCCGGCCCACACCAGCCGCCACGGCAGTGGAATGAATTTCACTGTTTTGCCCAGTCCGCGGGCGATTTCCAAAAGCAATTGCTTGAACGGCCACGGCTGGGCGTGGGCGGCGGTCAAAAGTGGCGGCCCGGCCGAGATTTTTCCTGCGGCGAATTTCTCGATGAACGCGGCCAAGTCTTCGTTATGCACCAGAAACTGGATTTGTGAGCCGTCGCCGATCAGCGGGATTAACGACGATTTGCGGACCTGCCCGGCCAGTTTGCCGAACATCCCGCCCGGCCCGCTGCCATAAACCAATCCGGGCCGGATCACCAGCGCGCCCTGGTTCAGCGCGATTCTTTCAATTTCCAATTTCGCCCGGCCGTAAAGCGAGCGGCAGCCATCGTAGGCGCTAATGGAGGAAATACAAACGATTTTCCCGATGCCCGCCGCGTGCGCGGCCGAGAGAATTTTTCGCGTGCCCTCCACGTTCACCGCGCGGATTTCCTCCCAGCGCAACGGCTTGAAGTCATAAGCGCAATGCACGAGCGCGGTCGCGCCCGCGAGCGACGACGGGGAAATTTCGGCGCCCAGTTGAAAAGCCACCGCCCGCGCGCCGGGTTTGGGCTGGCGGGTCAGTTCCAATATTTCCCAGCCGTGACGGGTAAAATAATCCTTGAGGCAACCGCCGACGTAACCGCCGGCGCCGGTGATCGCGCAAAGGGGCTTGTCAGTCATGGAATTCATTTGGTGCGGAACATTTGTTTTCCCAATTCAATCCAGCGCGGCAGCTTCCCAGCCGATGCGGTGGGCGTTGGCCATGACGGAAAAAGTAATCGTCGTCGCGGGCACACTCGGCAGCACCGTCGCGTCCACCGCGTGAACGCGCGACCAGCCCTGCGGCCGCCCGAGGCAATCGCTTTCAAACGCGCCCGGTTTTTCCCGCATCGGAAACGAGCCGCCATTGTGAAAACCGCGCCCGGGGTCGGCCATTTGCAACATTGGCGGCAAAACCACTCCGCCGAGTTGTCGCGTTTGCCGGAGCATTTCGTGCAGCACGCGCTTGACCGTGCGGCGCGTCGCCGGGTTCGGCTGCGCAGCCACTTGCAGGCAGTCCGAACCATTGGCGCCGCCGCGTTTGAGGATGAGGGAAATGGTCTGCGATTCATCAGAATGCAGATAACCCTGGACGATGACCATGCGTTCCTCCAATTGCCGCGCCAGGATTTCCAGCGGCCCGGCAAGCGGCCCAAAGGTTTTCCGCACGGCCTGTCCGATCAGGTCGCTGTAAGTGTAAACCTGGAGGTGTACGGTGCGGCGGCTGATTTCCGGCCGGCAAATTTCGATGAACAACTGGCTCAACGTGTAAAGCGATTCGGTCTGGACGCCGCGCGTCCGACGCGCCAGCACCAGCGGAAAAAGAAAATACTGGCTGTCGCGCAGGCACAGCGGCTGGTCATAGGCGGACTGGGAGCGCAATAGGATTTGCGCGGTGGGAATCACCCCGGCAGCCAGATAAACGCGGCCGGCTTCAAACGAAAGCGGCGCGCGCGTCCGTCGGTCGTGCCCTTCGATGATGACCTGGCCGGGATTTTCGCGCAGCGCCGTGACCACGACATCGCGCTGATAGGAGAATCCCGTCTCCCGGCGCAGTTCGCGCACGGTGTCGGCGCTGTTGTAAATGCAACTGTAGGGACAGCCATACATGCACAAGCCGCAGCAGGCGCAGCCAATGCCCCGCGGGGTGTCGGCGGCGCGCACGGCCACGCGTGCCCGGCCAAACCGCCAGCCACGTTCCCGGAGTTTGGCGCGATGCCGGTCGAGGTTGCCGAACAGCAGGCCCGCCTGGCGGCTCGATTGAAGCAGTTGCGGCCGGTCACAATACAGTGGGAACAATTCTGCGAGATCGTCCGCCTGCGCCGCGAGGCTGGTAAATTCCGTCACCGCGCGATAATGTTTTTCCAAGTCCGCGACTTTGATGGGCCAGTCGTCAATGTCCGCATCCCGATATGGCAGCATGGCTGCGCCCCAAACGGTGCTGAAGCCGCCCAACGCCAGCGAAGGGCGAAGGCCCACGCCCTGCCCCTGCCAGGGGATGTGCTGTTCCGTTTCGCGGTAGGGATAATCCGAGCCGAAGATCAATTTGAGCGGTATGCCTTTCGCGCCGGCGGCCATGCCTTCCTTCAGGCGGGCAACCTGTTCCGGCGGCCACTCCGATGGCTTGGCGGCGGCCAGCCGGCTGACGGCCTGGGCGCGGTCGGGCTCCAAATCTAGTCCGGCGTCCAGCATGAGCACGTTCGCGCCGCGCGCAAGCAGCGCCCTGGCGCAGGCAACGCCCGCCGGACCGGAACCGATGACACAGTGCATATTTTTTCTTTGCCCAAAAAGCAGCCGCGCAATGGAATCAGAGTGGCGTAATACTGCAAGCGTATTTGAACCGGGAGCCGGATGGTTTTGGCAGACGCAGTTTCTTAACCAAGGCGCGCAGGTTTACACCGCCAACCCAACATATGCGATCTGGTTGTCGCCGAAAACATGCGGGTGCCGGACGGAACCCGGGTTTTCGTTAAGGACGCAATTGTCCGTTTGAACTGAAATCGCATTTCGGTCACGGCAGGGATTCATTACACTGCGCAACGAATAGATGAACATTTCCATCATCCTTGCTCATCCGAATCCGGACAGCTTCAACCACGCCATCGCCAGCACGGCGGCAGACACGCTTCGCCGTAACGGCCATCAGGTCATCCTTCATGACCTTTGCCAGGAACTATTCCCGCCACTGCTCTCCGCGGCGGAACTCCGGAAGGACGCGAAGCTCGAACCGGTCGTGGCCCGGTATTGTGAAGAGATCGCCGTCGCCGACGGCATCATCATCGTGCATCCCAACTGGTGGGGCATGCCGCCGGCGATTTTGAAGGGCTGGATTGACCGCGTGCTGCGGCCCGGAGTGGCGTATCGCTTTGTAGAAGGTGACAATGGCGAGGGCGTCCCGGTGGGTCTGCTCAAGGCGAAGGCGGCAATCATCTTCAACACCGCCAACACGCCGGATGAACGCGAGCGCAAAATTTTCGGCGATCCGCTGGAAACGCTTTGGAAGAATTGCGTGTTCGCCTTGTGCGGCGTGCGGAAGGTCCATCGCCGCACGTTCGCGGTGGTTGTCACCAGCACGCCGCAACAGCGCGCGGCGTGGTTGGCTGGGGTGTGCGCAACGGTGGAACGATTCTTCCCCAAGCGCGGATGACTCAACCCCCATGAACCTTCTGGTAGCGCCGGCGTCCCGCCGGCCAGTCGGGAGCGAAAACGGAACATGCCGGCGAGACGCCGTCGCTCCCAGGGGTTCATGCGGCGTGGTCGCAAGCTGAAGCTTGAACTCCAACGGAAAACGACTTTGGGCTTTGAACTTTGGGCTGGGGACTTTAATAATTTGCGCATGGCAAATTCAAACAACGAAACGGTCCTGCAACTCGAACTGCCCGGCGTCAAAAAACTCAAGAGCGGCAAGGTGCGCGAAGTCTTCGACCTCGGCGACCGCC
>Ga0182027_10014539_pt1 | contig 10894 bp, 10 predicted proteins | sample 712E1DmetaG_FD_121300 | JGI IMG/M metagenome (GOLD analysis project Ga0182027, IMG submission 121300) | Permafrost microbial communities from Stordalen Mire, Sweden - 712E1D metaG (Illumina Assembly) | ecosystem: Environmental > Terrestrial > Soil > Wetlands > Permafrost | place: Sweden...
AGACCACGGCGATAATCTCCTGGCTCTGACGCTGGTCCAGGGCCGGAGCTTTGCCCGGACGTGCGGCATCGAACAACGCTCGCTTCAGCCCTTCTTGCTCATACCGCTTGCCGATCTGCCACACCGCCTTGGCCGAAAGACCGAGGTTGGCGCCCACCGCAGGCGTGGACTGTCCCAGGTCCATCTGCCGCAAAGCCAATGCACGCAATGTCGTGCGCACCGATTGCAAGCCGCCGCTCAACAATTCGTCTAACTGCCCGCGATCCCGTGCCGAAAGCTTGATCTGAAACCTCACGCCTCTGCTCATGACTCATGATGTACAGCCAGACCTGGCCCGCGACAAGTATCAACACTGGTTACCTATACACGCGGTCGAGGTACTAGGCCGCATTCAGATAGACATACAGCGCGGCTCTACTGATGCCGAACTCACGCGCCAAGGCAGCCTTGTTCGCCTTGCCCGCCGCGACGCGCTTGCGGAGGTCGGCTGCACGTTCGGCAGACAGTGAGGGCCTGCGCCCTTTGTACACGCCTCTCTGCTTCGCCAATGCGATACCTTCGCGCTGCCGCTCCTTAATCAACTCGCGCTCGAATTGTGACACCGCCCCAAGCATAGAGAGCAGAAGGTTCGCCATCGGCGAGTCCTCACCCGTGAAGGTCAGGTTCTCTTTGAGGAACTGCACCTTGACACTCTTCTTCGTGAGGTCCAGGACGATCTTCCTAAGGTCGTCTAGGTTCCTCGCCAGGCGGTCCATCGAGTGAACGACCAGCGTGTCACCCTCCCGCAAAAACTCAAGTGCCCGCTCCAACTGGGGACGCTTCATGTCCTTGCCGGACGCCTTGTCGGTAAAAGCCTTGTCGATCTTAATGCCGTCGAGCTGTCTGATTGTGTTCTGGTCGACTGATGAAACTCGGATATATCCGACTGTGTGCCCCACTGCCATGCCAACACCTCTATATGTCTCGTATGAGTCTATGATGCAAACAAGATAGTGTCAATCATTATCTTTTGTAATCCTAAAAAGACACATATGAGAACCTTCGGACCTGCCTTGCATGGGTATACCTCATCTGACACAGGTTCCATCGCGGCGATATTCGGTGTGAGCGCACCTTAAGGATCCAAAACCAAACCTGCCTCAATAGAGTTGCGCCCGAAGCAAGCAGCTTCGCTGCAGTGTACTCACCATGCCCGTTTCCAGTAAAGTGTGTCTATGAACTCCCGCTTTGAATTCGCTCTAAGCCAATTGAAGGGCTCGGATTGGGAACGGTTCGAGAGAATCGCCTCCGTTTTCTTGGTTGAAGAATTCCCAACTTTGAGGACCATGGCCTGTCCGTCAGGCGATGGTGGTAGGGACGCCGAATTGTTCTCCCCCGATAATGGCGCAAGCGTAGTTCTCCAGTATTCGGTGCAAGAGGATTGGAGAGCCAAGGTTCAAACGACAGCAAAGCGTGTTAGCGAGAACCTGCCAAACGCACGGTTAATAATCTATGTTACGAATCAAGTGCTTGGCGCGCGTGGTGACGATCTCAAGAAACAGATATTTGGCGACTACAAACTTTTCGTCGATTTCCGTGATCGTACTTTTTTCCTCGATCGTGTTGATCGAAGTTCCGCGACTCAGATCGCCGCTGAAAAACTCGCTCAAGAATTGGTCGATCCGATAACACTACCAATTGGATCTGGAACCCGAACAAGCCAACACCTAACGACTCAAGAGGCGCGAGCCGCGCACGTCTACCTTTCATTGCAAATGCAGGATGACGTCCAGGACAAAGGTCTGACAAAGCTAACCTTCGAAGCGCTTGTTCGCTCGGCAATGACTAATACGAGTCCAGATCAACTTATGTCACGCACGGAAATTTGTGCCCGAGTGCGCTCATTGGTTCCAAACCACTCGAAGGAGCACATCGATGCTTTGACAAACAGCGCTATCCGGCGTCTAGACAAAAAAGTTATCCGTGCGTATCCAAATAACACCTTCTGCCTCAACCACGATGAAGTTGTCCGTGCAGAAGAATTTGCGGCAACCCGAGAAGTTGAAGAAGCTGAACTCAAGGAAGAAATCACTACTGTAGTCCGAATGGTTACCGAGAAGACGCAAAGCCCCGGATTTACTATTACCTCAATGGCCGCACGAGTCCGCAGGGTCATCGATGACTGCCTTCTTGAACGAGCCGAGGCATTTGCGCATGTCGTGATCTCAGGAAAGCTAGAACAGTTTGCTTCGGAACACCTGCGCGCGGCCACCCAGAAAGATATTGCTCTAAATTCCCCGCCCAAGGGATCGCCCGAAGGGAATGTCGATCTCATCATGAATCTGGTGACGGAAACCCTATCCAGTCGCAGCGAGCACATAAGCGCTCATCTTCGAAATCTATCCGACGCCTACACGCTCATGGCATTTCTTCGACAAACACCTGATATTCAAGCCGCAGTACAGAAGATATTTGCGCACGGCGAAATTTGGGTTGATACCTCGATATTGCTCCCGTTGATCGCCGAAGAGTTGTTTCCCACGGAGCAGGCTCGAACCTTTCAGCAAATCTTCTCGATTTGCGTCGACGCCGGCCTCTCGTTTTATGTAACCAGCGGCGTTATTGAAGAGCTTGAAGCACACATAAAAAATTCTCTGGCGTGTAGTCAGTCTAGTAGCCTGTGGAATGGTCAAGCTCCATTCTTGTTGCAGGCATATCTCCAAGTCGGAAGACCGATTGGGCAGTTCTCCGGCTGGCTCGAAGAGCTTCGCGGCTATCAGCAACCTACGAAGGATCTGGAGGAATACTTGCAAGAAACGTTTCGTATCGAGTTGCAGGATTTTCAGAACGAGTTACAGCTTGTTCCGAATGAAGTTCGTTTCGCACTTGACACCCTCTGGTCCGAATCGCAGCGAAGAAAGAGGGAACGACGAAATATCGCTATAGATAGTTTGAACATCGACAGACTCAGCAAGCACGATTCAGAAAGCTATCTCGGTGTGGTGTGGCGTCGCAAGAAGGAGAAAAATTCAACCTTGGGCTACAGCGCATGGTGGTTGACTTTTGATCATGTTGCCCTGAGAGCAGCAGACTATCTCGCAAAGAATACATCATTCCCAGCGCCAGATTCGCCCGTACTGAGTATCGATTTTCTAGCCCAATATGTGTCACTAGGACCAATTAGGGCGAAGGTTCCAAAGTCCAGGGTACAAACAGTTCCGGTTGTTATTGAACCAAGCTTAGTCCGCTTTCTGACCACTGATCTCATGAGTAAAGCAGAGGAAATCCGAAATGAAATGGTGGGAATTCCAGAGAGAATCATCCGCCGACACGTCCGTGACTTCTTGAATTCGGAGAGACGAAAGCTTGGCCCAATGGCCAAGAGAGGGATTGAGACATTCTATGAAGAATTGAGTTGAAGCAACACATGGAAAACCTATCGAAACACGTGAACCGAGCTACAGTCACTACAGGCTAACCAGTTGCCACACTTCCGCTGCACGGCCTTCGGTGGGCTTTTGAGTGCGATGGATCATTCCGCGAGACTGCAGCACCGCCAGCGCCGCGTCGAGTTGCGCCTTCGTCTTGTTCCGGTCAAAGTGTCCGCTAATATCCGTCCGGTTTGAACCTTCCGGCTTGCCGCGAAGCAGCTCCAGGATGGCATCGCAGAGTGGATCACCCAAGCTCGCACCGAAAATGAAAGCCGCAGAGTCCGACGCATAGCGCCATAGCTCCAGGGCCGCCAGAAGATGCGCCAGGCCAATGAAGCTAGATCCGTCTAGCAGCGCATAGGAGCCACGACGTCGGTCCAACCATCTTCGCCGGGGAAGAGCAGGCGTTCGCCCTCCCAGGGACGCTGCATGCTGGCCTTACGTCCGGCGTGCGCGAGTTGAATCGCCGAGTGTGCGCCCTGTCCGTGCAGGAAGTCCACGATCCGGGCGAGCGGGGCGATGTGGTCGTCCTTCCAGATGCCGAGGTCGTTCGGGGTGATGCGGCCTTCGGGCAGGACGGCGGCGGCTTCGGTGAAGACAAGGCCTGCACCTCCGGCGGCGCGGCTGCCAAGATGGACCAGATGCCAGTCGTTGGCGAAGCCGTCGCGGCTGGAGTATTGGCACATCGGCGAGACAGCGATGCGGTTGGGCAAAGTGAGAACGCGAATGGAAATCGGCGAGAAGAGAGCGGTCATAATGATTAGATTCGCTGGCGCATGCTCCGGATGTTGTAATCGATTGCGCATGTCGTGTCACTCCGATCCGGTGAACCGAGGCATCGGAGCGAAGGAACCTTCGCGCCCCACGCGAACCACCCTCTTACCGCCCCTCCAAATCCTTCAGCATCCATTCCCGCATCCTCTTCGCCTTCGCCAATGCCGTCATCTGCAAGTGAGACAACCACCACTGGCAGTTCGACTACTCCGCCGTCCTCGGAGGCCTCGCCGCCAGCGGTATCTCCAACGCCTATTACCCCGCTCCTAATCGCAGCGGGGCAGCCCTCATCTCCAGAGCGCCGCCATCGGTACCGGCCTCAGTGCCATCTCCAACGTGTTCCAGGAGTTCGTGGTCCACCGGCTCACCCCCCACATCCCCTCCAACCCGCCCACCTAATCGAACCGCTTAGTGAGCTGATTTTCGCTCCAAATCGATTGTGCGAGCTTCAAGTAAAAGTCGCTACGGGTTGCGATCATTGACGAGTCGAGCAATGGGATCGCGCCACAGGTAATTCCGCTTTCCTCCGAGAACCTGGTCCAATTGGGCTGATTCAGGTAAAAGGAATCCGTGAGGGTTTGCGCAAGCACGTTCTCGTTAGCATAACGGGTGACCTTCTCCGAATACGCCATGTCCTTCATCGATCTGTTGCGTCCACGAGGAAGGAGTATCAGCCCTCCGATGTTGTTCCTTGCTACATCGAAGTCCGACTGGGCTGCGAATGGGACCTTCCCAGCTTTAGTCAGGTCTGCGTTCACTGCTTGGAACGAATCAGGGATCAGGTGTTCGACGTCGAAGGTCTTGGAGTCTCTTGTGCGGTCGACATAGGTTGCGAACCCAATGCCGGTCGGGAGTTCGAGCGCACTTTCGAGCGCGGCGGTCAGTCGGGCCAAGAGATGGAGCAGATCCTGACGTTTCAGATTGTTGTAAGAAGCATTCTTCAGGGCGCTGAGTTGATCCTTCTCATTAGTCATCATCGTTTGGAGTTTTTCTCTCAGTTCCTTGAGGCCCAAATTTCTTACCTGTTTCGCGATGTCGAACATTAGGTCGCGGACGTTGTCGTATGTGTTTTCCTTGCCGTTCAAGACTCTAACCGTGGCGAGGAAATCGAGATAATAGCTCACGGCCCGCATTTTCTTCGCTACGATGGTCTGGGTGTCGTCGGCGCGGACTGCGCTTAGGATTACCATCGCCTGCAGCGTTAATCCGCGAGCGCCATTGAAGAAAACGTGCGGCATACTGGCTGCGATCTTTCGCTCAGCGTTCTTGATATTGCAGTAGAGCTCCACGAAGTAGGGGATGGACCCGGTTACCAGATTTGAAAAGTCGTCGCTGGTTTGGAGCCCAATCGCCTGAAGGTTGTCCATCATCCAACGATGGTAGCTTTCGCCGACAATTTCAAAGTCGCCCGCCGCGTCTCCGCTCTTCTTACCCCTAATGCTCTTGGCATATTTTGCTCTTATCCAGGTCTTGAAGAATGCCGAATCTTCGTCGCTGCCCAAGTCGCGAAGCTTCTTCATCGCCTGGGTCCAACTCTCGTGGGCAGCGCGGTTCGAGTCGTTGTTTGGGATACTAGAAAGCAGAAATCCCTTGAGCAAATCTATCGGGCTAAGTTTCAACCCTCGATCATTCATGGTCACGAAAACTTTGTGGCCGTCCTGTTCGCGTGGAACTCCGATCTCGAAGAGATATACGCATTCGGTCAGATAATCGAAGAACTGCGGCAGGAGGTTCTGTTTGCTGATATCTGGACTAATGAGATTTTCGACATTTTGGAAGAGGTCCCATAGTTGCAGCGTGCCAGAATCCTTTTCAGGAATTGAGTCGACTGTTGCGGCGAGCTCGTCCGCATTGAGTGGACCGTCCATCAGAGTCTCAAACAGTTTCTTTCGGGGTGGGTCCATATCCAGATTGAACTCGCTGCCACCTGCAACCCTTCTTCGGATTGCTTGCTCGATAGGCGAAATACCGTTGGCTGGATTCTGTCGTGAGATGCGTTCGGCGTAGCAGAGCAGAAGCGTCAGCGTTGCGATCCGCTGCTGACCGTCAACGATTGCTTTTCCGCCTTGATCGACCGGAGTGGTAATAATAGTGCCCAAAAAATAAGGTTCATAGCCTAATACATCTCGTCGTCCGTCTGTCGGCTTGCGAGCTGACAGGAACGCCTCCTGAACGTCGGCGATAAGGTCCTGCAGGTGCTTTAGCTCCCACTTGTAGTCGCGTTGGTAAGTTGGCAATACGAAGCGTTGTTGCAGGCAGGTATTAACTGTCTTTCGGTCGAAGGTGATTTGCATGACTGTCCTCAGCTTAAACCTGAGTATATGCAACAAAGTCGTAGATCTTTTAGAGCGTGTTTTATAAATGGTTTTCTGTCAATAATGATTGTGTGAAATCAACGACTTACGGGCTGTGAAAATGTCGTAGAGTCGAGGACGAGCACGGGCATTGACGCCAAAGCGTCGTCCGGTTTCCCGTCCCCGCTCATCAAGCCGGACGTGCCCATTTCGAGCATCCGGTCTTCCGATGGACTTCACCGGAAGGCTGCCGTTGCCGCCAACGTCGGATACGAAGAAATCCTTGGGTGGTTGGATAAAACTGGGCTGTGAAAAGAGCTAGAGTCTTACTCAAGCGTGGGCGGCCTACGTCGCAGCCTCGGCAGCCCTTTGCGCGGATTCAGCCCGTCTGTTGGCGGCTAGTAGCGCGTCCTGGGGCCGATGGTGGTCCGGGAATCGGCCTCAATGAAGTGGACCATCCAGGCGTCGCGGCGGTGCTGGATGTTGAGCTCAATCCTAGCCGTCGCGGAACTGCGGGACGGTGGAGTGTGGGCCGGAGACGATGGAACGGCTGCATGTAAATTGATGCCACCACGGAGGGAGAAATGTCAGCACCGGTGCCGACGTAGCGGAAGCACACCACGGGCGCATGCTGGAGGTTGATCCGCAGTAGGGTCTCTCGGTAGGCCTGCATGCCACCGACGCCGTAGCGGGGATCGTGGGCGGCGCTGTCGGCATCACAGAAGCCCCGGCTGGCCGGATGGCTGGCATCAGTATGGAAGGGGCTGTAGACCTCGTCCAGAGGCCTGTGGAGCTTCATGTGCGCCAGCGTCGATCGCAGCGCCGCCGCCATTATTGCGGCCACTTCGTAGTCCCGCTGCATGCGGGCGCTCTTCCGGTCAAGGGCGTCTTCCCCATCTATGCCTCCAGCTACTCAATTGATTGGTGCATACACACCGGGCACCTGTAGTGGGAGTCGGGTCCAACCGTCGTATGGGCAGGGGACGCGGGCAGTTGCATGACATGGAAGATTTTGTCCATCATGTGTTCATCCTTGCGGATGCATTTATCCGCGAGGATGAGGAAGGTCCGATTCTTGGTATCGTAGGCTACACGACCCCGGGGTACTTCATCGTATTCCACATCCGAGGGGACGGCATGGGCCTGCTGCAAATCCTCCCAGAAAGTATCGTGCCCCTTATCATGGGTCTTGAGATCGCCGTATAGAACTGCCTGGTCGAGGGGAGTTCCGTCCACCCACAGGTGTCCACCGCAGACAAAGAAGATGCCCACCTGGGGCGCGGCGGTCCGCTTGCGAGCAACCCGGCGTGCTTCGTTCTGGGCAGCGATCCGGGAGAGCATATCGCGCATTTCCTTACTTACCTTGGAGGTCATTGGGATGCCCGTAGGGACGAACCCCTGAAAGCTAGTGGCGACTGATGATGATGTCGGGTCCGAAAAATAGCTTGGCAAACTCAATGCTCTGATCTTCAGTCGGGTTGTCGCCACACTCAAGAGCGAGTTTCATGGCGAGATCGAAGCGTTCCTCGACGGGGATGGCAGCAACTTTCGCGGCGATGGCGGCTTCTTTGGCCACCTCGGCTGACCCTCTTGGAGGGTCCGGCCCGAGCAGCGCAGTGCGCAGTTCGCAGCAAACCCATGCCTTGCTGCCGTCTGGAAGGGCCGCCAGCTTCATGCCGGTCTCCGGATGGTAGTAGTGGCAGGTGGCACAGCATGCGACGCCGAGGTCCTTGAAGTCTTCACACACCTTAATGTCGCCGTCCGGTAGCTGCTGAGCTAAGGTGGCGATGAGGTGGTCCACGAAGTCTTCGCTCCGCACTGAGTCGGCTGGATCGGCAGAGGAGTCTTCCTCGATGCCCATCGACTCAATCGTTCGCTCGATGATTTCGCTCCGGATCATGGCTTCTTTCTCCGATGGTGTCGCTTCCGCCCGATATGCCAATCCCCCGTGTGCAGAACTTTCACCACTGCTCGATGGCCCCCATGTTCGCGGCAAGAGTATCAGCATCCGTGCTATTGCGCCCGCCCATTTCTCCAAGTAGCGATTCGTCCATCTTGGAGTCGGACTTGCAAAGGGCGGAGCGCAGACTACAGCAGATCCAAGCCTTGGTGCGGTCCGGGAAATCCACCAGTTGCATATCAAAGTGGGGGTAATACGTGTGGCAGGTGTGGCAGCATTCGACGCTGAGGTCACTGAAGTCCTCGCAGGTTTTGATGTCGCCTGTAGGAAGCAGCTCATTGAGCGTCGCGATGACGAAGTCGTCGTACCCTTCGATCCCCACGCAGTCTACGATCTCTTCCGGCGGCGGGTTTTGCCTGTATTCGATCTGCTGTAAGGTCAACTCGATGATCTCGGTTTTCGTCATCGAATTTTCCCCCTCGCCGGATGATACCCCGTCACCCGGTGAAGCAAGTCTGACGGCAAGCCTCTGGCATTGGGCGCAGCCCTGACTATTACCATTCTGTCCGGTCGAAAGAAAAACGGGAAGTTATTCTTTCAATGAACGTCGTTGCGTAGTCGCTGGTCCACGTCGAACTGAGTTGAGACGCGCCGTTAAGCCTGGCCTCACCCGCCGTTAGGACACAGGGCACGTCTCACCATCCCGACTTGAGCCTAGCAAGCTGATCCGCCGTAAGCTTCAGCGTCACGCCTCTCCGCCCGGCTTGAATACCATACCGCTGCCGATCCGCCTGGGATCGGGAGATCCCAAGTGCCGCATTCTGTTTGAACCGCTGCATTGTGGTATCGCCGATTTTCCCGGTTTCGCTGTAGAACCACTGCAGCGAATCGACAGTTCGAGGAGCCATATAATGTTGTGTGATGAACGACCCAGCCAACGAGATTTCGGAATTCGCGCCGACTTTGGAGGCACTGAAAAAGCTCCCTAAGGAACTAAAAGGCCGTTTGTTGTTGCCTCGGTTAGTCAAAATCCGACGACAGAACTTTGACGCTCTCAACAAGCATAACCTGTTGCTTCCGACTGATCATTACGGCCTCGCCTTTGGCTATCCGGTGGCGGAGAATATGGCGATCAGGGAGCACCTGCTGGGAGCGCCATGGACATGGCTGGTCAACGAGGGATACATCGTCGATGTTGCAGGCGACGGTTTCTTCAGCATCTCGGATGATGGGAAAGACTTCCTCGCCAAGAAGGACGCCTCTCCGCGCCCTGCCGTGACGACGACCCCCGACGATGCGACTGGTTCCGGTGCAGCCAAAACACCGAAAGCCTTTATTTCCTATTCATGGGAAGGACCTGAGCATCGCGATTGGGTAACGGAATTTGCTGGGAGGCTGCGAGCTGACGGCGTCGATGTCATCTTTGACCGCTGGCATCTCCATCCTGGGCAAGACAAGCTTTATTTTATGGAGCAGGCCGTTGCATCAAACGACTTCGTAATCGTCGTCTGCACCGAGAACTATGCTCGGCGTGCGGATAACCGCGAGGGCGGCGTTGGTTACGAATCGATGGTCATCACCGGCCAGATGGCGGAAAACATACTCGCCAACAAGTTCATTCCCGTGCTGCGGCAGGGCTCCTTCAAAACGTCTCTGCCTATCTATTTGAAGAGTCGTCTGGGAGTTGATCTGAGCGACGAATCCGACCGTGAGGACGAGTACGAAAGATTGCTGCGTGTGCTGCATGGAGAGCCGCTCCAAGCGCCGCCGCTCGGCAGCAAGCCGGACTTTACCAAGAAATCATCGTTGCCAAAGACTGGCGGAACTGTCGTGGATGCTGCGGTGAAAGCGCTCACTGGGTCGTCAGGCGACAACCTCCCATTGGGGCCGTCCACCCAACGACCTAACGGCATCGCTTACGCCCGCTACGACAAACCAGGCTACGCCGGGGCATGGATCACTGCCACCGTCCGACTATGGGAGATAGGGGGAAGGCCGAGCTACAGTTTTGAAACCATGAAGGGCGATAAATTGACAGGCGAAGAGTTCATGGGAACGAAGGACGAGATCATCTCCCGATTTTTCGATTTCCACCGCGCCATGCTTAAGGATGGGTATAAGAGAATGAACTTCACGCCCGGTCCAGATCCAGAGTTCAGCGTGTTGAAGTGAACTCGATGCTCGGCACATTGATGAGATCATCAATCATCCCACTAGTTGCACCGGATAATGCTGTGCTCAAACCCTGCGAGGGTCGCATTCTCGGAATGGCATCGCACCACTAAGCTCCGAACGGGGTCTAGGGTCGGAAAGGGAACTTGGTTGTTACAAAACTTGTTACAGTGGCGAAAAGAAAGAGCCAACCGTTTCGGGTTGGCTCGGTGTAACTCTAGTGTTCTCAGATTGGTGCGGAGGAGGGGACTTGAACCCCTATGCCTTGCGGCGCTAGCACCTCAAGCTAGTGCGTCTGCCAATTTCGCCACCTCCGCATAGAGCCTGCGCACCCTTCAACCGTG
>Ga0182027_10014540_pt1 | contig 10894 bp, 8 predicted proteins | sample 712E1DmetaG_FD_121300 | JGI IMG/M metagenome (GOLD analysis project Ga0182027, IMG submission 121300) | Permafrost microbial communities from Stordalen Mire, Sweden - 712E1D metaG (Illumina Assembly) | ecosystem: Environmental > Terrestrial > Soil > Wetlands > Permafrost | place: Sweden...
ATTCCATGATCGCGGAGCACCCTCATTTTTTCATCATATTGTGGATTGTTCGTTACGCACATACCACCTTCCCCGGTTGTGATTACTTTATTTCCATAAAATGAATAACATCCGATATCGCCGAAAGAACCTACTTTTTGCCCTTTAAAAGTTGCACCGTGGGCTTCGGCACAATCTTCTATTACAAAAAGATCATGTCTTTTTGCGATTTTCATAATGGCATCCATATCACAAGGCTGTCCATACAGATGTACCGGAACTATAGCTTTGGTTTTAGGTGTAATTGCCTTTTCAATTTCTTTGGGATCAATACACCAACTGTTCTTTTCAATATCAACAATGACGGGTGTAGCATTGGCATGCAATACTGTATTGATAGTGGCAGCAAATGTAAGGTCGGGAACAATTACTTCATCATCTTTTCCTATACCCAGCGTTACCATTGCCAGATGCAGGGCAACCGTACCATTCGAAACTGCTACTCCGTAATTGCAGTCAGAATAGGTTGAAAATTGTTGTTCAAACTTTTTGATATATTCGCCACTGCTTGATATCCAGGTAGATAGAAACGCATCCATCAGGTAATCGAATTCTTTACCCGATAAATTTGGTAACGCAACAGGAATGTGGAAACTGGTACTGTATTCAAAATAATTTACAATCTCTCCTTTCGAATTAATAATGGGGATGATCTTTACTGAATCGGTAGTTTTTTCAATCAGTTGTGTATGAGATTCCTGATCGGTAGCAAAGACATAATGTGTATTCATGATCTTACCAGCCAGAATATCAAGTTTTCCTCCTTTCAGCAAGTGTCGCCTGATGTCTCCATCTGTAAGCAATCCACAAAGTATATTATCTTCATCAACAATGAAAACAATGTTTTTACCATTTTCATTGATCAGTTTCCATGCATCAATCAGGCTGGTTTTATCTTTACATACCAGGTTCTCTTTCATTGTCATAGTTTTTCCAGTAATTCAGCACATTCGATTATTGAATCTATTTCATCATAAACCTCTAAAGTGATTGTTTTAGATCGTAAATCTGTATCGCTGAGTAATTTATACAGATCACTGTTTTTTGAAAACCCCAGATTCTGGTCATGCAAACCATCATTATCACTAATATGAATATAATCGGTTAATTCGACCAGTTTTAAAAATTGGGTTCTGAAATCAATTCCTAATGTTGAACAGCTTACCTTTAGGTGAGCCACATCAAGCAAAATCCTGAATGGCATAATCTGCTGAAGTTCAATATATTCGTCAAGAGTTGTCAGCATAAAGGGATTCGATCCATAATTTGAAAAATTTGTTGAAGAGAGCACATTGTTCTCGATGTATAATGTCAAATCCCCTGCCAAATTATGAACGATCTGATAGCCTTCGAAAAAACGTTCAATTGCTTTTACTTTATCTGATAATTCAAGTTTTGGGATAGATTTTCCCAAATGACCTGTTTTCGGATTCATAAAAAACCCGGCATGAAAGGCATATTTAGGAGAATTTATCTTCTCCGAAAACGCTATTACTCTTTTTATATGGTCAATGCTGTCATAGAATACTTCATCTTTAAGTGATGCAAGATTTAAAACGAAGTCGTGTTTTGGAGGTGGAAAATAATTATGGCAAAGCAGGTTCAGTCCATGTTTTTCCTGTAAGTCAATGATATCGTTATCCCAACCCTCATAATATATTGTGCCACCCGAAAGTTCGATGTTTTTAAAACCTGCTGCTATTAAATGTTCGACAGCTGTCTTGATCTTATCAGTTTTAATGGATGAGGTAGAGATATATAGCATTGATGATAGTTTCCCTGTTTTTATTTAACTTTTCTTGCCGGATTGCCGACATATACTCCCGGTTCAGTAATATGACTGATTACAACAGAATTTGCGCCAACGATTACATCGCTACAGACAGATAATTTATCAATAACAACAGCTCCGGCACCGATAAAACACCGGTCACCGATTGTAACTCTTCCGCAAAGGATGCTGCCAACCGAAATGTGGTTATGGCTCCCGATTTTTACTTCATGTTCCAGTATACTGCCAGTGTTGATGATATTATTATCGCCAATAATAACCCTTGCATTGATAAAACATCTGCCGAAAATCTGGTTTGAATTCCCCATGTTAGTATCCGGATCAATAAAAGAAGTATTATGACAAAGGTTGTCCCTTAAAATATCCGACCTAAACCGTTCGAAAAGCTGCATTCTTTTTAAATTATCACCAATAGCCAATACAACAGGCATGTTGTACCTAAAATGTTCAAATGCTCCAATGAGTTTTATATTTAAAATGCTCTCCTGTTTCCCGGAATCAAATGTGTCATCCAGAATTCCATGAATGTTGTAATTATTTTGAATGAGTATTGGAATAAGTGACCGGGCCTGACCACCGGCACCCATAATTATTATTTCTTTTTTCATCATGACAGAGGCATTTGAATAATATCATCCTTAACATAATTCTTGTCGGCCGGCCGGTTCAATATCTTTTGATAATGAATTGGTGGAATGCCAACACCACCGGTTCGCTTAGCTACCAACATTTCCTCGGTAATAAGCTGTCCTTTTTTAATATTACAAGTTGCAACCAGGCATTTCTGTAGCGATTTTCGTGTCAGCAACTCATCAGCTGAAGGTTTTTTTATTTTATTACCAAGGTACATTTCTACTGTTCTGACCTGATGTACAAACTGCTTCAATTCATCAGGTGTTAGAGATGCCCTGTGATCAGGGCCTTGCTGTGTTTTATCAAGTGTAAAGTGTTTTTCAACAACCCTTGCTCCCATAGGGATGGAATAGGCAGCTGCACCTGTACCGGTTGTATGATCAGAATATCCAAGCAGGACATTAAAATGTGATTTGTAGGTATTCAGCACATTGAGGTTTGCCTGGTCGTTCATGATCGGATAATTGGCAGTACATTGCATTAAAACAAGGTTTTTATTCCAAGGATGTATTTCGGCAAGTGCAAGGTCTACTTCATCAAGATAACTCATCCCGGTTGATAAAAAAATCGGTTTACCCTTTTGAGCAACTTTTTTCAGAAAGGGTAGGTTTGTAAGATCGGTCGAAGCTATCTTATAAGCAGGTAAATCCAGGGGATCAAGTTCATCCAGACTAACTTCATCGAAAGGAGTAGTGAGAAAAATAATTCCATTTTTTTTGCAATGTTCCATCAGCATCATGTTTTGCTCCAGTGTAATCTCAAGTTTCTTGAGCATATCGAATTGAGATTCCTTTGCCTCTGTTGTTTTTTGTTGATAAGGTGCTTTCAGAACATTTTGGAGTATGAGGTTCCCGGTTTTAAAAGCCTGGAATTTTACTGCTTCAACTTTAGCTTCACTTGCTATTTCTATGAGCCTTTTAGCGATATCCATGTTGCCGTTATGATTTACACCTGCTTCTGCAATGATGAAAACCGGGGAATCTTCAGATATCTGATGATGTGCTATTTTGATATGTTTATTGAATTCGATGCTCATATTATTCTTTGTTTTAAGCAAACATCATGCATCTTTGAATAAACTGTACTGAGAAGAAAATCGTATTAAACAGGTAATCATAAATATACAATTCTATAAGGGACTGATTTTTACGATAAATTATAATATTAAATTAAATAACTTTGAAATAGATACATCAGTTTAAACATTTTTCTCAGATCTTTTTCTGATAAGCAAATAGTTTTGTTATAATTACTATTTCTATAGTTCGAAACATATCATTTCACGATTATAATTTGTTAATAATGTTGCAACTACTGTTTGCCAAATGAGCCTGTACACCAGAGATCAGTAAAGTTTGATTATTCAGTTTGATTCATCATTATACTGTGTTTTCAAACATACAAAAATTGTTTGATGCTGGTTGCAAGAGGCAACAGGTTTCTTTTGTACCTGTGTGTTTCAAAAGATGCCTTATCATATCATACCAAACTGCTGACAAGATCTGAAAGAAGATTGTTAGCTTAGTTTGGTAAATACCTGCCCGCCCGCCTGCCATCCGACAGCTGGTGGACGGGCAGGCAATAACTTGTTGCAGGCGGGCCGTCAGGTTAATAGGTTTAGAAGTTCAGTTCTACCTTTATTTTGAGCTTCTTGTTAACCGCACGGTATCAGTATCCTGAACTTTTCTTATAATAAAAGCTGTAGTTGATAAAAATTATTAAATTAAAAGTAGGAGGATTTAATCTGAAAAATCAGTAGAGCCTCCCATCGGACTTGAACCGACGACCTACTAATTACGAATCAGTTGCTCTACCAACTGAGCTAGGGAGGCTTGGAATTTACGATTTACGATTTATGATATTGAATTTGGGGTTTTGGCTTAAATATTGACTTTTTCTTTGATTGGATATGAACCTTTATCGGTAGTATTCTTGTAAATAAGTTCTCCGAGAAAACCAGCCAGAAAAAGTACTACACCAATAACTACCAGCATAAGTGCAATATAAAAAGTTGGTTTAGCCGTTATATCACGGGCCACATAACCTGTAACCCTTGCTGCATATACTTTCTCAATTATCAACCATGTTGTTATGATAAAACCAATAAAGAATGAGATAACACCAAAAGTTCCGAAAAAATGCATCGGCCTTTTTCCGAACTTGGATACAAAAAGTATCGTCAGCAGATCCAGAAAACCATTAATGAATCTTTCAAAACCATATTTTGATGATCCATATTTCCTTGCCTGATGTTCAACCACTTTCTCACCGATTTTATAAAATCCCTGCCATTTGGCAATTACCGGGATATATCGGTGCATCTCACCATAAACTTCAATGCTTTTTACAACATCAAGCTTATATGCTTTCAAACCACAGTTAAAATCGTGTAAATTTATCCGGGTTAGTTTACGCGTTGCCCAGTTATAAACTTTAGTAGGAATTGTTTTTGACAGTGGATCATGCCTCTTTTTTTTCCAGCCTGAAACGATGTCGAAATTTTCTTCAATAATCATTTTGTACAATTCCGGAATTTCGTCGGGGCTATCCTGTAAATCGGCATCCATTGTTATCACTACATCTCCCTGTGCTACTTTAAAACCTTCATTTAAAGCTGCCGACTTACCGTAATTCCTGCGAAAACTGAGCGACTTAATGTTCTTATTTGCAGTACCCAATTCTCTGAGGATTTTCATCGAATTGTCCCTGCTGCCATCATCAATAAAAAGTATCTCATAACTGTAATTATGGACATTCATTATCTTTCCAATCCATACTGCCAGTTCCTGCAGTGATTCCTCTTCATTTAAAAGTGGTATAACTATACTTATGTCCATCAGGGGGAAATTAGACGATCGGTATTTCGTTTTCGTTAAGGTCTTTTTTGATTGAAGCAGCTATAATGAGAGAAATTACCAGGTATATACCCATGCTCCACCCTAACAATTTGAGCGCCTTTAGTGGTGTGAAGGTGGGGTCGGCATTTTCAAATTTATCCATCATTGTAACCTTCTGATCTTCAGTTATGTTAGGATTGTTATTCATCCTTTCTTCCATCTTCTGTATGGCCATTTCTTTGGCTTTTTGACCGGCGTTAGGATCTATATAATTCTGGTAAACATAAGCGAATCCCATAGATATAACAGCTACTATCAAAAAGGATGTTAAAGCAATATTGAATGCACTTTTAAAAGTAATCCTGTTTTCACATTCTGTACGGTATTCCTTAACTGCTTTAATAACAAGCCAAATTACAATTATATACATGGCAAGTGATATAAGTCCATTAGTCCATATTTTATCTACGCCAATGATCATTTGGATGATAGTTGGAACTATCATTAAAACAGCACAGATAAGACCGTATTTTACAGCAATTTTTAACATATTATCGTATTTATTTGTTTTTTAGAACCTCAAAGTTAATGATATTTTCAGAATTCCGTCATTTTCAAAAAACACTCTTTCAACTTTTACAAAACTTTTAAAATATTCCCTTAAATAAAACTATATTTTCCAAAAGCGTATTATCAGTATTTCAGCGGTTAGGAAGAGGATCGCAAATATCAGACAAACCTTCCAAAGTGGTTTCCCAGATTTTATCCTTTCTATGATCACTTTCGAATTGTTGCTTTTGCTTTTTATAAGGTTGAATGCTTTCTCATCAGAAAGTTTCTTTAACTCCTGATTGGTGTAACAAACAGTATTCGATTCATTTCTCTGGTAGTTGAATGCCAGAACAGGATCATCATTGCCGGGGTTCTGTGTATTGGTAAGGATATAAAAGCCAGCTTTATTGAAATCCTCATTCGTAAAAAGGTTCAGATGGCCGTTGATGATCTTTTGATCGGGTATGAAACTTTTATTATCCGATTTTAAAGTAAAAACCACTTTTGAGTTAGTTTGCACATCACTCAGCATAATACTTTTATTCGGTACCAGCTCAAAAGATAAAGGTATACTGTTAATATACTGCAGTGCCAGTTGATACATAACCGGAAGGAAAATAGCATGTCTTGGCAAATTCGACCAATCATCGTTCAAGGGTACCGATAAAACAAAAACATTTCCTCTTATATAATGAACATAAGAGAGCAATGATTGTTTATTATCCAGTTTCAACAATTCAGTTTCGGTTGAAAACATGTTTGCCGAACGCGAATAAAATTTTTTAACTTTTGGCAGGTCGGCATTTTGAGGTACTTTCGTAAAAATATCCTTTAACAATGGATTCTCAATATTCAAATTGCTCACTTTCATGTTGATGTTTTCGATCCTGTCAAAGCCGGCAATACTGAAGTTCGAGAGGAGTGCATTATACAGATCTGGCGATACTTTAATCTGTGATGTGGGTATTAGTAACAGGTTGCCACCATCCGATACATAATTGATCAGCTTGCTTATCATTCCGGCATCAATACTGCTTATTTCATTCAAAATCAGAAACTGGAATTTATTCAGATCGATACTGTTAAAAGATGAAATAATTTCCTGTGTATAACTGAAATAATTATCAGTGGCGAAAACAGCCCGGATAAACGGGTTGGTTTTATTATCATCGTTCAGGCATAATATATTGATTTTATCCCTTATAAAAAAGCTCATATAGTAATCGTCATCGAAAGTAAAAGGATAATCAGTTATGCTTAATACCAATTTATTCCATCCTGGTTTGCTGATTGTGAAGGGTATGGTGAGTGTAATTGTTTGGTTTGGTGCCAGATTGTAGTTGGCCAATCCTTTCTGTGCTCCGTTCATATGGAGCGTAATTGTTGCATCTTCAACACTTCTATCAGAGTAGTTTATGATATTTACTTTCAGGTTTACTTGCTGGTTTAACCGGAGGATTGGTTTGTCCATCCATGCTGAATCGATCGATATATTATTATAAGAGGAGGCGCTGAGTGGTATAAGGTATTTTACTGCAGCCGTATCTTTGTTAAGACGTGCAATGTCACAACTTGTTTTTTGCATATCCGACAAAACATATATGATCCGGTTGTTTGCTTTAGATTCATCAAGGATACTTTTCTGCCGTTGTAAAACCGAACTAAGCTTTTTAGGAAAAGGGGATATGCCAATTTCATTTATCAGGCTTTGAATGTTTCCCTGTTCATAAAATCGTTGGTGTTTTGGCGACAAGTCGTTTGTAATAACCTGGTATTCATCATTAATATCATAGGCTTTAACGATTTCTATAGCTATCTTTTTTGCATTATCGAGCAAGGTGCCGGTTGCACCGATATTCTCCATGCTCATTGAATTATCGATGTAAATACTGATTGCCTTTTTACCACTTTTAATCACATTATTCTTTACCGGTAAATAAGGTTGTGCAAAAGCAAATACAAGAAATGCAAGTGCCAGCAATCTTAGTATTAAAAGTATGAGTTGTTTGAGGTTGTTCTTCGACTGTTTTTCATTGCGGATTAGTTTCAGAAACCTGATGTTACTGAATAAAACCTGCCTGAACCTTCGAAAATAGAATAAGTGTATGATTACAGGCAATGCCAGAACAAACAGGCTGAAAAGAAAAGCAGGATAAACAAAATGCATAGACAATAAAATTATGGAAATCAAAAAAAAAGCCCATCCGTTATCGAATGAGCTTCTTTTAGTTTCTGATCAAAGCTTATTTTTGAACCCTGACATCTAAATGAACAGAATTTCTTGTTTGAAAACCACCGTCACCCAGAATTATATCGATAACCTTCATAATTCCGAATTTGATTTTTGCAGTTTTGAAAACAATGTAACTAACTGATGTTCCACCGCCACCGTCAGTAATGGTTGGGATATAAGTAGTACCATTACCTGTTCCCGAATTATATAATTGTTGTATAGCTTCATATGATCTTATTTTATCGTAATCTGAAGGATCTGCTAAAGCTATCATTTTAAATAAAGTATTATTTTTTGTAGTAAATAACGCTACTAAATCACTATTATCAAACAATACCTGGTTATTTGGTGAAGCTATACAATTCCCGTCACCGCTCTCATTAAAGAAATATATAAAATCAACTCTTCCCTGATTATTTAATGCTTTACCCTTCAGAAGTACCTGACCTGAATCAGTGGCAAAATAACTTCCTAATGTTACATTTGATTGTGCTCCCATTGTTACATCATAATAGTTGAGATCTGAAAGATTGGTAACTGTAAAAGTAAATACCTTTGTATTGATTTTTAGGTTTATATCTTCAACACTCACAGTAACCTTAATTACCTGACCATATGGAGCAGTGCCAGGAATTGTAAAATTTTCCTGGATCTCAATTGATTTGTTAACTGCTGCAGGAACAGCTGAATCGAGAATGATTACATCTGCACTGGTTGGATTTGTAAAACTTGCTACCATCTTAACATTTGTCAAAGTTTTTGTGGTATTTAGATTATAAGCAGCAGTAAAATGAAATTTAATTTCCTCATATCTGTCATTCTGAGTTACAGCATTGGTTGGAGAAATAAATTTAAGACTTGGCAGCAAAGAAGCAGGATCAGTGGTTGGTGTTGGGCTACATGCAAAAAAAACTGCAGTAATAGCGAATATTGAGCCTAAGAAAATTATTAATTTAAGCGTTTTCATATTATTATAAATTTAGAAGTTATTCAATTTGTTATTTAATAGCATTTGTAAATTCTGTTTTCGACCAGAATGCCCTGAATTCAAGATCTTTCTTTGCAGCATCCCTTAAATCACCTTTTAATTGGATTGCCCTTGTTAAACTGGTTGTCATTAGGTCCATATCGTTTGTTCTTGCACCAATAATAGCACGGAGATAAAAATCATCGGCAGATTTATTTTCAATGCAGGCAATAACCTTCTTTGCATTCTCATAATCTTTCTTCAAAATATATGCCAGTGCTTTGTTATAATCACATCTCTCGTTTTCGAAACTCTTGAGTGCATCATCATATTTCCCTTTTTTCATATCGATGATGGCTTTGTTATTCCTTTCGTCAATACCTTTGTTTGCAGCTTTGTTGTACAAATCAAGTGCTTTTTCCAATTCATTGTTCTGCCTGTCAATAACACCCATGTTATTCAGAATGTTCTTATTATCGGGATATTTTGTGATAAGCGATTTGAGTATTCCTAAAGCTTTTTCTTTATCACCATTCTTAAGATAAAGGGCAGCAATATTACTTTCGGCAAACCAATCGTTCGGATTCCTGGTCATATAGTATTCATAAACCTTGATTTTCTGATCAGTGTTGTCGAGTTTGTTTACAAGTATTAAAAGTTCTTCGTTACTGTAAAAACTATCAAGTTTATTGGCATCGAATAATTTCTTTAAAGTATCATAATCTCTTATTTTAGTTGTGGCTACAAGTGATACCAGGGATTTTCTGAGTTTCGGTAAATATTTATCGGCAAGAACCTGCCACTGGCCTAATTTTTTAATATTGGTTTCTTTATCATCAAGAGTCATATTTGAATTGATGATGGTAATGATATCATTTTTTATGCTGAGGTCGCTGGTGGAAATGATGTCCCTGAACCCATTCCAATCTTCATTTGTAGTAGATTTTTTAAAGAATGCGGAATCATACACTTTTTTGAATTTACTCTTTTTAAATGCATCAAGAATGTATTTATTGGAACTTTTACTTCTGTCGCCGGCAAGTTTAGTGTTTGTTTGTAATGAACCATCGGGTGATGCTGATGAATTCATGCTCAATCCTGTAATATCAATCTTAGGATCATTAATAGATGATGTAATGGTATTAATATTGAAATCCTTTGCGGCCTTTGGTGTAATATCCGAACTATTTATATTGTAAAAAAGAGTGGCATTCAATTCCGTGATCTTTTTTGGTTTGGGATCCCCGGGATCGACACTAACGGTTTCAGAATTCTTTACTGTTAATGAAGTGGTTATAGTACCAACAGCAATTTTGTTAGTAAGATCAACCGGTACACTGGCATCAAGTTTAGGATACTTTGTTACCATATTAAAATCATACTTTATTTTTATATCATTATTCTTCATATCGGGATTGTAGCCGACATTTTTGTTAAATTCGAGAGTTCCGCCTGTTTCATAAGGAATAGTGTACTTGAATTTAACTCCATCGATATCCTTTACTTTTTCACCCCTGACATATATGGGATCAAATTTAACTGTCTGATTTCCATATTGCATTGTAGGTGTAATCTTTACGATAGCTTTTTTTGCGAAATACTTAGGAGGGATAACCGTATTGAAAACAACATTTACACTATCACCAAGTACTTCCAATGCATCATCAGGTGCCTTAACTTTTATAGTATTCAGGTTCTTCTGCATCTTTTTAATAGGGTTGCAGGCATTAAAAGAGAGAAGGATGATACCTGTCAATCCTAAAACAAAAATAGTTTTGCCTTTCGAAATAAAGTTTTTCATATTTGTTCCTTTAAGCTAAATTTGTGTAATTAATAAATAG
>Ga0182027_10014542_pt1 | contig 10892 bp, 9 predicted proteins | sample 712E1DmetaG_FD_121300 | JGI IMG/M metagenome (GOLD analysis project Ga0182027, IMG submission 121300) | Permafrost microbial communities from Stordalen Mire, Sweden - 712E1D metaG (Illumina Assembly) | ecosystem: Environmental > Terrestrial > Soil > Wetlands > Permafrost | place: Sweden...
CTGATTATTCAAAAGCATCACTAAAACATCTAATCAACTCTGGTTTACATTCTTCAATAGACGTCTCAATTTATCATGTTTTCGAAAATACGGGCGTATATCCTATTATTATTCTCGGTAATAAATTTGAAAACAAACCTTTTAGCAGTTTCTCTATTTCTCAAATTGGCGACCTTAGTGAAAGCAAATTGATAATTAAAGACAATGAGACTTTAGTTGCATTCACGACTTTCAAAGATTTGGGCGTTAAAATTGGTTCAGGCGCAACGGGTTTCAAGCCCAACAAATTGTTGATTGTTTGTCTGAAAATAGAGTTTCGTCCAGCATACCTTTTGTAGTAAGTGGCTCCATTGATAGATATTCAATTGATTACGAAAACGTCAGATACATGGGAGATAAATACCAAAAAGCCTTCGTTGTCAAAGGCGAAGGCATCGCAGATTCTAAATGGTCTTTTTGGAACAAAGAGAAAATCGTTATCGCTGGAATGACGAAACGAATTGAAGCCTATTATTCCACTAAACCTCTTGCCCTAGGAGTGGGCGTTTACGCGATATTTGATTACGCGAATTTTTCACCTAAATATCTATTAGGGATTCTCAATAGCAAGTATTTATCTTATTATCTTAACGTGAAATTTAAAGACAAACATTTGGCAGGCGGTTATTTGGCAATAAATAAAACCACAATTGAACAATTACCTCTAGTAAAAGCCCAACCGTCAAAAGAACAGACCATCGTTGACATTGTTGATCGGATTTTATTACGTAAATTAAACCACTCGGAAGGGAGCACAAAAGATCTTGAAGACGAAATAGATCAATTAGTTTATCAAATTTACGAACTGACTCCGGATGAGATCGCGATTGTAGAAGGGAAGAAGTAAATAAGAAAGGCGGAAAACAGGCTTAGTGGCCTTTCCGGCACGAAAACCAAGGACTATGATTATCTTCCAGTAGGTTAACAGATAGAACAATAATGAGAATAAAAGATGTTGAGATCCCCGAACAGTTAATAGATGCTCATCGCCAAGGGAAACTGGTGATTTTCGCAGGAGCAGGGGTTTCAATCGATCCACCTTCCAGCCTGCCGGATTTCAAAAAGCTGGCTATCCAGATTTCGGGCGATCCTAGAGAAGTACCTAAACAAGATGAGCCTATCGATTACTATCTGGGACGGCTCAAAACTCGCGGAGTGAACGTACATCAACGTGCTCATGATATCATTGCTCGCTCTGATTCTAAACCCAATCTTGTTCATACAAAAATCCTGTCTCTTTTCTCTTCTCCGGAGACAACAAGGATTGTTACAACCAACTTCGATTTGCACTTCTTATCAGCAGCAAAACAGATATGGACATCTCCAATAGAAACATTTTGTGCCCCTGCGTTGCCGTTAGGAAACAATTTTCATGGCATTGTTTTCCTGCATGGCTGTTTAAATCATTCTGCCAATGATCTGGTAATCACTGATAGCGATTTCGGGAAAGCTTATCTAACTGAGGGTTGGGCAAGGAGATTTTTGCAGACTATGTTCGGTGAATTCACTATCCTATTCGTTGGTTATAGTCATTCGGACACTGTAATGAACTATTTATCCCGAGCGCTGCCGCCTGGGTTAGGGCACCGTTACGCAATGACACTACATGGAAATGAGGAACATTGGAATTATGTTGGGATTCAACCAATTATTTATAATTGCCCAACAAGCGGAGACCATTCTGTAGTTACAAAATTTTTTGAAACTTGGTCTGATCTTACGAAAATGGGCAGTTTAGACCATGAGCGAAAAATAAAGGAATTAGTAGAGTTACCACCTCCCCTTGACACCGAAGCCCAAGATTATCTCAAGGATGCAATCCGGACTATTTCAAACGTTCGTTTTTTTGTTCAGCATGCGAAAATAACTGATTGGTTAAACTGGGTCGAACAGAATTCCAAAGAGTTTGTCCAGCTATTTGAGCCATCGAATACTGTAGTTTATGAACTTGGTCAAGCATGGGCATGGTGGTTTACACAGAACTTTGTATGGATAAACTCCGACGAAGGCTTGGCCTTCCTTTGCAACAAACAATTACGAATGAGTCGCTTTCTATGGACTTCGATCGCAACAAGGGTATGGATAAACCATCAGGAAACTCCTGATAGCATTAAATTCGGGGAATGGGTATCCGTTTTAATTGATTCGACCCCATTGAAAGAATATGAGACATTGGGATTATTGCTTAAAAGTTGCCGACATCCTGATGATAAAAAAACTATGGTTTTACTTTTTGAACATTTGACAAATCCATGCTTAAAATTAGGACCCCATTTCAAATTTTCAGAGAAAGATAAGAGAACGATTGACGTTGACGTTTCTATTCAAGAGGAGAAATATTGGCTAAAGGAGTCTTGGTCAACTTGGTTCAAACCTAACCTGAGCGAATATGCGATGGTTCTTGCACCTGTTGTCGAGAATCATTTACGAGTCGCTCACTATCTTTTATTTAGCTTTGGAAGGGCAAACCAAGACTATGACCCGTTGATCATTAGAAGGCCGGCCATAGAACCTCATAACCAAAATGATAGGTCTGGATCCAATCTTGTCCTTATTGACGCGTCCAGAGACATCCTTGAGTATTTAATCGTAAACAAACCTGAATATGCCAATAATCTCATCCAGGCATGGAATGAATCTTCGATTCCCATGCTTGAAAAGCTATCTGTCCACGGGATGGGGAAGAACAACTCAGAAGCCGGGGAGAAAATACAATGGCTGATTAAAAAAAATTGGTTGTTTAAATCTTCTGTAAAGCATGAGGTTTTCAGCCTTCTCAGGACTAATTATCCCTTGTGCTCCGAGCAGATACGTCAAGATTTGCTCAAAGCTATTCTTCAATGGGCAGAACCGAAAGAGGGAATAGACCCCAGGCTAGCAGATTATATGAAATATAATATACTGGTTTGGTTGAAGCAAGCCGACCCAAATTGCCAGCAAGTGGGCAACGCTTTTAATGACATTCAGAAAGCTAATCCTAATTTTCAACCGCGCGAGCATCCGGATTTAGATTCCTGGATGTCTTCTGGTTTTCGCGGTCCGAGTAGCCCATTAAGTATAGAAGAACTATTGGCCATAGAACCTTCAGAAGCAATAGATTTCCTATTGTGTTATGATGACTATCATTTTGATGGGCCAGATAGGGAAGGGCTTTTAGAAGTTGTCAGAAAAACAGTGTCACGCTCGCATGAATGGAGCTTAAAATTAATTGAAGCTCTTAGAAAAGTAGATCCTCAAGAACTCGGCTTGGATCTTTGGAAACAAACCATCGATGGCTGGGAAGAGACTCCATTGACTGAAACTCAACTGACGCACATATTAGAGCTTTTTAAGGAATTCCCATTGTTGGATCAGTTGACCACCGAAATAATATATTTTATCAATAAAAATATCTCGGATAATCAAATTAATTTTTCTAATATCACCCTAATTGCAATTAACGATTTTACCCAGGTACTATGGGAAAAGCTACCTCAACCGGCGATGGACCATCCAGTTGATGATTGGTTGGGTTTTGCTATTAATCATCCCTCAGGGAAATTGACTGAAATCTGGTTACATTTACTTTCGCGTAGAATTAAGGAATCACAAACAGAAAAGAAAGCGGTTTTCTCCAATTTTCAGGGACATTTCGATACAATATTATCTGATAATACTATCAATGGTAAACTCGGCCGCGTCATAATGGCAGCTAATCTGCAATTTTTACATTGGCTGGAGCCCAATTGGACGGAAGAAAAGGTGTTCGTTGTTTTTGATTGGACACAGGATACCGACCGGGCAAAAGAGGCCTGGAGTGGATTTTTAGTTTTGGGTAAGTGGAGCACAAATATGCTTCCTAAACTTTTGCCTTTATATACAATGACTTTCAACGATTTTGAAAATAGACTAAATTCGGAATTACGTCAAAATTTCTGTAGACATCTGGCAAGTATTGCCCTATTCGGTGTCCTTAACCCCATCCGAGATGGATGGTTGTGGGATTTTTTAAAAGCTGTAAATGCAGACACGCGAAAAACATGGGCGGCAGCTGTAAATGAACAACTAAACTCCATCGAGGAAGAGACTGCTAAGAATATTTGGGATCGATGGTTGGAAGAGTACTGGACATGTCGTAATACCGGTATACCGGTTCCTTTGATAACAGCTGAACTTGAACAAATGATAGGGTGGTGTATTGGACTAATACCAGTATTTGACAAGATCGTTGAAAAGATTGTTGCAAACCCTCCGCCGAGTTTAAAAAATACCCATTTATATAACGACCTAAAAAACGATGAATTGATAAAAGCTCATTCTGCAGCTCTGGCAAAACTACTAATTCATTTACTTCCGAATGCAACCACTCCATTCTGGCAATGTAGAGAAGCTATTAATATTTTAGAGGGTCTGGCAAAGACCAATATCCCACGCTCAGAAATAGCTAAGATCTGTGATGAATTAGCGAGACTCGGATGCGGCGGTTCTGAATTGAAACAAGGCTTGAATTTGTCTTAAAGATTGCGCAGATTTTAAAGCTACTAAGAATGTGAGCAAAAATGAGAAATCAAAAAAATAAAAATAACTACCTTTTGTCCCAAGTATTGGCTTACCTTTCCTCCGGCGTGTTTTTAATTATTTCTCATGATTTGTATAATAACCATTTTTTGAATTATATCGGCTATCTGTTGTTATCAACCTCGATCGTTATTTTGTTGTCAATGCTCGTTTCTGAATTGGTTCCGAACATGCAGATACATTTTGGACGAAACCGCAGGCGGATTTTATTGTTCTTCAAACACTCAAGAAGGCTAGTTGCTGGTTCGCTGGATGAGACTCTCTCAGGAGTGTTACCTGTTATTACTATAATGTCTATATCTCTAGGTATCTTCGATGAGCTCAATTGGTCGCATGCTTTGCCTGCCAATAATTCAGCTAATGTAGTCATCCCCAACTTTGTCAGTATTCTCGTAATAGTTATAGCTATATTTATTTTATATATTTTGGTTCAGCAAATAGCTATGTTAAAAAGAAATTGGAAAATAGGGTTGTGTGCTGCCGGATGTATCGTTGTGTTGGTATTGACACACATATTTCAACCCTCTATTTTCGACCTGGTATTTGAAGGAATGATGGGGGTTATTATTATCTTTTTAGTTGTAATCATATTAAAACGACGAACGAATAGGAATCAAAGGTATAATGTTCTTCCTATTAATATGGTTCTTATTTTGTCGTCTTTGGTTTTTTTCATCGCCGGGTTACTAGCGTGGACAAGTGGCACTCCTGAAATAGAAAAGTTTTTTGCACCAAGTCTCTTGCTTTTATATTTAGCATCAGGATTATTTTTGTGGTTTCGTGCTAAAGGTAACCCTATGTCCGTGGCTACGAAATGCAGGCTTATTTTACTTCTTCTAATAGGGGGAGCGTTTTTTATCATGTTCGCGTTTTTTCAAATTAATCGATACTTCATTTTTGGAGCGTCGACTGCAAGCATAGTGAGCTTTCTATTTCCTTGAAATCATTTGCCAATTAAAAATGAATAATAAAATCTAGATTATTATAGAAAATAATTGGCCTAATAAAACGATAGGTCGGATAGAAAAAACAAATGCACTGTCTATCGAATAAATTTTATGAACATTTATTTAGGATTTGATCCCGGCGGTAAAAATGATTACGGATGGGCAGTTTGCGCTTCCCAAGGACGATGTCTTCGTGTTCTATCGGAAGGGACGACAGGCAGTTCTCAGGCGGCGTATAAAGAAGCTCTAAATGCCATTCCCCGCGGAGGCACGATTCTTGGAGTTGGAATTGATGCGCCATTGTTTTGGTCTGAATCGGGGGAACGTGACGTTGACAACCTAGTCCGTAAAACTATCCAAAAACTTGGTGCTCCATATCCACAGGGCACGGTTCAACAAATTAATTCTCTCAGAGGGGCTTGTCTAGTTCAAGGAATCTTAATAGCCAATCTCATCTACCGGCGGTTTCCAGATATTCACATTACTGAGTCACATCCAAAAGCTCTGCTTTATTTTCTTGGGGTTGCTAAAAAAAGTAAACTACCGGATGAAGTTTTATCGAAAGACTTGTCAGAGTACCTTGTGCAACAAAATGGTTGGAACAACGAACACGAACGCGACGCTATTTTAGGGGCAATTACGGCCTGTGCACAAACAGAAAGACGTCAAGGATGGAGAAACCTCTTTGAAATAGAACGATATCCCATTATTCCTTTTAACTATTCTGTAGGTTATTGGATTCCTTGGGATTTAGTAAAAACAGCTAATTGTGTCACGTCTCCACTCGGGGAAAAAATAAAAGGCACTCGATAAAAACTAAGGATAGCATAATATGGGCATTTCAAAAATATCAAATAATGTTTTGTAATATCCTTCTCTTATTCTGACGCAAAACAGGAGTAACTCGTTGTATAAGCGTAGAAATCTCTCAAAATCAAAATACATTAACGGACTGCAGTGCCTGAAGCTGTTATGGGTATCGATAAATGATGCTGCCAGGCTGCCGGCGTATGATGTGGCCACCCAGCACGTCTTTGACCAGGGGCACATTATTGGGGAATTAGCGCAGCAACTGTATCCCGGTGGTATTACTCTGGAGACCGAAAACATCGGGACGAACCTCAAGGAAACCACAGCTTCCCTGAAACTGTGTAAGCCGTTGTTTGAGGCGGCTTTCTCCGGTAATCGGCTATATTGCCGAGTGGACATCCTTAACCCGTCCGCCTGTCAAGCGTGGGACATTGTAGAGGTGAAGAGCACCAACGACGTCAAGGACGAGCAACTTTACGACGTCGCTTTCCAGCAGCACTGCTGTCGGGCGAATGGGGTGAAGATCAACCGTTGCCACATCATGCATCTGAACAGGGAATACGTGAAACACGGCGATATTGACCCGCACCGCCTGTTTGTAACCGAAGATGTGACGGACCGACTGGCGGAATTCGCCGACGGGCTGGAAATGCGCATCGCGGAGATGCTGGCGGTAATCGACTCGGATAAATGCCCTGAAACAAGGATTGGCAGACACTGTAATGACCCATACTCCTGCCTGTTGCAGGAAGTGTGCTGGAAACATTTGCCGGAACACCATGTGATGACGCTTTACTCCGGTAAGAAATTGGGCGAGGACCTGATGGGGCAGGGGATTTTTGATATCAGTAATATCCCGGAAGATATCAAACTGAGCGATAAACAGCGGATACAGAAAGATTGCGTGATTTGCGGCCAGCCACACATCGATACAGACGAAATCAAAAGTTTCCTGAAAGGTTTGAAATACCCGCTGTATTTTATGGATTTTGAGACATTTGCGACATCCATACCAATCTACGACGGCACCAGCCCTTACCAAAATATCCCTTTCCAGTTTTCATTGCATGTCATCACCAAACCGGGGGCGATGGTGGAGCACTACGAGTATCTGGGGGAAGGAAAGGATGACCCGCGTCCGGCATTTTTAACCCAACTGAAGCAGGACATAGGTCCGAAGGGCACTATCCTGGTGTATTATGCCGCGTTTGAGAAAAGCCGGCTGAAAGAATTGGCCGGGGCTTTCCCGGAATATCAGGATTGGGTCGAGAGCATCAACGGGCGCATTTTTGACCTGAATGTACCTTTCAGGGATTTCAGCTACTACCACCCTCAGCAGATGGGAAGTTCTTCATTGAAGCATGTCCTCCCGGCGCTCACTAATCTGAGTTATGAAGATTTAGAAATCGGCGAAGGTACAACAGCCAGTTTAAAATTTATGGAAGCTGCTTTTGGTAACATCTTGGATGTGGAACGACAGAAAATACTTACTGACCTCTTGACCTACTGCGGACAAGACACCGGCGGCATGATCGACATTCTAAAAAAGCTGCAAGAGTTAGCCAACTGATTTATGGCATGAAGACTTAGGGCTATAAAGCTCTTTGAAGTGTAGGAGTTGTGAAGCGAAACACAGCATTGTTTCAGGTAGCGACCACCTCTCCATTTTGGTATAACTATAATTTAAAGGGTGGTAATATTTTACAGGGCAGCCAGTATGACATTAATTATTCTTCCGAGTCAATTTGTCGAATTTAGGACATACCTTAACAGGAATGGTTTCAAGTTTGAAGAAAGACCCTACCAAGCGTTTCTTGCTAAGAAAAAGGGGATTGCTATCAACCTATATTTGAACGGAAAAATAGTCATAGGAGGCACTGACCAGGCTGAAATAAATCAAATAGAGGACTATCTTGCCTCTCTAAAAATCGAAGTCGTGGCTAAAGAGAAAGTGGCTCATGTAAGTTATGACTCCCAATTAATGACTATAATTACACCATATATCCCTGAGTTCGTCGAAGAATTAAAGACACTTACTAAATCTAGAAGGTGGAATCAAGACAAGAAAATATGGACATGCCTTCGTACTGAGCGAGATAAAGTAATAGAAATAATGAGCCGTTTTTTTACAGTGATAGAAGATAATACACCTAATTATATTTCTGAGTACAATACAATAGCTGCGATTCACCCACCATCAATGACTCCTCTGGAAATACAGGCTGGTGATCAATTAAAAATATGGACAGATGGAGCTTGCTCCATTAATCCAGGGCCTGGTGGTTATGCCGCTATTATTGCAAATAAAGGACAAAGGACAGAAATAGTAGGCGGCTTTAGCAAAACTACCAACAATAGAATGGAAATAATGGCTGTCATTGCCGCGTTAGCAACACTCAAGGTTGAGTGTAAAGTAGAGATTTTCAGCGATTCCGCCTATCTCATTAATAGCATGTCAAAAGGCTGGGCAAAACGTTGGGCAGTTATAGGGTGGGTAAGAAATAAGAAACGAGTCCCTAATTGGGATTTGTGGGAGAAACTACTTAATCTGAGTGAAAAACATAAAGTCACATTCATTTGGATAAAAGGCCATAATCTTCAAGCAGAAAATGAGCGTTGTGACGAACTTGCTGAAGCTATTACTCGACGAACAGATCTCCCTGTGGATACTGGGTATAATGAGTTAACCGACCCCGAAAAGTGACCGAATTATATTATTAGTCTAGTTGTCTGCTGGCCAAAACACACAATCCGTGTTTCTGGGAGAGGAAAAGGAGAAAATAACATGAATAGTTGGATATTTCAAGCGAATCCCCAAGAGTTTATGATCGATTATTTTTTAGCAAATTATGCGAGTTGTGATCTGGATAAACCCGATTGGCGGATAATAGAACCTAAATATAAGGATATAATTATCCCGGGCGATGTAGTGTATATCTGGAAAGCTAAGTCTGAACCACCAAAGAAACAGTTTAGGGAATATTTCGATTGGATAGGTAGTATTGGTAGGACAGAAAAAGTGTCCGGAATTTTTGCAATTGGAGAAGTAATAAGTCATCCAAAACAATGGAAGGGAGTTCCGATCGAAGAAGATGACTGTATTAAGAAATATAGAGTTGATAAAACGGGACATCAATGGGACCGATTTACTGAGAAAAATTATTGGGTATTCTGTAAGTACAATAAAATTATTGTGAGAAAACCTTTGTTACAAGAAGTTATTTGGGATAAGGTAATACAATCTAATCATACCGATTTGGCTCATTTTAAAAATATGAGACAACGATCATCTATTAAATTAGAGTCTTGGGAATCCAAAGTTATCGAATCACTCTTGGTAAAAGGATAATCTATCTCCCAACTCTCAGTGGGGCAGTTGTCTGTCAGGAATCACAGTTATCAAAGGATCGTTAGAAAATTCATCCCGATATATTGTATTTCAGAGAGAGGCCAACTCTGCTTGAACTCCCCGTCCAGTATATGTAAAAAATTAGATATCACTTACGCCAGTGTGAAAAAAGATGGTAGCAAGTTGGTTAGCAAAATTGGTAAAACAGCATATTTTGAAGCTAAATAAAGAGATTGGTAGCGCATACCGGATTCGATACTTTCTTTTCACCCAAATGGTCACCGAGATAGTCACGATTTTTCACGAAGCAATTAGGAACTGCCCTCTCCGAGTAACCATTCCGTTGATACTTTCAACGCTTTTGCCAATGCCACAACCTCGATATCTGTCACCGGTCGTTGTTGGTTTTCAATCTTAGATAAGGTGGATTGGTCTATCAATATTCCTGATAGTTGTAATCGAGCAATCAAGTCCATCTGGGTAATCGGGGGATTAGCCATTTTTCTTGCTTGGCTAACGTGACTGCCAACAATATTTCTTCTATTCACAGGTTAAATAATAAGAAATATACCAGCTGATAATATTCTCTAGAAGAATATTTTGGTGTATAATCTTGTAAATACTATTCAAATCCAAGATATAAGCTCGACGAAGGAGGCTAACCTTGATAATCGCACCCAAGTTCTACGGGGATGAAAATACTACCGTAATGTATGTTCAAGAGCATGAATATGGCAGGATAATCCGCATGTTTGTTAGCCGCGCGATAGAGAAGTATAGATATGCTGAAGGACTATTGGGGGAACATACCGAAATCGGCAACAAGCTACCCAGGCTTTTAAGTTTCAAAATCTCGCTTGATGATCGTGTCGTTCAAGAGTCTCATGACCTGATCGATCATCGTGTCGTTCAAGAGTCTCATGACCTGATCGATCATCGTATCGTTCAAGAGTCTCATGACCTGATCGCTGCCCTTTTCCGTTTCCGAGAATATCCGCATGGTTCTCTATTCAAAGAAGAGGTCGATATAGATGATTGCATACGCCGATGGTATGATTTTGCTTCACGGGAAATTGAAGAACTGCTGGAAATGCCATATTTCGCCCGTGCTATGATTTTGGCAATAGCAGAGCACAATAGTGAGATAGGTTCTGAAAACGAAAAAACCATGCTTGAAGTGTTAAAACGAC
>Ga0182027_10014543_pt1 | contig 10890 bp, 12 predicted proteins | sample 712E1DmetaG_FD_121300 | JGI IMG/M metagenome (GOLD analysis project Ga0182027, IMG submission 121300) | Permafrost microbial communities from Stordalen Mire, Sweden - 712E1D metaG (Illumina Assembly) | ecosystem: Environmental > Terrestrial > Soil > Wetlands > Permafrost | place: Sweden...
GTGTACATACTGTTCTAATCAATGTAAAAGTGTAACACTTAATGGACCTTACTGTGGAGATCATACTTGTAATGGTGCTGAAACTTGTTCAACTTGTGCAAGTGATTGTGGAGCTTGTCCTGTGCAAGTTTGTCATATTGAATTAACAAAATCAGTAAGCAAATCAACAGCCAAACCAAATGACACAATAACATATACTTTACATTACAAAAATACAGGAAATGCCGTTTGTACTGGCGGTGGAGTAGAAATACAAGATACACTATCTAATGATTTAAGTTACATGGGAAGTTTCACAAAGAATGTTCTAAATGATTTAGATAATGATGGAATAGATGCTGCATGGTATGAAATTCCAGGATTTAATTCAACAACAAATACTTTAACATGGAATGCTCACAGAGTTTCTCCTGGTGAAGAAGGAACAATAACATTTAATGTAAAAGTATTAACTCCAAGTCAATGTGGAGATTTCCAAATTTCTAATTTTTTCAAAGCTTGGAGCAATGAGGAACAATGGAAGAATAGTAATACAGTTAATTTGAATGTTGATTATAATTGTCCTGTACAACCTAAGTGTGGAGACGGAGTAATTAATCAAGCAAATGAAACTTGTGATAAAGGAATATTAAATGGAAATGTTTGTACTCCATTATATGGAAGTTCATGCACATACTGTTCTAATCAATGTAAAAATGTAACATTAAATGGACCTTACTGTGGAGATCATACTTGTAATGGAGCTGAAACATGTTCAACATGTGCAAGTGATTGTGGAGCTTGTGAACCTCAACCTAAGTGTGGAGACGGAGTAATTAATCAAGCAAATGAAACTTGTGATAAAGGAATATTAAATGGAAATGTTTGTTCACCATTATATGGAAGTTCATGCACATACTGTTCTAATCAATGTAAAAATGTAACACTCACTGGAGGATTCTGCGGAGATGGAATTAAGCAGACTAATGAAGAATGTGATGACCATAATAATGTTAATGGAGATGGATGTTCATCAACTTGTAAAACAGAATGTCCTCCTCAGCCAGTGTGCGGAGACAATGTGTGTAATAATGGTGAAACATGCTCAACATGTTCAGCAGACTGTGGAACTTGCCCTATACCTGAACCTAAATGTAGTGTAAATCACTTTGTTCAATTCTGCGACGTTGCTTGGAAATGCTCAGGATGGAGTGAATGCAATAATGGAATGATGACAAGAAATTGTATTGATACTAATAACTGTGATACTGAATATAACAAGCCTGTAGAGAGAAGCGATTGCACTACTCCGGTTTTATCAAATGCTTATGTTGAACAGGAAAGTGTAAATGTCTTCTGGATTATACTTGTTATAGTCCTTTTTGTCCTTCTTTTACTTGTTATAATTTATCTGATTAAATAAGCTGAATAAGCAAAAAGAGAAAATAATATATACATGGAGAGGCTATAATATACATGGCTAAAGATTTACTTAAAAAAATGTCTTGGATTTTTGCAGGGAAGGAGTTTACTCCAGAAGAAAAAGAATCTAGATATGAACTTGCAAGAGAAGTAAGAAGAGAAATACAAAGAACTGTTCCTAAATATAGGCAAAATACAATGTATAATCTTGTGTTTTTTAATTTGCTTACATATACAAATAATTATAATAGACTTCAAAAGGCAAAAATTATGGAGAATTCATCTTCTGTGCCAAATTAAGGTATAAAATTCTTGGATAAATAATTTTGGAAAAGGGGATACCTTTAAAAATAAATAAAATATTATTTTCTGATGGAAAAACGAGGTAATAAGTTTTGGGGCAAGCTTGCAAGCATAGACTTGATTGGATGCAATGACAGAATAAGCAAACCCCAGTTTATTCGGCGTTTCTGTCTTGAGATTTGTAAAAAAATAAAAATGAAAAGGTACGGACCTATTCATCTCAAAAGATTCGGTGTTGGAAAATTAGAGGGATATTCTTTCATGCAATTTATTGAAACTTCTTCGATAACAGCTCACTTTGAAGAACAGCAAAATCCAAAGAAGGCATTCATAGATATATTCAGCTGCAAGGATTTTAATGAGAAAGATGCAGCAGAGTTTTGCAAAACTTACTTTGGTGCCGATAAGGCAAAGGTAAGAGTATTGATAAGGGAATGATTTTTCTAAGGGGGATATTTAGTTATTTAAGTAAGGTCATATTATTTAATTATAGTTTTAAAATTAATTAATCATAATAATCTAACTGTTATAAATAATTATACTCTTCAATGTAAAAATATTATTAAACATAAATTTATAATTATAAAATAAGTGTTGCAGATAATTACACTCTCTGAGAGAAAGCAATTTAAAGTTCATATTATTTTGTTATATATGGCCAAACCAGATATATACAAATTCGGAATAGGCTTTTGGATAGGCGGCTTTGTTTACAGTCTTATAAATCTTATTATGAATTCCATGCAGGCAGCCCAGAGCAAGATTCTACTTTATAACTATTTAATAACGGGGATTGCCATTGTTGGCTTGCTTTTTAATATAATCTTGCTGAACACAAAGAGAAGAAAAGGTGGTGAAAGAAAATGAATAACATAATCAAATTTCTTTATTCATTATTTATTGGGATAGTGGCTGCGGTAATAGCGAGACTTGTTCATCCACTCTGGAGTATAAACCAGTTATTGATATTCGGGTTGATAGTATTTGCAGTAACATTCATCCTGACTTTATTAATAAAAAAGAATAAGGTGAAAAGATAAAACATAAAACCGAAAGACAGCCAGGCTTCTCGAAAACCTTATAAATCGTCGTTAACCACCTTTAGAGTAGACTAGGTTGGCGGGTTAGCCCTCCGCTGCTTGCAAACGGGCTTCATGGCAAACTACGAGTGGGGCGTGATAAGTGTGTCAGGGAATCTTTGTTCCGACGTTGACGCTTTGTCCGTTTTGATTTCGTAGATGCGAAATGGGTCAGGCCTTGATCGGAGCAGCCCTAAACACCTATTGGAATGCTTAGCGGGTCACAGAGCCGAGGAAGAATAAAGGCAAGTTCTTTGGCTATCTTAGAGCTATCCACTCTGTCTACACTGAATATAAAATATACCTTTTATGACGATAATTCTTATAAATTCAAGTTTTCTAGGAGAAATATGAAAAGTGTAATCACAAAACCGAGATTTGAAGAAGTTACATGGATAACAACTGCACCTATTGTTGGTCCTATGAGTTTTGCAGATATGAGAGATAAAGCTTATGATGGAGGATTCAGGATATCAACAATGTCTGAATTGGTTTCTTTGGTTTATGCTTCTTTTGAAAATCCAGAATATGAAACAGCAAAGAATGTTATAAAAATATTCAAAAATGAATGGGTTCCTGCAAATACAGGAGTATATTATTCTCCCAAAGGAATGTTTGCTTTGGATAATCCAAAAATGGAAAACAAAAAAATAATTCCTTTTGATTATAAAACTCTTGAAAGCAAACTTGGAAAACATGAAGAAAGAGGAGTTATTTTTAGTGATGATAAAACACTAAGGTTTACACCTTATAATTATAGAAAAGGAACTCAAAGTTCTTTGGAATTATCAAAAAATACAGGAATTATTGCATTGGTTGGAGGAGAAGAAAATGCAGAAAAATTAGCAAGAGCTTCTGAACATTACCAAGTTAATCCTAGTTTCTGGGTATTATCTAATGTTGATCCACAAAATAAAATTAGAATTGCCTGTTTGGGCACTGACGTTCTGGAGGATTGGCTTAATATAGGTGCTATAGATCCTGAAGACGGCAACTATTGGGGTTCCTTTATGGTGCCTGAAATGAATATGAAAAAAGCTGAATAAAAAAATTCTTAACTGTTTATATATGCCATATTTGAGTAAACTAGTATATAGCGACGGATTTTCATAATCCTTATAAGTAAATTACTCCTTAGAATGTTATGGATCTAAGAAAATTCTTTACCGTAGCATTTTTAGGAACTGCAGGTTTAGTTACAGGTTTAACATTAGCACCTATACAGTTCACATCATGTACGGTACTAAAATCTGAATCAAATATAAATCATGATCTTGAAACGACATTGAAAGAAGAATCAAAAAGATATAATGACTGGGTGTATTACGCACTCAAGCAATCGAAGAAAGAAAATGTTTTACTAGTCAACAAGTCAAAATATACATTGGATGTTCTGGCGGATAAGAAAATCATAAAACAATATTCAATAAAATTAGGATTTGATTCTATCGACGATAAATGGATGCAAGGGGATGGATGCACTCCTGAAGGGATATATTCTGCAGATATGAAATTGTCTCGAGGTAAAACAGCATATTATGAAGCAATAAACATCAATTATCCTACTCCGGATAATTGGAAAAGTTTTAATAAACGAAAGGCAGATGGAACAATACCTCCAAACGCGACTATTGGTGGAGCCATAGAAATTCATGGGACAGGCTCTAGAGAAAAAGGAGACTCTAAAGAAACTAATTGGACTTCAGGATGTATAGCATTATCAAACAAAGATATGGATACACTATATGAGATTGTACATATAGGTACGCCAATAATTATAGTAGGATATACTAATGTAAGATACAAATAAACAAGATGCAATTGCCCCACTACACGAATATGTGATAAAAATCTAGTTTTTTCTGGGACTATTCAAAAACCTATTCTCCTCCAGCAAAGCTAGGTTGAGGTGGATTGTAATAATATTTATAAGTAAATTACTCGTTAAAATAGTATGATAAAAGAAGAAGAATTGGAGGAAGAAGAATCTGAAGATGAAAATGAAGATTCTGAGGACAATCATAGAAATTCTTCTTATATAGAAAAAAAGCAAACTTCTGGAGGTTCGCCTGGACTTTTGCTTATAGCTTTTTTTATTATTCTCTTAGCATTAGGGTTTGTGTTCTTTGGGTTTAGTAATATTTCACTTTGGGTAGGCATAATAGCAGTTATAATTATATTATCTTTATCAATTGGAATAAATTCTCAGTGGGAAGAAGCTATAATTCTCAGACTTGGACAATTTAACAGAACTGTTGACGCTGGACTTTATTTTAAGATTCCTCTACTTGAGACTGCTATAAAAAGGGACATGAGAACCACTACTGAAAAACTTGAAAGGCAAGAGGTCATTACTAAAGATAACATTTCTGTTTTTATAGATACAGTTTTGTTTTTGAAAGTTTCAGATTCAAAGAAAAGCATTATTGCAGTAGACGATTATAGATATGCAATGTTTCAATATGCTCAAACTGCAATGAGAAGCCATATTGGGCAAAGCACCCTGGATGATTTATTATCAAAAAGAGAAGCAGTTGCTAAAACAATTGCAAAGGATATTAATGAACACATTTCAAGATGGGGAGTTTCTATTGTTAACCTTGAGATTCAGGACATAAGTCTTCCTGCAAATATGAAAAGAGTTATGGCAAGACAAGCAGAAGCAGAAAGAGAAAAGAGAGGTGTAATAATTGCATCTGAAGGAGAAGTTATTGCTGCAAAGAATCTTGACAAAGCTTCAAGGACACTAGGCCACAGCAAATTTGGTATGAAACTTCGAGAATTAACAACAATAAAAGATGTAAGTGCAGATGGAAATTCAGTTATTTTTTATCCAACAGAAATGGGAATGAAAACAGCAAGCGCAGCTTTGAGTAAATCCAGAAAAAAACCAAAAGAATAGATAAAACAGATTCTCACTCCCACAATCATTCATTGTTCTGTTTACACTGTTCTTAATTATTCATAACTTAACATTGTTCAACTTACAATAATACTATTTGAGATATATAGAATAACTCCAGTCTGGAATAGTAAAGTATACTTTTTATGACGACAATTCTTATAAATTATCAATTTGGTTATATGAAACATGCAAGAAGTACTGAATGGGTTATTTTCAAGAGAAAGCGCATACAATAATCAAGTAATACGAACCAGAGGTTTAGTTCTTGCAAGAATATTCTGTCCAAGAGAATATACAAACAAAAGAGGAGAAAAGGAATGCTCTGTTCTACCAGAGATTATAATATGCGAAGCAACAAAGGAAGCTCCAATAATTATAAGCGGAAGTGGAATAATTGCGAAAGGCCCTGCCCCAGCATATATACTTCAATTTAATCCAATGTGGGGAAAGAAATATGAAAAAGGGGAAGTTATGTATAAGTTTGAAAATGCATTCATACCTGAAGAGGCAGACGAAGTAGGAAATATTGTTGTTATAAAACACAATCTAACTGGGCGTTGTGACGAGAAAGATATTCCAGGAGAAATAGGTTTTAGTTCAATTAAAGAAAGAGACACTACTCTGTATGGTCAGGATAATGAATTGGAGAGTATTCTTAGAGCAATTACTGATACTCTTCCATCAAAACTTTATGATATTAGACATCCAGCGCTTGTTGACAAGAACAAGTATTACAAAATAAAAATAAGCGATGAGGAAACAGAGAAGTTTGCGCAATATATTGCTCGTAAGCTGTTCTAAATTAATTAGTGAAAATATTTTTTAATAAATCTATAAAATTAATATAATCATCCTTCTCAACTTACAATTCAGTATTCTCTAAATTATAATATAACCCTATCGATAATAACTTAACACAAAAGAAAGATTATTAAATTACTTAACACTTCCTTATTATTATAGGTGAAAATATAAAAAATGAATAAAAAGGGGCAGTTCTATCTCATTGCTGCAATCATACTAGTTGGACTTATTGTGGCACTCTCAGCTGCAATGAATTATTCCACAAAAACAAACTCCAATGAAGCAGAAGAAATTGCAAAAGAGCTCACAATAGAAAGCTCGCAGGTTTTGGATTATGATACACTTCATCCATCAGACACTCAATTTGAAAATTTTGCAATGGCATATTCTCAATATGTTGGCGAAGATAAGGATATTTATTTTATAATTGTTGATGAGAATCAAGGGATTAAGGAAGCTTACAAATATAGTGCAGATACAAAAGTTGATTTAAGCAGTAATTTAGCTGTTGGAAGTGATATAAAATTCACTATTGACAGCAGCACCTACAGCTTTAAACTTGAAGACGGAGAAAACTTTTATTTTGTAATTGTTCAGAGTAAGGGAGGAGAAAGATATGTACTCACAGGATAAATATTCTAAAGTTAAACCTAGAAAATCAAAAAAAGCAGTGAGTGAAATAGTTGGCTATGTTCTTCTTATTATATTCGCAATAGTAATAGCAGTTATAGTATACAAATGGATGAAAACTTATGTTCCTCAGGATGATATAAACTGCCCTGACGGGACTTCTTTGTTTATAGAAAGCTATCACTATGACTGCACTTTACATATGCTCACTCTGAATATAAAAAACAATGGAAAATTTGATGTGGGGGGATACTTTATTTATGCCACAAATTCTCCGAATCAGGAACTTGCAACAGTGGATTTATCCAAACTGAATACGGATAATGGTTCAAAAATAAATCCTCTGGGGATAAAATTTGGAGATTATCTAAGCAAGAATTCCCTTGCACCAAACGATGCAGAAACTGATTTGTACAATATTACATCAATTAGCACAGGAATATACTCCATTCAAATGGTTCCAATAAGATGGCAGGTTCAAAACAGAAAGATGGTGCTTGTGAGCTGTAAAGATGCTGAAATAAAGGAAGATATTTCATGCAATTAATCAAAGAATTTAAAAATAAAGAAATGCACATACTATAATGAGAAAGGGGATGAAAAAAGAAAATAAAAAAGAGATGAAGGGTTTGTCCCCTGTAATTGCTACTGTTCTCCTTATTGTGATAGTTGTTGCAATTGCCCTTATAGTATTTCTTTGGGTCAGGGGAATGACACAGGAAGCAATAACAAAATTTGGAAATCAAAATATACAATTGGTTTGTAATCAGGTTTCTTTTCAAGCTAGCTATACTCCAGCAACAGGATTGTACATATCAAACCCAGGAAGTGTTCCTATTTTTGGAATAGATGTTAAGGCTGTGGGAGACGGAAGCCATAAGACTCTAGATTTGAGAGATAATACAAATTGGCCTGCAGTCGGACTGAACCAGGGAGGAGTATTTTCAGATTCTGCTTTCTCAAGTGAATTGGATGCTGGTGTAACAGAAATAGTTTTAATTCCAGTTCTCATAGGAGAATCTGACAGCGGAAGAAAAACATATGTTTGTGATGAAACTCAATATGGATATCAGATTACGGTTTGAAAATGATAAAAAATAAAAAAGCTCTCTCTACTGTGATTGCTACTGTTCTTATTATACTTCTAGTGTTAGTTTCAGTCGCGATAGTCTGGAAGTTTATACAAAACATTGTGAACCCTGAAAAATTGGACAAAGCTCAGTCTTGTTTTGATGCCACTTCTTCTGGAAAAGTAACAATAAATGATTATTATACCTGCTACAACCAAACTTCCAATGAAGTTCAGTTCTCAATAGATATAAAAGATGTTACAATAGATTCTCTGGTTGTATCAATATTAGTTGGAGGAAATTCTAAGAGTTTCACATTAACAAACAATGATACAATTGTTCCAAATTTGAGACCCTACAAGGGAGCTTCTGGAAGCACAGTTAAACTTCCTGGAAAGAATGAGGGAAAAACATATGTTGCAGAGGGCTTTGAAGCTGGTGCAGGAAAAGTGGATTGGATAAAAATAGCTCCTGTAATTGCAGGGCAACAGTGTGATGCAAGCGATGAAACTTATCAGGTTGATTATTGTTCATTATATGAAAATTAAAATAACAAAATCTTCAACAAAGAAAAATATTATAAACTGAATTTTATTTAAGATAACATGTATAAGAAGAGGCGTGGTCAGGTGTGGGTTGAAACTGTTGTTTATCTCCTAATAGCTTTTGTAATGATTGGTTTAGTTCTTTCTTTCATAAAGCCTAAAATAGAAGAACTAAAAGATAAATCAATAGTTGACCAATCTATTGAGATACTAAAAAATATTGATAGTTCAATTTCAACAATGGGAAGTGAAGGAAACAAAAGAGTGCTTGAAATTGGAATAAGAAAAGGCTCTCTACTCATAGATTCTGAGAATGATTCAGTAATATTTACAATGGACAGCACTTATCAGGCAGGTGAACCTGGAGAAATAGTATATGTTGGAAATATACAGACACTTACAGAAGTGAATGGAAGAAACAGCAAGATAACACTGAAAAGAGATTTCAGCGGAGAATATAATATAACTTACAATGGAGATAAAACACTTAAAACATTAAATCAAGCTCCAACTCCATATAAATTATCAATAACAAACAATGGAGCTTCTTCATCAAACGAAATAAATATGGATTTTAATGTGGAATAAACAAAATGGTAGAACAAGTTAACAAATATATAAAAGATTATCCAACACCAAAGATAAATTTCAATCCAATTATACCTCCACTAAAGAGAATAAAAGACAAGACAAAAGTAGATGTCAGATATTGCCTTATAGCACCATACACTTTTGTGCACATACACTGGGATCCTAAAATATACGAAGTAGTTTATGATATTGAAGAGCCAATATTAACTGAATCTGAAATTAAGCAAAAGAAAGAAATAATCACTGCAATGAATAATATGATTGATTTTGAAACAATTGTGGACAAGGAAACATCCAAACTGTTAGAATACATTGACAAAAGATTCAAACTTTTAGCAATAGAACTTGGAATAGACTTATCCTATGAAAGCTACAAAAAAATATTTTATTACCTCTGCAGAGATTTCATGGGATTCAATGAGACAGAGCCTCTTCTTAGGGATTATTTTGTTGAGGATATAGAGTGCAACGGAGCAAATTCTTCAGTCTATGTTGTTCACAGAGTCTATAGAAACATGAAAACAAATTTAATTTTCAAAGATATTGACTTACTTCAAAGTTTTGTTGAAAAACTTGCACAGAGATGCGGAAAATATATTTCCTATGCAAAACCAATTCTTGATGGAAGCCTCCCAGATGGTTCGAGAGTAAATGCAACTTACACAAAAGACATAACAAGCAAAGGGCCAACATTTACAATAAGAAAGTTCACTAAAAATCCATGGACCCCAACTCAGTTAATTTCATTCGGAACATTAAGTCCGGAAATTCTTGCATACCTTTGGATACTTGTCCAGTATAAGATGAATATACTTATTACAGGCGGAACTTCCTCAGGAAAAACAACTCTTCTTAATGCAATAGCATTTTTTATTCCACCAGAATCAAGAGTTGTTTCAATTGAAGATACGAGGGAGTTAAATTTACCACGAGATAACTGGCTGCCTAGTGTTGTAAGAAATGCAACAGGTGTAGGAACAACAGGAGAAATAAGCCTTTTCGATTTGCTTAGAAGTTCCTTCAGACAAAACCCAGATTATGTGATTGTTGGTGAAGTTAGAGGTGCAGAAGCATCAGTTCTATTCCAGGGAATGGCTTCTGGTCATTCATCTATAAGTACAATACACGCAGATTCAGTTGATACTTTGATAAAAAGACTGGAAACACCTCCTATAGAGTTATCCCCTACTCTTCTTAATGTACTTGATTGTGTATGCATAATGACCCACGCTATAGTAAACAAGGAAGAGACAAGAAAATTAAAAGAAGTTGTGGAAATAATAAATGTAACTCTGGATGGAATTGCCCTCACAAATACTCCCTTTGTCTGGAATGCAATGGAAAATGAATTCTACTCTAAGAAAAACAGTAAAATATTTGACAAAATAAGAAAAAGATATGGTATAAAGGTTGAAGAATTAGAACTTGAATTCAGAAAAAGAGTTCAGCTTTTGTACAAAATATATCAGGCAAATGTATTCAAGTTTGAAGAGGTTCAGGAAATAATCAATGAATATTATAAAAAACCCCAGGAAATTCTAAAGAAGTTTGGGGTTGAATAA
>Ga0182027_10014544_pt1 | contig 10889 bp, 9 predicted proteins | sample 712E1DmetaG_FD_121300 | JGI IMG/M metagenome (GOLD analysis project Ga0182027, IMG submission 121300) | Permafrost microbial communities from Stordalen Mire, Sweden - 712E1D metaG (Illumina Assembly) | ecosystem: Environmental > Terrestrial > Soil > Wetlands > Permafrost | place: Sweden...
CCGAAGCTTCGTGCCAACCTCGAGCGCGGAGACCCTGACTACGCCACCGATGCGGCCCGTGCCCTGCTGGCGATCGGTGACAGAGAGTCGCTGCCGCTGATGAAGGCCATCGCCGAGTCCTGGGAACCTGGCATCTACTACCGGAAGCGCCTGGAAATCTGGATCCTCGCGCTTGAAGGCCGCGCTGATGTCATCCTCGATCGGCTGCGGTCTCATGACCATGTGAGCACCGCCTGGCTCTCCAGTACCGCCGCCCAGTTCCTGCTGAGCCGCGAAACCCGCGAGGCGCTCGAATGGGCTGCCATCAACCTTCCGGACGAGAATTGCCGGAGAGAATGCTGCCGGGAGCTCGAGAGCGGCAAGTGGCCCAAGTAGTCCGTGGGTCAGACGAACCCTTGCTCGTGGGCCCATCGGCATGTGGTCGGGGCCGGTTCAGTTGCAGGTGACTGAACGGGACACCGACGCGGCCGATTCCGGTCTCCGGGGCCTGCTGGATGGTCGGTTCAGTTGCATGGGACTGAACGGGACAACGAGCCAGCCGAATCTGCGGTCTGAAGCCTCGCTCGGTGGCCGGTCCAGTTGTGGGTGACTCAACAGGACAACGAGACCACCGATTCCGGCGTCTGGGCCCCGCTCGGTGGCCGGTTCAGTTGTGGGTGACTCAACAGGACCGCGGGACGAATGGCAGATTCTAGCGCCGGGCCAGGAAGCGCCTCGCGCCGTTCGCCGCCACGTGGCGGCGGAGGGTCAGCAGGGCTCGGGCGGGATCGACGGACGAGGGGCAGACGGCGGTGCACTCAATGGCGTCGCGGCAGCGCCAGGCGGAGTCGGGCTCGGCTGCCAGGGCCAGGACCGGGCCGAGGTCGTGGCGGCGCGGCTCTTCCACGACTCGGGCGGCGGCCGCAAGGGCGGCCGGGCCGATGTAGTCGTGGTTGGTGCGAGCGATGGGGCAGGCCGACAGGCAGAGGCCGCACTCGATGCAGTTCTCGAATCGGGCGAAGGCCTTGATGTTCTCCGGGGGTGTGGCGCCCCCGGCAGTCTCGGAGGCGCGGAGGAGAGGCATCGCGGCGGCATCGAGGCGGGCGTAAAAGTCGACCATGTCCGTGGCCAGGTCGGCGACCGGGCGCTGATTGGCGAGGGGCTCGACCTTGATCGGCTTGTGGGTCGGGAGAGTGGCGAGCTTCGTGTCGCAGGCGAGAGCCTCGCGGCCGTTGATGCGGACTCCGCACGTGCCGCAGGCGGCGTGCATGCACGAATGGCGGACGACGAGCGAGGGATCGTGGCGGCGCCGGATCTGCAGCAGCGCGTCGAGGACGGTAGCTCCGGGCTCGACCTCGATCTCGAAGTTCTGGAAATGGGGCTTGGGGTCGCCCTGCTTGCGGCGAGAGATGTGGAAATGCGTGCCGGGCCTGGCGGGCGCGGCCGGCGCGGCAGTCTCGGGCTCGACCGATTGGACAACCTCGACCGACCCAACGGCCGCCGCCGGCTCCTCCGGCCGAGCATCTCGCGGGCTCATGCCGAGTACCAGGCTGAGTGGGGGAGCAGCACGACGTCGGTTGTCCGGCACGGCAACGCCAGGCCCAGCTTCGAGCACACGACGTCGGCCGCGGCCTCGGCCATCGCCCGCAACGTGGTGGCCTTGCCGCCGGCGATCGTCACGAAGCCCTCGGTGGGCGTGGCGTCGGTAGCGTGGTCGAAGCAGCGCAGGTCGCGGGCCAGGCCGCGCCCCGCTCCGGCGGGGGCCGGCGCCGCGGGAGCGGTGGCCGCCTCGCGGCGGGTGGCCACTCTCTTGCGGGCGGCGGGGACCGGGGCCTGGACCAGCGGCCGCGCCGCCGACCAGGTGGCCGTCACTTCGGCTCGGGCGACGGCCGGCACCAGCGCCGCGCTCTCGCGGACGATCAACTCCACGTCGGCGGCGCGAACCGCCAGCTCGTCCGGGTCATCGGCGATCCACGAGCTGGTTCCGACCACGGTGCGGAGCCGCTGTGGCAGCACGATGTCGCCGTCGCCGGGGGCGTGGAGCCGGTTCACGACCATGTTGACGTGGCGGCCCCGGACCGCGACCAGCACGCCAGGTGAGGCCACGACCGGCACGTTGACGCCCGCAAGAGAGGCCACTCTCGCCGCCCAGGGCCCGGCCGCGTTGACGACGATGTCGGCACCGATCTCGTAGTCGCGGCCGGCGGCGTGGTCGCGGACTCTCACGCCGCTCACGGTCCGGCCGGTCATCGTCACGGCCACAACCTCGGTGAACGGCCGGATGTCGGCGCCGTTGCGGCGGGCAGTGGCCATGAAGCGGAGCGGGACGCGCATGGCGTCCATGGTGGCGTCGGGGACCTGGTACGCGAAGCGCAGGTTGGGGTTCAGGCCGGGTTCCATGCGCAGCGCCGCCTCGCGGCCAAGGCGCTTCGTCGGTACAGCGCAGAGCCAGCACGCCTCGACGAACTGCTTCTCGAACTCGACGTCCTCGTCGGTCAGGGCGACGAACAGGCCATCGTTCTCCTCGAACGAGCCCGGGCAGATGCGCCGCAGAATCTTGTTCTCGGTGATGCAATCGATCGCGGCGGCACGGTCGGTGGTGGCGTAGCGGGCGCCGCTGTGGAGCAGCCCGTGATGCTTGCCGGTGGATCCGGATGTGACCTCGCCCCGCTCGACGAGGGTCACACGCAGGCCGCGCAACGCCAGGTCGTGGGCCAGCGCACCGCCGGTGCCGCCGCCGCCGATGATCAGGACGTGGGGCGCCGGCGCGGGAGGCGCCACGGGCTCAGGAGCGGCGATGGACGCGGCCGCGGCCACGGACCTGGCCACGGCCGAAGACCGCGCCCGCTTTGGGCGCGGCGGGCGTACCTTCTCCGTCGGGGCCGGCTCAGGACGTCCCCCGTCTCCCGGCCGGTCGTTGGTCGTCAAAGGCTTCCTTCTCGTTCGTCGGTCGTCCAATCGAACGTCCGCGTCACGGCCTTCTTCCAGAGTGCGTACTCCTTGTCGCGCCGGGCCGGGTCCATCGCCGGCCGCCACTCGCGGTCGCTGGCCCAGTTTGCCCGGAGATCGTCGAGCGCGCTCCAGAAGCCGACCGCCAGGCCGGCGGCGTAGGCGGCGCCGAGAGCGGTGGTTTCGGCGACCCGCGGCCGGATAACGGGCACGCCCAGAACGTCGGCCTGGAACTGCATCAGCAGCTCGTTGTGGACCATGCCGCCGTCGACTTTGAGCGAGGTGAGGGCAACGCCCGAGTCGGCGTTCATCGCGTCGAGCACCTCGCGCGTCTGCCAGGCCGTGGCCTCGAGGACGGCCCGGGCGATGTGGCCGCGGTTGGCGTAGCGGGTCAGGCCGGCGATCACGCCGCGGGCGTCGGCCCGCCAGTACGGCGCGTACAGGCCGGAGAAGGCGGGCACGAAGTAGACGCCGCCGTTGTCGTCGACCGTTCGGGCGAGCGACTCGACCTCGGCCGAATCGCGGATCAGGCCCAGGTTGTCGCGCAGCCACTGGACAAGGGCGCCGGTGATCGCGATCGAGCCCTCGAGGGCGTACGTGGCGGGCTCGGCGCCGATTCGATAGCCGAGCGTCGTCAGCAGGCCCGACTTCGACGCCACCGGGGCGGCGCCGGTGTTGAGGAGCATGAAGCAACCCGTGCCGTAGGTGTTCTTGGCCTCGCCCGGGGAGAAGCACGTCTGGCCGAAGAGGGCGGCCTGCTGGTCGCCCAGATCGCCGGCGACGGGCACGCCCTCGAGCGGGCCGACCGCCTCGCCGTAGACCTCACTCGAAGACCGAATCGGCGGCAGCATCGAGCGCGGCACGCCCATGACGCCGAGCATCTCATCGTCCCAGTCGAGCGTGCGCAGGTCCATGAGCATCGTCCGGCTGGCGTTCGAAACGTCGGTCACGTGGACGCCGGCTGTCGTGGCACCCGAGCCACCTGCGGCACCCGCGCCACCTGCGGCACCCGCGCCACCTGCGACACCCGCGCCGCCGGTCAGGTTCCAGATGACCCAGCTGTCGATCGTGCCGAAGAGCAGATCGCCGGCCTCCGCCCGCTCGCGCGCGCCGGCAACCTCGCGCGCGTCGCGAGCGTTGTCGAGGATCCAGCGGATCTTCGGGCCCGAGAAGTAGGTCGCCAGCGGCAGCCCAACCCTCGCCCGAAATCGATCCTGACCGCCGTCGCGGGCCAGCTCGGCGATGAATGTGTCGGTGCGGGTGTCCTGCCAGACGATGGCGTTGTACACCGGCAGGCCGGTTCGGCGATTCCAGACGACCGCCGTCTCGCGCTGGTTGGCCACGCCCACCGCCGCCAGGTCGTGCGCCGTCAGCCCCGCCTTCGCCAGCGCCCGGCCGATGACCTCCCGGCAGCGGGTCCAGATCTCGAGCGCGTCGTGCTCGACCCAGCCCGGCTGGGGATAGATCTGCCGGTGCTCGCGCTGATCCATCGCGACGACGGCGCCCCGATGATCGAAGACCATAAAGCGCGTACTCGTCGTGCCCTGATCGAGTGCTCCCACGTACCTGGACATCGCCTACCTTCTGATGAGGCTGTCGCAACTCGCCCCTGCTTCCGTAGACTAACCGCCGCACAGACACTCGGCTAAGCTTCCGCGGGAGGCCGATCGGATGTTCGAACGGGACGTTCTGCGACGCCTGGAGGCGGCCGGCATTCGAGCCCGACTACGTGGTCAACCCGCTGTCTGTGCGCGTCGTCAAAGCCCTCGGGGGCGGTCATCTCGGTCGCCGAGGGCATGAAGGCGGACATGATCATTCGTGAGCCCGATGCGTGGGGTGAGTCGGCCTTCACGCGGCGCGTTCGGGTCGACGATCCGGCATTTGGCCCTGTTTGGGTCTGCTCACCCGAAGACCTGGTGATCGCCAAGCTCGAGTTCTCCGAACAGGGTCCAAGTGACAGGCAGATCGAGGATTGCCGGGTCATCGTTCGGGCCCGGCCGAGCCTCGATTGGGAGTACCTTGAGCGGCATGCACAGGCTCTCGGACTCACCGGCCTACTCGCCGACGTTCGCTGAACCCGGCGGCGCCGAGCTGGCGGCCGCGGTCGCGGCGATGTCCCCGGCTCGGCGGCTGGCGTGCTTCTGGCGGCTGCAGGAGATTGCCGTCGCGCGCTCGTGGGCGCTCGTGGAACGGTCCGGTGTCGTCGAACCCCTGGCTCGGGTCGAAGTCGTGATCCGGGCTCGCTACCCAGAATGGTCCAACGCCGATGTTGAGCGCCTGCTTGCCGCAATCCAGGCCCATGATGACCCCGCGGCGTGGCTCGATCGATTGCACACACGGGCGGATGAGATCTGCGCTCGTCTCCACGATCCGCAACAACCATCGACCTCAGGAGGCTGGACATGACTCTGATGTCACCAGAAGAAGCGGATGCCTATCGCCGACCCGTGCTCGACGCCCTCGGCGAGGACGACCCCGCAGCCGTCCAGGAGGCCGAGGCCGAGCTGTGGCGGCGCCTGCTCGAGCAGGCCGGGGCGCATCTGCGCACTCGCCCCGAAGACGGCGAGTGGTCCGTACTGGAGTGCCTCGGCCACATGACCGACTCGGAGCTGATCGCCTCCGCCCGCTACCGCTGGGTGCTCTCGGAGCACGAGCCGCCGCTCATCGGCTATGACCAGGAGGCCTGGGCTGCTCGCCCAGATCGGGCCGCCGACGATCCGTCGCTGCTGCTCGAGGTCTTCGGCGTCCTTCGTCGAGCCAACGTGGCTCTGTGGCGGCGTACGCCGGTCGCCGAACGCTCGCGTATTGGCATTCATGCCGAGCGTGGCCCGGAATCCTACGAGCTGCTCTTCCGAATGCAGGCCGGACACGGCCGGGTCCACCGCGTCCAGGCCGAACGAGCTCTGGCTCAGGTCCGCCGGCCTCGGCCCGTCGGCTGACACCGCACGGGATGTTCTTGGCACCGTCGCTCCGCGTGGCTAACCTCCGCTCGGGGCGGCTCGGTATCGGTCGAGGAGGTCGGCGGAGATGAACGCGGCAGTCATAGCGGCCGCCGGCATCACGGCCCTGACCATCTTCTTCCTGCTGATCGAGGGAGACGGCCTCTCCGAGGGCCAAGCCCGGCTTCGGACTCACGCCATGAACGCGGGCCGTTGGGCCCTGGTCATGGTGCTCAGCTGGCTGCTCATCCCGGTCACGTTCTCGCAGCCGGCGCCGATGCGGCTAACCACGGTGCTGGGCCTGGCCGCGCTCATCGGCGCGCTAATGCTGATCCCCGTGCGATGGTTCGTCCGGTTGGGTGGGAGAGAGCCCTCATGGGAGTTGCGTCGGGCCAAGATCGAGGTCGGTCAGCTGGCCAACAGGTTGCGGCAGAGTCCCGGGTCTGTGCCGCCGGACCGGCTTCGGGAACTCGCCGATCGGATCAGGGCACTCCGGACCATGGAGAACCTCGAGCTGTGCGATCTCATGGCGGCCGCGCTCGAGGACTTGATCGCCGGGGCCGAGTCCTGGAACGAAGCCGGCCGGCGCTCCATTCGCATCGATGAGCTCAGCCGCGAACGATGGCCGGCGGAGATGCCTCCGCCCGACTTCGACCGGGAGGAAGCCACGTTCCGCTGGCAGCTCTACCGAGCCTTCGGTCAGATGATGGAGATGGGCACGGTCGGCGCCTCGCCGGCTTCGAAGGTCGAGTTCGGCCAGCTCGCGGCGTCGCTCGACGACTACCGGCGCGAAGATACCCGGGCTTTCATCGACGATGTCCAGCGGTCCGCTCGCGTTTGGGCGGCCCGGTCCTCCGCGCGCAAGCCATGGATAGCCTCATTCGACTTCCAGGCCCTCGGCCCGAACGGGCTCGACGAGGTCAGAGCGATATGGGGCCGCGACGCCGCTCTCTGGGGCGCTCGGCTCGAGGACTTCGACCTCGAGGCCATCGCCGAGGACCTGTCGCGTCGGGCATCCGCTCCAAAAGTGATCGATGGGGCGGCTCCCATGGCGCCCGAGACTGCATAGCCGCCCGAGACTGCTTAGCCGCCCGAAACTGCCGAGCCGCCCGAAACTGCCGAGCCGAGCCTCGCGATCGGCTGACTGGCTATGGCTGCTCGAAGCCGGCCGGGCTCCGATTCCTCACAGATAGCCCTGTGCTGACTACTATCGAGCCGCGAAGCGTCCGGCAGGCGCGAGGGGCGGTTTCACGAAACGTTTCAACTGCTCTCGGGGCGTGAAAGGAGCCGCGTAGTCGCGACTCTTGTATGCGCAGGAGCGCAAAACCGACCTCGAAACTGGATAGCAGGCCAACCAGGGCGCGTGATGGCTATTCGAGACCTGGCAGGCCGCCACGGCGCCACAGCAGTCGCGTGATGACTATTCGAGACTTCGGCCGGCTAGCGGCCCAGGATGCGGTCGACCTCGGCCATCTGAGCCGGCGTCAGCGGCCCGAAATCCATCGCCTTGGCGTTCTCTTGGACCTGGGCGACGGTTCGGAAGCCCGGGATCGGCACCGTGTTGGGGCTCCGACCCCAGATCCAGGCCAGTGCGCCTTGAGCCAGGGTTCGACCTTCGCTGGTCAGGATCTCGCGGATGGACGCGAGTGCGTCGAGCCAGGCCTGGTTCACCTGGCCGTCCTTGATGCCGGCGAACCACTCGACCTTCTGGCGGATGTCGGTGTCGCCGAACCTCGTCTGCGGGGTGATCTTCCCGGTCAGCACGCCCATGCCCAGCGGGGCACGGTTGATGCTTGCCATGTTCAGCCGCTCGGCGATGGCCAGGATTTCGGCGCTGCCCGTCAGGACATTGAGCTCCTGCTCGACGACCCCGCACCGGGGCGAAGTCGAGAAGGCTTCGATTGCGTCCGGCCTGTCCGTGCTCCAACCGTAGGTCCGGATCTTGCCCTCGGCGACCAGTTCCTCGAGGACGTCGCGCGTGGCGAGAGCCCGCTCGATCTCGAGGCCCCGGACGTGGAGCAGGTAGATGTCGATGTAGTCCGTGTCGAGGCGCCGCAGGCTGTCCGCCAGGTTCTCTCGAACGTGGCGGACGACGTCGCTGCTTTCCTGGTTCTCGCCGTACGGGACGACGTTGCGGGCCGCCTCGTCCAGCTTCTGGCCGAACTTGGTGGAGATGACTGCCTTATCGCGGCGACCCTTGAGAGCGGCGCCCAGGACCCGCTCGCTGTGTCCGGCGCCGTAGTTGGCGGCCGTGTCGAAGAAGTTGGCGCCGAGCTCGAGGGCCGCATGGATGGCGCGGGTGGATTCGGCATCGTCGATGACGCCCCAGCCCGCTGGCGCGCCCGCCATGTCCCATGGGCCGCCGATGGCCCAGCAGCCCATGCCCACGGCGGACGCTTCGATGCCGCTCCGGCCAAATGTCCTATTCACCTGTCCGTGCCTCGCGTTGGCGGCTAGCGCCAGGGGATCGGAATGATGCCTGCGTCTCGCGCCGTTTCCACGTCGACCCAGCCGTAGTCCGCATCGCCGGCCGCGATGTGCGGCTGGGCATCCTGCCACTCGGTGCTGCCGTCGGTGGCCGCCTGCTTGAACGTGGCCGAGCCGATCTCCGTGGTCTCGATGAAGTAGTAGTTGTCGTTCGTGCCATCCAGCCGGACCCCGACGTAGGCGTGCCCCGGGATGATGACGAGGGCAGCCTGCATGTGCAGGGCCTCGACGACCGAGGCATAGAGCAGGGTCAGCTCGATGCAGTTGCCGGCGTTCTGGTCCAGGACCTCGCCCGGCAGCCTGATGCGTTGCGACGAGCCCGATGCGAAGGAGATCGTCGTGCTGTCGTAGGTGAGGCCGAAGTTCGTCTGCTCGGCCTGCCAGACGTCATCGAGCCGCTGGTAGACGGAGCCGTCGGCGTCGTTGTCGGATTCGTAGCCGCTCGTCATTGCGTTCTGCGGGTCGAAGTGGCCGGCGTCGACGATCAACTTCTCTACCGATGGATCCGTTGGCGTGACCATCGCCACGACCAGCTGGTAGTTCTCCTGCTGGGTGAAGCCTTCGATCGACCACGGGAAGTCACGGCGGGACGTGATGAGGGTCTGACTCGTCTGGTCGAGGATCGTTCGAGGCTGGCCACTTTCAAGGTAGGAGACGGTCACATGGACGTCGGCCTGATGCTCGCTGTTGAGGCCGTCGATTGCGGTCGCGGTCAGACGCGGGTTCTGACGGACCTCCGCGGTTCCGTTGGCATCGACGGTGACGGTATCGCTGGCCTTGTCGGTGAAGCCGGTGATCTCGCTCGTGACCACGACCTTCACGGACTTGTCGTTGTCATTGGTGACGGTTGCGATCACGAAGTCGTCGAGCTCGGTGCCGTACAGGTGAGCGAGTGGAGTGATCAGCTCATCCTTGTAGGTGTAGTCGGCCGTGATCTGGTCGACGGTCACGGCGGCGGCGGCGGTGGCCCGCGGTGCGGCGGAGGCAGAGGCCTCAGCGTCGGCAGCGGAAGCAGATGGAACGGAGACATGAATGCCCGATGCGAGCGGGCCGGCGGAGGAGGAGGCCTTGACCGGCGGCCAGGTGGCCGTCGAGCCGCTGCACGCGGCCAGGATGATTGCGATCAGGGCCAGTGCCCCGAGGCGCCCGTAGTCTTTGCGGAACGAACCCATCGGAACCTCCTGACCCGCAGGCTCGCGGGCGTGCGATTCGGGAAGACGTTGGTGCGATCCTAGCGTGGCCGGGTCCCCGCTACCAGAGTCAATTCGAGGAGTCTCGCGGAGCGCCGTGGAGCGCCGTGGAGCGGGAGTGGCGCGGGAGTGGCGGCGACTAGCCTCGGACGACCCGCAGGTCGAGGCTGGAGCGGTTCAGTACGTCGGCGCCGGCGTCGGTGCAGACGACGATGTTCTCCAGTCGCACGCCCCAGCGACCCGGCAGGTAGATGCCCGGTTCGACGCTGAAGGCCATGCCCGGACGCAGCGGGGTGGCATTGCCCGAGACCATGTATGGGTCCTCGTGAGTCTCGAGGCCGATGCCGTGGCCGACGCGATGGGTGAAGAACTCGCCGTAGCCCGCGGCGGCGATGACGTGCCGGGCCGCGGCATCGACCTCCTCGGCCCGGACGCCGGGCTTGACCGCGGTGGTGGCTGCTGCCTGCGCCGCGCGAACGACGTCGTAGACGCGCTGGAACTCGGGCTCCGGCGCGATCCCCGCCTCGCCGGCGACCCAGATCGTCCTGGTCGTGTCACTCCCGTAGCCCGCCAGGGTGCCGCCAAGGTCCAGAACCACGGGCTCGCCGGCCGCGATCATGCGATCGCTGGCATCGTGGTGAGGCGCCGCGCCGTTTGGGCCGGAACCGACGATCGCAAAGTCCGCCAGGTCGTGGCCCTCGTCGATCAGCCGGCCCCGAATCTCGCGGCCGACCTCGGCTTCCGTGCGGCCGACGAGGGTCCCGGCGGCGATGGCATCCATGGTGCGGTCGGCGGCCTGCGCGGCCAGGTGGAGCAACCGTGCCTCGTCGGCGTCCTTGATCTGGCGCAGGTCGCGCAGGGCCATGCTGGCGGGCTCGAACTGGCGGCCGGGCAGCGCCCTCTGGAGTTGCAGGACGTGCATGGCCCACAGTCGATCGGACAGGCCGATCGGCCCACGGGCCAGGCTTCCGGCGGACGACCGAGCGTGAGTCTCGGGTCCCGCTAGTAGGCCGGCGACGCGCGCCGCCACGTCGTCCGTCTCCCCGAAGGGCACCACGTCCGCCGCTCCCGCCGCGACGAGTGGCGTGGCCGCGGCCTTGGTCGCTTCGAGGTGGGGAACCACGAACCGGACCGGACCGACATCCGGGATCACGAGCAATGTCAGCCGTTCCATCGGCTCGCCCACGAACCCCGTCAGATACCGCAGATCCGGCCCGACGCCGATCAGCAGCGCCGCGAACCCGCGCGCCGCGATGGCCTCGCGGCACCTGGCAAGTCGTTCCACATAGCGATCGGCGGGAATGCCGGGGCGGGAGTCGCTCATCAGCGGAGAGTAGCCCGATCC
>Ga0182027_10014547_pt1 | contig 10887 bp, 11 predicted proteins | sample 712E1DmetaG_FD_121300 | JGI IMG/M metagenome (GOLD analysis project Ga0182027, IMG submission 121300) | Permafrost microbial communities from Stordalen Mire, Sweden - 712E1D metaG (Illumina Assembly) | ecosystem: Environmental > Terrestrial > Soil > Wetlands > Permafrost | place: Sweden...
GCGGTCATCGGCCTGGGCATGATCCTGGCCGGGTTCAACCTGGCGGCCACGATCATCCATTTCCGGGCGCCCGGCATGACGTGGGGCCGCATCCCGATCTTTGTATGGTCGATCCTGGCCACCTCGGCGCTGCTCACCCTGGCTACGCCCACGCTGGTGGCCGCCGGGCTGTTTGGTCTGCTCGACCGCACCGCCCAGACGGCCTTCTTCGTGACCGAGCATGGCGGGAGCAGCTTCTTGTGGGAAGACCTCTTCTGGTTCTTCGGCCATCCCGAGGTCTACATCATGGCCCTCCCCGGCTTCGGCATAGTGGCCGAGCTGCTCCCCGTGTTCTGCCGCAAGCCGCTCTTCGGCTACCGGGCGGCGGCCGCCGGGATGTTGGGCGTCGCTCTGCTGTCGTTTTTCGTCTGGCAGCACCACTTGTTCCAGAGCGGGATCGACCCGGACATGCGACCGCTGTTCATGCTGACCACGGAGCTCATCTCCATCCCCACGGGTTTCATCTACTTGGTGGGACTGGGCACGTTGTGGAAAGCAAAGATCCGGCTGGAAGTACCGATGCTCTTTTGCCTGGGTATGTTCTTCAACTTCCTTATCGGCGGTGTCACGGGTGTGTTCCTATCCGACGTACCCGTCGACGTGACCGTCCACGGGAGCTTTTTTGTCCTGGCCCACTTCCACTACACCATCATGGGCGGGCTCATATTCGCCTTCTTCGCCGGCGTCTACTACTGGACGCCCAAGCTGACCGGACGGATCATGGACAACAAGTGGGGCAAGATCCACTTCTGGGCCATGTTCACCTTCTTCAACCTGACGTTTTTCCCGCTGTTCATAGTGGGCCTTTTGGGCCAGCCCCGCCGGGTGTTCGAATACGCGTCCAACTTGCAGGTTTGGAACGACTTCTCTTCGGTCAGCGCCTTCCTGCTCGGCTTGTCGTTCCTCATATTCGTGGGCAACTTCTTGTGGACGGTCATAATCAACCCCCGCCCGGCCCCGGCGAACCCCTGGGACTCCAACGGCCTGGAATGGCAGACACCGACGCCGGTGCCCTATTACAACTTCGAGCGCATCCCCGTGGTCCTCAACGACCCCTACCATTACGGCGAGCCCGAACCAGTGCCCGTGGCTGACCTGGGAGCGGGGCTGCCGGCGGCCGGCGTGACCGATACCACCGTCGTGCCCCCCACCCATCTCGACCCGAGGCCACCGCTATGACCGCCCCGGGCCGCCGTACCGGTGTGCTGACCGAGACCCCCGAGGAGGTCGAGTACGAGCTCCGGGCCTCAGAGGCCTCGATGTGGACAGGGAGCCGGTTGCTCATCGGGGCCGTGAGCTTCGCCTTCGCTTCGCTGGCCTTTGCCTATTTTTATCTGCGCTCTTCGGACAACCAGCAACTCTGGAGGCCGCACGGGGTCACGGCGCCGACGGGCATCGGCACGGCCATCTTCGTGCTGACGGTGGTGGCCGGGGTGCTGGTGGTCTTCGGCGACGTGCGCCTGCGCCAGGGCCTGCGCCTGGACTGGCAGGTGGCCGGGTGGACGGCCGTGCTCGGCGGCCTGGTCGTGATCGCCCTGCAAATCTGGGAGCTGACCAGGCTCAGTTTCTACCCGGGCTCGAGCGGTTACGCGTCCTGTTTTATCGCCTGGGCGGTCATGAACATTGCTCTCGTCCTGGCCGCCATCTACTGGATAGAGACCCTCCTGGCCCGCTCGCTGCGCCTGCACCGTGCCCTGAGACAGGAGGGCGCCGGTGACCTCACCCTGCCCGCGGACAGGTTGTTCCGAGCCAACGCCGAGGGTTGTAGCCTGTTCTGGGGCTTCACCGCTCTTGTGGGCGGCCTGTTCTGGCTGTTTTTTTACGTGATCTGAGGAGGGGCCATGGTCCTGGGCGACACTTACATAGGTGCGCAGATCCTGACCTTTGCCTTCCCCCTGGGCGTATTCTGCGCCGCCCTGCTGGTGGGGTTCTTCGTACGGTACCGCCAGCGCTGACCCCCACATCACCATCGCGGTTGAAGCAGGCTCCCGCCGCCCTGGCCCCGGTCGCGGTGCTGGTCGTGCTCGTTCCGCCCATCTCCGGTCTTGCCCAGCGTTACGACTGGGCCGAGGCGCTCCAGTTCGTCATGTTCGCGCTGGTGGCTCCCGGCCTCCTGGTGGCCGGGGCGCCCTGGCCGTGGCTGGGCCTGGGCCGGCCGGCGGCGGCACTGGCCGAGGCCCGGCGCCGTCACCCTGAACGCGTGCGCAGCGCCGCCTTGGTGGCCGTCGCCCTGGCCTGCATGGTCAGCTGGCGGGTCCCGGCGGCCGTCGATGCCTTGCGCCCCGGAGGCGGGCTGGTGGCCCTCGAGGTCGCCACCCTGGGTCTTTCCGGAACGGTCCTGTGGCTCGAGTGCCTGTCGTCACCCCCTCTCGGGCCCCGCTCGTCCCGGCCCGTACGCATCGGCGTCGCCGCCGTGAGCATGTGGACGATATGGGTGCTCGCCTACCTGGTGGCCATGTCCACCGGCGACTGGTACCGCGCCTACCGCCACGTCGCCGGTCACGGTCTCAGCCTCGTGGCCGACCAGCAGGTCACCGCCGGCGTGATGTGGGCGGTGGCGAGCGCATGCTTCGTCCCCATCATCTTCTTCAACCTGTTCCATTGGCTCCACGATGAGGAGGACCCCGACGAGGCGCTCCGGCGCCTGGAGCGCGACGGCCGCCGGCGCGGCTCCCCGCGCCGGCGGCCGGTCGGTCCCTAGCCTCCGGGCAACGACGCCGGCGCCTGCACCAGGTCAAGGGCGGGCAAGCGCGCCTGCACCGACTTGTCGGCCGCCGCCAGTTCAGCTTCGGCTTGGGCGCGGTCGCTGCGGAGCAACTTCTCGTCACTGGCCAGGACCTTGAGGGCATGCCGGTTGGACAGGTCGGAGTCGAGCACCTGTACCTGCTCGATGGCCGAGAGGGCGTCGGCCGTGGCCCAGAGGGTTACTGTGCCCACGAGCTGGCCGAGATCCCGGCCCGAACCCGAGCCCGGGACGGTGATCGTCGACAGCTGGTAGATGCTGTCATCGGTAAATGAGCACGCGGCCTGGTCGTCGGTGAGCAGTCCGGGGACCTGGCGCTGCTCCGCCTCGGTAAGAGAACGGGCATACAGGTCCCGGTATATGTTGAACGACTCGCCCAGCGCGTAGCTGCACGGGCCGATGTCGCCGTTCACCTCCGACATCACGCTCGTATCATTAGATATCTGGGCGGAGCGCGACGAGTCCTGGGGCAGGTCGGTCAGCACCACCACAGCCAAGACCAGGGTCAAGACGCTGGGGACGAGGAACGCCCGCCGTTTGTAAAAGGGCTTTTTCGGCACCGCCGTCTCCGCCGCCGTCACCGGTCCGGTGCGGGTCGAGGTCAAGTACCCAGCCCCAGGAGGGATTTAGATTCTGAGGCGATGCCCGCCGCCCACTGCGCCTCGGTGGCCCGGGGCAGGCTGAACGAGCCCGAGGAGCTTTCGTCAGCGAACGGTGTGGCCCGGGACCGCCACCGCCCCGCCGGGTCGATGAAGTACAAAAGGTCATTGTGGGACACGGTTTTCGTGTTGCGCTGCACCTGTACCGAAACCCCGTACGAGGTCCACACGGGACCGAGCTGGGCCAGCGAGCCCGTTAGGAAGCGCCACCCGGGCACCGTAGACACGGCACCCTCGTCGGCGGGACGGGCCGCCGGGCGGGCCAGGGCCAAAGGGTCGGTGTTGATCGTTACGAGCTCGACCCGGGCGCCCTCGGCACCGAGGTCGCGGTAAGCCTCGGCCAGTTCGGTCTCTAGTACCGGGCAAATGTCGTTACAGGTGGCATCAAAGAAGGACACCACCACCACCTTTCCCCGAAAGCTCTCGAGCGAGGAAGCGCGCCCATACTGGTCCACGAGCCTAAAGGGCGGTGCTTGTCTCCCGCTCAGGCCCTGGAGGCCCATGAGGGCGGAGGCTCGGGCCGGCAACTGGGCCACGGCCGTTGCTACCGGTGCCGGTGCCGTCACCGGCCCAGTTGACAGCGCTGGGGGATAATCGCCCGTGGTTGTTGAAGTCGCCGCCCCTACCGGTCCCGGGAAAAGGTGGTCGACGACCGCACCACCGAGGCCCAGCACGACGAAGGCGGCCAGGGCCAGCACGATCACCTTTCGAGGGAACCGGGGCGGCCCGGCGGCAAAGGCCGCCGCTCTGTCTACCACCGGGCCGCCCCCGTCGCCTCCGGGGACGGGGGCGGTCGGGGACGACGCCGCGCTGTCTGAGGGGGCGATGGGGTGGTCGGGGGTCTCAGCCACTGGGCACCCGGCCCGACGACGCGGTGACGTGCAGTACCTTGTCGATAAGTGCGCCGGCGCCGCCCTCGTCCGCCGCCGCCCGCCGGATGAGGGCCACGAGGGCCGGATAAGCCCAAAAGTCCCCGCAAACCCACAGGATCCCGGCCCCGATCTGCTGGCTGGCGAACGGCGACAACGTGATGCCCGGGAGGTGGTCGTACACGGGGTACAGCGAACGAGTGGTGAAGAGGCTGAGGGCCATGGCCAGCACGATCATGACGACGTTGGTGCCGAGGATGGCCGCGATCTGAGCCCCCGTCCCGAGCTTGGGCTTGACGGGGTGAGAGGGGATGACCTGGAGCCAGAAGAGTACCCCGGCCACGAAGAAGCTCGAGTGCATGAGCCAGATATGGACGTACTGGTTGGTTCCCGCCAGGTCGAACAGGGCCGGGAAATGCCAGACGACCATGGTCACGTTGAACAGCACGACCGCGACCCAACCCCCGGTGACGAACCGGCCCAGTCCCCGCAGGGGCCGGGACCAGCCCTCGAGCAGGACGGCTCGCATAAGGCGGCGTCTCAGGGCTGCGGGCACGCCGTGGACCAGAGGCAGCCACGGCGCACCGGCGACGATGAGGATGGGGGCGAAAAACATGATCAAGATGTGCTCGACCATGTGCACGAAGAAGTAGTAACCGGCCCAATAGTCGATGGGCGAATCGACGGCCACCAGCAGCAGGGCGAGCCCCCCGTAAAAGAGGAGCGAGCGCAGGCGGCGGGCCCGAGTGCTCTGGGCTCGGGACCGCCGGGCCAGGTTGCGCAAGCCGAGCTCGTGCAGGGCCACCACCAGGGCGACAACGATGACGAACGGGTCGAAGGACCAGTGGCCGGTGAGATAGCTCAAATCGGCGCCAGGGTTATCGGCCCGACCGGAGGGCGTTGTCGAGGGCACTGGCCAGCACGGCGGCGAAGGATGACCGAGTGGCGCTGGTCGCTGGTCCCGGGTCGGCGTCCAGCACGTAGCGTGTGTACCCGCGTTGGTTGATCACGTAAGCAATATCGCTGTGGGCGATCATGCCTCCTTCGGCCTCATAGGCCACCTGGACGCCAAAAGCGTCCCAGACCCGCTCCAGCTGGCGCAACGACCCGGTGAGGTAGAGCCAGTTGGAGAGGCTCTCAAGGTTTTCTTGCCGATCGAACGCAACCAGGTAGTCAGGCGTCGTGTACCTGGGGTTGGCATCGACGGCGACGAGCTCGGTCCGTTGCCCGGACGCCCCCAACATCTTGTCGGCGGCCATGAACTCCTGAGCGATGACCGGGCAGTCTGACGTGCACACCGGGTCCAGGAAGGTCAAGGCAATGGCCCGGCCCCGCAGGCTGGTCAGGGACACGGTCTGTCCCCACTGGTCGACCAGGGTGAAGGAAGGGGCCGGGGAATTGGTGGCGTCCGGTGTCCCGTCGATGGCCTGGCTGAGGACGGGGTCGGCATTGGCGCTCGTCGCCGCCAAAAGCATCGGTACGCAACCCACCAGAGTGACGCCGATGGCGCCGGCGGCGGCGATGGAGCGAAATGCGTAAGTCGGGTCGGAGGTCAGGGCTGGCCAGACGCGGCGGCACCAGGCGGCTGCAGCGGGTCGCTCCCCCGCAGCGCCCGCGCCGCTGACAAGCTCGGTGACAGGCTCGGTCATCGTTGCCGGGCGGGTGATGGCTAAGTACCCGGCAACGAGCACCAGCGCCATGGGGACCATGCTGTTGGGGTCGGTGCCGAGCCCGCCCAGGAACCCAAGGTCCTGCACGAGCGTCCAGTCGGCCAGGCACAGGACTACGGCCGCCAGCAGGGCCCCACGCACGACCCGCCGGCGCGCCGTGAGGAACGCCGTCCCGACGACGGCCAAGGCGACGACGACGAAAAGGTTGACGGCCCAACCGTGGGCCGAGTCGAAACCTGCGAAGGTCCGCAGCCAGGAAGCCAGAAGATGGGGTTGGGGCGTCCGTGCCATCTGATCGAGCATGCGCACCAACTGCCCTGCGACCGCCCCGGGGCGGCCCTTTCCCTGCCAGAAGCCCCGGCCCGGCCAGGCCTGGAGGAGGGCCGCGCCGACCAGTAACAAGCCCATGGCGCGCACCACCAGGCGGCCGAGACGCGGTGTCGCCCACCAGGAGGTGGGTAGGGCGACCAGCGCGCCGGCGAGGCAGTAGAACAGGACCGCTCCGGGTGCCCCGAACATCCAAGTGAGCCCGGGAGCGAAGATCTGGCCGAAAGCCTCTCCAAAGATCCACACCACCAGGCCCCAGGCCAAGCTAGCCAGCCCGGCCAGGCGCGAGATGTCGCCTCTGGCCGCGGCCAGCAGCCACACGCCCAGCCCCACCTGGATCCACACGGCGGCCGCCGGTGCGGCGATCGGGTGGTAGCTCCAGATCGTGGCCAGGGCGTTGTCCAGGTGCTGGACCCATCCCGGCGAGACGGCGGCGGCGGGGCGGATAACCTGCGGTGCCATCCCCAGGGGCATCGATGCCTGGCCCTGCAGGAGCCCGTCAAAGATCCATATGAACCCGAAGGAAATCCTCAGGAGGCGCCGGGCCGGGGGCTCCCGGTAAGCAGAAGCGCGGCGCGGGGTGACAGCGAAGTTGGCTTGATGAGACTGCCGCAACTCGGCCCAGCGCAGCACGTTCCCGGCCGTGGCGACGATCAGTACGATCAGGAGGACGACCAGTGCCTGGTTGAACAACGCCGAGTGGAAGGCGGCCACAATGGTCGGGTTGTCCGCACTGAGGCCCGTACCCATGCCCGGCATGATGATCGCCTCCCCTCATCTCCGGTCAGCCCTCAAAACTGGCCACTCAGTTGTGTAGGCAAACATCCGGCGCTTGGCAGAGCTTACCGCGGACCTTCGCACGACCCGAGGGGGCCCGCCGGTGGCACGCCGAAAGCTGGCGGCCGATGTGGTGGGCGCAGGCGCATGGGCCGTCGGGACGAGCCGGCCCGTAAGTAATCTGCGAATGAGGCCGAAATGGACATCGAAAGCACCCTCAAAGTCGGGCGGCACCTGGTCATCCCCACGGCCGAGCTCGAGTGGCGCTTCAGTGCCAGTGGGGGACCAGGAGGCCAGCACGCCAATACGGCCAACACCAGGGCGGAGCTGATATTTGACGTGGCCGGGTCTGCCGTGCTGGGCCCCCGGCAGCGGGCACGTCTGTTGGAACGCCTTGAGCCCAGTGCCCGGGTCGTGGTGGTCGACGAGTCAAGCAGCCGCGGTCAGCCCGCAAGGTGGAGCGGCCGAGGAACCCTTCCCGCGGGCCGCGGCGGGGAGTTTGTCGGACGGCCCCTGTGCACGTGCCCGGGTGGCCCACCCCTGGCACAAGGGTCGCCCACCCGGACAGACCTGCGCAGTACGGGGCGAGCTCGACCAAGACCTGTGCAGAGAATGTGCACAGGTCCACTCAGAACGCTATGAGTGCACCGCTCCCTGGGCTCGGGGTGGCCCGTGGCATGACCTTCGGAGCCCAGGCGCGCTCCGGCACGTCCGGGCGCGTGATGACAGGGCGGCCGGCGCCGACACGTTCCCCGGCGACTGGGCCTCTCAGGTCCCGGAGGACGGAGACTGACATGGAGGGCAACTACCCCACCCAACGGGAGGCGACGGGGATGGCCTGGGTGGCGATGCTGGCGACGGCGAGCACCTCGCTCCAGCTCTTCTTGCCGGCCTGGGTCCGCGCCCGGCGGCCGTCCGTGCATCCAAGCGGTCCTAAGCGCCTCGGCGTGGTGGACCAGGTCATCAGCGCCGAGGCCCGTCTTGGTGATCTAGCAGCGAGTCAGTCTGATGGAGACGGAGGGGATCATACCGGCGCCTTCACCGTGACCGGTGGTGATGAGTCGAGCTCAGTCGAGCTGGCAACGCCTAGTTTGCGCTGCGCTCGCTGGTAGAAGGTCGTCTTGCCCAGCCTTACGACCTGGGGCCCATCGGTCCGGGCGGTAAGCACCACATTGTCACCCGCTGTCACATAGGTCGCCACCATTCCGTCCACTTCTACGGCCAGGCGCCCTGAGGATGGGAGGATCCTCAGGCTGACCGTGTGATTGTGATCGATCATTACCGAGCGGTTGAACACCGAGTGCGGCGAGGAGGGGGTGACAAGGATCCCGGGCACAGAGGGAGCGACGATCGGGCCCCCGGCAGAAAAGTTGTAAGCCGTTGAGCCGGTTGGGGTTGAAACAATGACAGCGTCGGCGGCGTAGCTGACGAAGTGGTGGCCCTCTACAGAGAGGTCTACTGCCGCGATGCCTTCACCCGGCACCCGCACTACGACGATGTCGTTGAAGGCGGTGAGCCGCTGGCCACCAATGACGCCGTCGAGCGCACTACGTGTTTCGATCTCGCAGTTCCCGTCGCCGATGGCGGAGAGAGCGACCGGTAAGTCAGGGATGTCAACCTCGGCCAGGAAACCGAGTTTGCCAAGATTTACGCCCAGGACTGGGGCCCGGCGACCATCAGATAGCCGCATCGCCCGCAGCACTGTGCCGTCACCACCCAGCGCAACGAGCAGGTCGGCTTGGGCTGCCATCGCCGCGACCGGGACCACGACTGCCGCGCAGTCAAGGCGGCTGACTTCGTCAGCGAGGCCGAGGACCGTTACCCCTCGACCTGCCGCCCAGGCAAGGATGGTGTTGACCGCTCCAGCCGAATCGCGGCGGGGATGCAGAACGATCCCCAGCGTGCGAACCTCGTGCATGATCTCTCCGTTCGCTTGATGTGGTCGAGCATCTTAGGTTCGGAACACATAAAGTCGAACCCGAAGCGAGCGAGCTGTTTGGAGACGTGCGTTGGGAAGATCCGACCGTGGCCACTTCGTCGCCGTAAGGCCTTCATTGAACGAATCCCCCTTTTTGAGAGAACCACGCGTTCCCGGCCCGCTCGGTGCTGCCCGGCGATGACGTCTTGTCACCTCCCCCGAGGTGAGCCCGCCACGAGAGAAAGGCAGGCCCCGGGAGGGGGCTGGCTCGTCGGTTGGGCAGGCACCTCCACCAGGCCTTTCGCGCGTGCCGAGACGCAAGTGCTGCTGATAGTCACCGGACGCACCTCGCCTACGACTTGGTAGCCCGCGGCGCCGCAGGCGTAGGCATACGCCGTCGGCCCTCCGAGGAGGTCCTTGCGGTCCGCCTCGTCTGGGCGCGCCCAGGAGCACCAGGGAGCAATGAGACCTTTTCCTGGCCCTTCACGACACTGACCTCGAGGCGCCCACCGACAGCCTTTGCGTAGTTTGCGAGGACGTCTATTGTCACGTTGGAAGACCGCTCGATGGCGGCAACGCGCGGCTGAGAGACCCCGATCAGCTTGGCCAGCGCCCGCTGTGACAGGCCTGCCTGTTCACGCAGGGCCGTCAAACCAGCGGCGAGGCGGAGCTCGTCTTCGATGGCACCGACACGCTCAGGGGCGCCTGGCGCCTGCAGGACCCTCTCCTCCCAGGCCTTCATGCTCATCGTTTGCTGCCTTTCTTTTCTCGCTTGGTGGTCTTGGGCTTGCTCCTACGCCTGGCATCATCGAGTCTTGCTTGGTGCTCGTCGAACCGGTCATCCGCGACTGGGATGTTCACCTTGTACCAGCCGTTCCAGTCGGCACCCTTGTCGCCACCGACCAACAGCATTGCTTGGCGCTCCGTGTCGAAGGCGAACAGGACGCGGACCTCGGTGCGGCCGGTGGACCCGGGCCGCAGTTCCTTCATATTCGGGTGCCTTCACCGTGTCAACTAGCGGCCTGCCCAGGGCCGGCCCTTCAGCCCGGAGCACCCTTATCGCGGCAGGTAGTGCCTCAGCATCTGGCTGGCCCAGATCGTCGGCCCAAGCCTCGCACTCAGGATGGAACTCTACTGTCCACTCCGACCGCGACTTCCGGACCACTTGATAATAGTACCATTATCGGTCAACCGTTGCCTACTGGCATCCTCGGCGAGGTGACCTCGAAGGTGCGTTGCACGGGCGAGTTGCACGAGACACACCATGGCTACCCGACGGGGTGACGACCAGCACCGTGCCGTTGCTCCACACAGGGCTCCTACCGGGTCAGCACGCATGGAGAACGCGGTGAGACGCGGGCAACGCTGGTCGCCAGCGGTCATAGGCGGTGCGTCCCTGTCCGTCCAACCCAAATAAGGTCAACAGTCCCGACGGAAGCTCTCGGGTCGTTGGTGTGCCGATAGGTCACCCCGACGCTGCTGGCGGGCAGCACCGCGGTGCGCACCTCGGTACTCCGGTTGGTTCGACATCTCGGGAACCGGCTCGCTCGGCTCTGCCCAAGGCCGGTCCCCTAGCTGAGCGATCCAAGCTTCGACCATCCGGGCCGCGGTAGGAGGGGTCGTCCCGCTTGACCCAATCTCTGGAAGCATCGACGCTGCCGAGAGGCACGTGGAGCGGACTAAAATTTAGGCGAGGCGTGCCATGCGGTCGCGGAGGGATTCCATGAACGCTGATCCTGCGCCACCCTTTCGGCGCTGGCCCGGGAGCGGGCGTGGAGCGACTCGACAAGATGGCGGACACCGCCATGGTCGCGGTGGAGCCAGGCCTCGACAATGGTGGTGTCACCAAGCTCTGGGAACTGCACCGAGTACCACCAGCCAGTGA
>Ga0182027_10014548_pt1 | contig 10887 bp, 10 predicted proteins | sample 712E1DmetaG_FD_121300 | JGI IMG/M metagenome (GOLD analysis project Ga0182027, IMG submission 121300) | Permafrost microbial communities from Stordalen Mire, Sweden - 712E1D metaG (Illumina Assembly) | ecosystem: Environmental > Terrestrial > Soil > Wetlands > Permafrost | place: Sweden...
CACTGAACTGGCAGCCGGTGGAAGGCGCCTTGATGACCTCCATCGCCGAGATCGCCCGTAAGGAAGAACAATCGAGTCCTCCTTACCCGGACGCGAAACTGGATGCCTACTACCTTCGCCGCCCGGATGCGGAGGTTAATTGGAAGGACTGAGCTGGGTGCTGGGGGCTGGATGCTGGGGGCTGGGGGCTGGAATCGGGACTTGGCACCTGTCTCACGATTTTCGAATTTCGATTTTCGCCTTTTCCCCAGCACCCAGTACCCAACCCCCAGCCCCCAGATTAGCGCCATGAAGGTTCGAGCCTGCATCGACGACGATCTAACGGCCATTTATGCGATTCAGTTGAAGTGTCCTCAGGCGGCGCGTTGGCGCGAGGAGGATTACCTCCAATTGGCACGCCATCCCCTCGGGACGATTCTCGTGGCGGAAGTCGAAGAGGAGAACCTGCCACGGATCGCGGGTTTCGCGGCTTTCCATGGGGTGATGGACGAAGCGGAATTGCGCAACATTGCCATCGATCCCTCACATCAGCGAAAGGGAATTGCGCGCGCATTGCTGGCGGCAGGAATTCGCACCCTGCAGGAATCCGGAGCGCGCCGGCTTTTCCTTGAAGTGCGGGCCTCCAACCAACCGGCGCTGGCGCTTTACGCATCGGCCGGATTCCAAGTGCTCTACAAACGTCACGCCTATTATCACGACCCCATTGAAGACGCGCTGGTGATGACGTGCGACATTGCATCTCCCAACGTCGCTGTAGCCTTCGCGCCTGATTCGGGCTAGAATAACCACGCCATGGAAGAACGAGATTTTTTTGACCAAAGCGAAACTCGGAAGCCTGCCAACCTCTCCTGCATGTACTGCCGGCAATCGGACACTTACGAAATCCGCTGGCTGGTGCGCACCAAGAAGAAGGCGCTGCGCGGAAATGCGGATGAACGCGACCGCGCGAAATTTGCCAAGGCGCAATCTTACATGACGCGCCTCGATGACGTCATGATGTGCAAGAATCCGCGCTGCCGGAAGAGGTTTGATATTACCGGAGTGCAATCGGTAGTCTTCACCTGAGTTTTCGCTTTCTGCTTACAGCGTGAATGTGCGGTTGCCCGAATCGCCAATCTGCCCTTCGATGCGAGGGGCCACTTTGAATTTACTACCCGTTGCCCCCCAGGGGGCGAGGGAGAAAAATTCTCAACCCCAGCAATTATTAACGCGGTCCGTATTCGTGGCGCTGCATCATTGGTCCCGCATCATAGGAGGAAGGCGGCGCCACCTCCTCGCGATCGAAATCCACGGGCTGACTGAGCAGCAGTTCGAGGCTGGTGCCGTACGGCAGCACAATATCCTTGCCGCGAGTGGCCAGGATCCAGGCTATTCCGGTGGCGGCGCCTGCCGCACTGCCAATGCCCAGGCCCTCCAGGGGGGCGCCCTTCGCGGCTCCCACAATCGTCCCGATTTCGGCGCCGGGGATGGTGGTGCGAGCCACCGTTTCCGCGTCTTTGCCTTTGGACCCTCCCCCTTCAATCTGCCCTTCCTTCGGCTTGAACTTGTCGTCGCGCTCGCTGCCGAAGCCCGCCAGCGTTGCGCGCAAGTGCCGGGTGGTGCCGTTGGGAAGGATCAACTCATCAAACCGCAGGCCCAGTTGGGCGCGGCCTTTGACATGCCCCGGGCGAATCACCTCCGTCACCGTGCCCCGAATGGAACTGCCCTTGGGAATAATGATGTGATTGCCCACGGTGATGGGGTAAATGGATTCACAATAGATGGACTGGCCCACGTACGCCGACTTGGTGTTGATGGTATTGATGAGGATCATGGGGATCGTCGTGTTCGCGGGCACCACGATCTTGGCGTTGGCCACCGCCGCAGGTGAGTCTGTGGGCGCCGCCGATGCGCCAGGAGCAGGCGTCGCCGCTGGCGCCGTGGCTGTTGGCGCGGTGGGTTGCGTTTGAACTGGCGGGCTCACCGGCGCGGCCGGGGTTTGAGCAAAGCTCCGCAGGGCGAGAGCCATCATCAGGAGTGAAAGGGTGATTGCTTTCATGATGCGCCTTCCTTCTGCCGCTTGTACGTTTCAAGCCGTTTGGATGAAATCCAATAAGGCAAGGTTGCTAAGAAAGCTGTCCCTTGTCCGTAGTCAGTTGTCAGTTGCCGGGTCGCAATTTCCTATCATCCCTGACCTCGCTTTCCCATCTTGCCGATTCCCGCGCAACGGACAACGGGCCACTGACCACGGACAGCCTTTCACTGACCCGATCCTATTGCCGACTCGATGGCGGCGGCGATGCGCGTGGTATGGTCCTCCACGGCTTCGGCGTCTGCGCCTTCCACCATGACGCGGGCCAGGGGTTCCGTGCCGGAGTAGCGCACCACCACGCGTCCGCTTTCGCCCAACTTCAGGCAGCCTTCCGTGATGGCCTGGGCGACGCTGGGTATCGCTTCCAGAGGCGGTTTTTCCCGCACGCGCACGTTGCGAATCAATTGCGGGAAGGGTTGGTAGGGGCGCAGCAGCTCGCCGAAAGTCTTTTGGGTCTCAGCCAACAAGCGCAGAACTTCCAGCAGCGTAATCATGCCGTCGCCCGCGAGCGATAGGTCGGAAAAGATGATGTGCCCCGACGCCTCTCCGCCGAGCGATATTCCCGACCTCAGCATTTCTTCCAGCACGTATTTGTCGCCCACGGCAGTGCGCTTCAGCCCGATGCCCTCGTGGGCCAGGGCCAATTCCAAGGCGAGGTTGGTCATCAGTGTGCCGACCACGGCGTGGCCCTTCAGGTTTCCCTGTCGATGCAGGAACGGGGCGAGGGCATAGAGCACGTGGTCGCCGTCGGCCACGCGACCCTCGTGGGTGGCGAAGATGGCGCGGTCGGCATCGCCGTCGAAGGCCACTCCCAGGTCAGCGCCCGTGGCGCGCGTCGTTTCCACCAGCCCTTCCGGATGGAGTGAGCCGCAATGCAGGTTGATGTTCTGCCCGTTGGGTTCCGCGTTCAGCATGTGCGGCTTGATTCCCAATCGCGCCAGTAGCAAGGGCGCCACGCGGCTCGCCGAGCCGTTGGCGCAGTCCACCACCAGTCGAAAGCGGGAGAAGTCGAGCCCTGCCGGAATCAGACTTACCAGGTATTCAACGTATTCATCCACCCAGCCGGGAACGCGTTGCGCGGCATCCTCACGGGCGGCCGGCAAATTCGCCATCGTCTTAATCAAACCCTCGATATCCAGTTCCTGACCCACCGCGAGCTTGGTTCCGGCGGAGGTGAAAATTTTGATGCCATTGTCCTCGTAAGGATTGTGCGAGGCGGAAACCATCACCCCCGCGGAGAATTCATGCCGGCGCGTCAGGAAGGCAACCCCCGGCGTGGTGATGATCCCAGCGTCCACAACCTCCGCGCCGGTTGCGGCGAGGCCGCTGGCAAGGGCGCCGGAAATCCACTCATTCGATTCGCGCGTGTCCTTTCCCACTACCACGCGCACGGGCTGAGAAGAGTTTTTGAGGACTGTTCCCAAAGCGCTTCCGATCTTGAGAACCGTAGCTTGATCCAGGGGATATTGCCCGGCGACCCCACGAATGCCGTCCGTACCGAAAAGTTCAGGTTTAGTGGCCATGTTCGACTTCATTGTAACGCAACTGGGTAATCGGGCCATCGGATCATCGGATCATCGGCCCATTGAATAATTTGCGATTGGTGATGGGTGATTGGTGATTGCCCCATCGACTTATCCGTCCATCCGTTCATTGGGCCAATGAGTGATTGAAATATTCCGGCGCGGCGCTCCCCACTCGCTGCCATCCTGAGCAAGCAGACCGGAAACTCCCTTTCTTTTCATCAACATAATGGAGAAAACGGTTCAACTCCTTTGTTTTCATGAATATCATGGAGAGACGAAAGGCGGACATTGTTTCTATATGTTTTTTCAATGACTTACAGAAAATCGGCCTCATTTTTTGTCCCCCTTTTTTCTCCATGACCCTGGGCGTCGATGATACGATAACTACTTTGTTTTCAATGATATCGATTTTTTAAAGGTTTTCGTTCGTAATCGCTAACTCCTTTTGTTTCTGATACATCATGGCAAACCCCGCCCTTTTTTTCGTCCCCGATTCCCAGTTTCAAGCTAACCATTTTCCTTTGAATAAGATGAGGAGTTTAGACTTATTGTCGCTAAACGTTAACCCCTTTGATTTCTAGTATATATTGGCAAACCGCGGCATACTGTAGCGCTGGCCTCAGCGTCTAGTGTGCACTCGATTATTATCTTGTCAAGATAAGATTAGCCTAGAAGGCTACATTCTGAAGATGAAGACAAAAGGTCATGGTTTTCTCCTGCTGGCAGGACGCGCTACGTGCTTCCTAGCTGGACAGCTTTCGAAAGGTTGCTTACCGAGGTGGTTACCGCTACATTCCAATCTAAAACAGGCCCTCTTGCTCGTGCTTTGTTTTCCGTTCCGCTTTGGCGAAGGTTTCGACGCGGTGGGTGGGGTATTCGAGTTTCTTACCCGCCAGCAGTTCGGCGATGGTGAGGATTTGCAGGCGGGGATAGCGGCCGGGAAAGTCTTTTGATTCGTAGAAGCCCGTGGCGGCGGCTTCGGTCAGCATGGGTTGAGTGGGCTCGCGCAGGGTGATGAGCGCGCCGATGGCGGCTTTCTCCCGCTCCAGCACGCCTTTCAGGTCGCGCACGTGGTTCACGCCGATGTGGCCGCTCTTCACTTGCACGATCACCTGCTTGGCTTGGCCGCTCTTGTCGTCGAAGAAGTTGATGTAGCCGTCAATTCCCCTGTCCGCGCCCTTTTTGTGGTCCTTGGCTGGCCGCGCATTCACCAAGTCCACCGCCCACCACTCGAACTGGTACGGATTGATTTCTTTCAAGGCTTCCGCGCCCTGCACGTCGGTTGGCGCGCCAACGATCTCGTAAGGGCTCAGTTGTTCCGCGAAACTATCTCGTAGGCGGCGCTGCACAAGATTGATGGCAAGATAAGTGATGTCAATACCTATCCAGCGGCGCTTGAGCTTTTCTGCCACGGCAATAGCCGTGCCGCACCCGCAAAAAGGATCGAGAACCACTTCGCCTTCATTGCTGCTGGCCTTGATGATCCGTTCGAGGAGCGCTTCGGGTTTTTGCGTGGGGAACCCAAGGCGTTCCGAACCTACTGGATTGATGCGGTCAATATCGTCCCATAGATCAGCAACCGCCTTCCCTTTAAGCTCCTCGCGGTATCGCTTGTACTGCGGCATCGTCCCGCCCTTTGGCCAATAGATCCGGCCCTCGGCGTCCAGTTCTTCAAGCCTCTCCACAGTGAACTTCCAGTGCATACCCTTGGCCGTCGGGTCAATCCCTCGCCAAGGCACACCAGACCGTCCGTGTCGTATACCGGCGGCGCAGAGGTCGGCTCGCCAGTAGAGCCTCCCATCCCCATCGTCGAAACGGTAGTACTTTTGAAGGTATTCATCCGTGTAACCAATTCGCGGAGAATTCCAAATTCGGCCTGGAGACTTCACGAAGTAGAACAAAACGTCATGAATTGGGGCGTACTTCTGAGCGCTGCTGTGGGCCGTCGTTCGCTTCCAAATGATTTCGTTACGAAAGTGATCAGCCCCAAAGACAGCATCCATCAAAAGCTTGATGTAGTGGCTCGCCGTCGGGTCACAGTGCAGATAGATGCTTCCCGTCAGCTTGAGCACACGGTGTAATTCCACCAGCCGAATAGCCATCATCACGAGATAGGCCATCATGTCATTGGTGCCAAGGAAGGCGCGCAGGGCTTGTATGAGGTCAGCAAGCTTGCGCGGGCCGCTTGTGACGATCTCCTCATAGAATGCCTGGGCTTCCAAGCCCCACCCCCAGGTGTCCTCGAATGCCAATATCTGCGCGGCGGATTCCTCACCGCTCTTTTCCTTGAAGAGCACGTTGTAGTTGGCGTTGGAGTTGAAAGGCGGGTCGAGGTAAATCAGGTCAACGCTGGAGTCCGCGACGTGTTCGCGAAGAATTTGAAGGTTATCGCCAAAATAGAGCTTGTTCTTTTCGTCCATTTCCGCAGAGCATACCATAATCTTTCAGTATGACGCATCCCAAGGCTGGCAATCTGTGGTATCCTTCTCGTTCGGGCTTTTTGACCTAAATCACGACAATCTCACGCAACCGAATTACGCCTTGAAGGAGGCCAATATGCGAATGCTTCTCCGTGTCAAATTCCCCCACGAGCCTTTTAATTCTTTCGCGAAGGATGGCAGTGTCGGGGCAAAAATGAAGCGCATCCTCGACGACCTGAAGCCGGAGGCAGCCTATTTTACGGATATCGACGGCCACCGCAGCGGGCTGCTGATTATCCAGATGGAAAACAGCGCGCAGATTCCGGCCGTTGCCGAGCCGTGGTTCCTCACGTTCAACGCCGATTGCCACATTCATCCGGTCATGGTCCCTGAGGATTTGGCCAAGGCCGACTTGTCCGCTCTCGGCAAGAAGTGGGCGTAAAAGATAGGTTACAGGTGACGGGTGACAGGCTACAATAGATCGAGCAATGGGTGATCTGGTCCAAATCGGTTTACCGCAGACGGCTGTTCGCAAGCCCGAATGGCTGAAGGTGCGGCTCCCCGCGGGCGAGAATTACTTCGACCTGAAGCGCATGATGCGGGGCCTGGGGCTGCACACCGTCTGCGAAAGCGCGCGCTGCCCGAACATCGGCGAGTGCTGGCGCCATCGCACGGCCACATTCATGATTCTCGGTGAGCTCTGCACGCGGCGGTGCGGATTCTGCGCCGTGCCCAAGGGCAAGCCGGCCGGTGAGGTTGACCGCGCCGAGCCCGTGCGCGTGGCGGAGGCCGCCGCGGGCATGGGATTGAAATACGTGGTGGTAACCTCGGTGGACCGCGACGATCTGCAAGACGGCGGCTCGTCGATTTTTGCCCAAACCATTGCAGCCCTGCGCGAGCGCATTCCCGCCTGCCAGGTGGAAGTGCTGATTCCGGACTTCCGCGGCTCCGACGAGGCGCTGGAAACCGTGTTGCGCGCCCGTCCCGATATTCTGAATCACAATATTGAAACCGTACCCCGCCTCTATTCCGTGGCGCGGCGCGGCTCGCGCTATGAGCGGTCGCTGCGGCTGCTGCGGCGCTCGCGCGAAATTGCTCCCACCATTCCCACCAAATCCGGCCTGATGGTGGGACTGGGGGAGACCTTTGATGAAACCTGCGCCACGCTGAAGGACCTGGCCGACATCGGCGTCGGAATCGTCACCATTGGCCAATACCTGCGCCCCTCGGGCGAGCAGTTGCCCGTGGCGCGCTTCTACACGCCGGAAGAATTTGCATCCCTCAAGCAGTTCGGCGAAAGCGCCGGGATTCGCCACGTCGAATCCGGCCCCCTCGTCCGCAGCTCCTACCACGCCCACGAACAGACGCAAAAATTGGGTCATTGAAAAGCTGTCCGTTGTCCGTGGTCAGTTGCTAGTTGTCAGCAGCCGGTAATCCTTGGTTTCCCACTCTCCAACTCGCCAATTCGCTTGCGACGGACCACGGACAGTCCTTAGATGACCCGATGAGCCGATTCTTTAAGGAAATTTCTGTTGCGGATGGAGCCGTTCCAGGGCATGGCTGGCGGCGCTGTGGACCGCTTTGTCCACATCGGAATTCTTTCCCGCGGTTTCTTGATAAACGTCGCGGTAGATTTCCTCGCTCTTTTGGGGGTTTCCCAGGCGGTATTGCAGGCTGCCGATGAGCATCGGCCAGAGCGGGTTGTGGGGGAACTCCTGTTGCAATTCGCCGAAGAGACGCATGGATTTCTGGTACTGCCTTTCGCTGTTGCGCGAGTAGTCCTTGGCCAGATAAAACTTCGCTTCGGGACTCGCCAACTCGCCCTTCTCAGCGCAAAGCTGAAGCTGGTGAAGGCCTTCCGTGCGACTGCCGCCCGGGAGCATTATGAACACGCTCAGGATTTTAACGATGCCCGGCAGCGTGTCGACAAAGTAGTTGTAAATGCCGACGCCCAGATAGGCATCCGTAAGGCTGGGATCGAGCTCCAACGCCCGGAGGAGGTGCGCGCGCATCTTTTTCCCCGCGCGAGCAGTGGCCAGATCCCGATCGTGCAAGCCGTCCAGCCGGGCGCGCAGAGCATAGGCGAAACCGTCGTAGAGAAGGCTGCGCGAAAGATCCTCACGCATGTGAATGCGGGCTTCGGCTTTGCGAATTGCCACGTTATCGAGGTCCTCGAAGTGGGAGTCGTAGGGCGTGGCTTCCATGTTGGCAACGTCGAAGACGTCAGGATCGATCAGATTGGCGGAAGCATAGTAGATCTTCCACCAAGTCACGTTCGCTTCCAACACATAGCCCAACGGGGACGCCGGGTCTTTCTGTTCAATCTGCTGGAAGAGATCAATGGCGCCGTCCAGGTCGCCGTCCATCATCATGCTGACGCCGCGCCCGGCGTAATGCCGGTCGTCTTCTTCGTTGGGATGATTGGGCCCAGCCAATGCCGGGCGGGCGGCTGCAAGGCCCGACGCCAAAATAGAAGCCGCCAATAAAACTATCTTGATCATCACGCTGAGTTTTCCCATGAATCTGCCTGCCAGCGAGTGAACCATTCTACACAGCGCCGCCGCCAGCCGCAACCCAAGAAGGATTTCACCACAGATTCGCATGAGCCTGGGGCTCGCCACGATGAATGAAAATGCGCGAAGCGCTTTGGCACAGCCATTTTTATAGCCGAGGGCTAAGTGTGAAGTGGCTGCATTCTTCCCCAGGGACTCCCTTCCTGCAAGGCTTTGGCGAGCGTATACTTTCCGGCAGCGCGCCCTTTTGAAATCTGACTGAGATGATAAGCCATCAACTCGCACAAGTCATTTGGGCAATCGCCGACCCTCAAGACCATGGTCTGCGCCAGCCCGTAAGGTGATCGATCACCGGGTAGGGGCGGTTCGCGAGCCGCCCTCGCGAGAATTCACGCGATTGGTAACGAGGGCGGTTCGCGAACCGCCCTTACCAGATTGCCGGCAAGTCCGTGAGGTCATCGAACGATGAGCGCGAACACGCTAAAGACTTTTGATGCACGGACGCCTGACGAGTGGCGGAAGTGGCTCGCTGACCATCACGACTCGGAAGCGGAGGTGTGGCTGGTCTTCCGCAAACGTCACACCGGGCAGGCATCGATCGCCTATGGAGATGCCGTCGATGAGGCCTTATGCTTCGGATGGGTGGATAGTCTCATCAAGCGCCTCGATAACGCGCGTTATGCCCGCAAGTTCACGCCGCGCAAGCCTGACAGCAAGTGGTCCACTGCCAACCGCAAACGCTATGCGCACCTTAAGGCAAGCGGCCGATTGATGCCGGCGGGTTTGAACCGGCCGCCAACGGAGAAAAGCGGTGATGCGCCCAGGCCGTCACTTGCGAAGGTCCCACCGTATATCCAGGAAACGCTTAAGAACTGCCCGCCAGCATGGACGAATTTTGGGAGTCTTGCACCGTCATACCGGCGAATGTATATCGCTTGGATTGATTCCGCCAAGCGACAGGAAACCAAAATGCGGCGGCTGCAGGAGGCGATCCACCTGCTGATGGCGGGTAAGAAGCTGGGATTGAAATGAACGCGTAGCCGCAATGCGTCAAAGCGACGGCATTCTCCAAGCACACCCCTCCTCCAATGTGCAGAAAAGCGGAGGGCCGCCCCCACGGGGACGGCCCCTGCGCCTGGGGAGGAGAGAATCCTACTTGTCTTTGCGAATGGTCTTGAACTTTTCCTGGAGCTTCTTGGCTTCCGCAGCCAGGTCTTTATCCGGCGTGTCTTTCAAGAGAGCCAGAGCCGCTTTCACGGTCACGTCACCTTCGTCGCAAAGGGTGATGAGTTTCTGGGGGTCGCGCCCGTGATGGCGGTCGAAGACTATGGCGCCGTCGGCGAGTTCCTTGGCAAGGAAAATGGCGAAAGCCGCGCCGTCCCGTTTGGTGGAGCCGTTGGCAAGGGCTTGCCGAGCTTTCGCCCGGTCACCGGAAACCACATCGGCCAGCGCGTCATCGACGCCTTTGCGCAGGGCATCGGCCGCCGCGCTCTCCTGCTCGTCAGGCTCGATCCAACCCCCTTCCTCCACGCGCGCCAGTTGTTTTACTTCGGGGGGACCTTCGGTGGTGGGGAAGCTTGCGTCCAAGGTGAGTTCCTTGGCGATCGCCCCGTCCGGAGCAATCTGGTGCGCTGTCTCCGCCAGATTCAGCGCCGCCTTTGCGGCGTTGGCGAGACTGTCGTTGTGCAAACGCCGGTAAGCGGCCTGGAACTGCGGATTCTTGGACTTCTCCGCCCCTTTGCTGTAAGCCTCGGCCAATTCCCGCGCGCCTTTCATTTCACCCGTGTATATCACGGCGCGCAGAACTCGCGCGCGCTCCGTGGAATCCGCCGGCGGCGTGGCGCGCGCCAGCTTGCCCGTGAGTTCCAGCGCTTTGTCCAATTGGCCACCTTTGAAAGCCTCTTTGGCGCGGTCATAGGCGCTGGTGGGGCCGGTCGGCTGGTTGGTGGTGGGCCCACAGCTTACCAGCATGCCTCCGGCAACAACGATCAAACCGAATAAGCGAATGCTCTGCGGGAAGGAACGAAAAGAGAGAAACATTGCGAAACCTCCGGGGAGGGTGTCACTGCGTGCGGTTTGCATCGCATCGGTGGGGCCGGCGCGATGAATTATCGACACCCGGTTTGCCAGGGCCGCTGCTCAAGCGCGAGGGAGGCTAAGCCGAACAGCGTGCCTCATCGGAATAGCGGCGCAACTATAAGCCAAGCCGGAAGCGAATTCAAGGGCAAGCTTAAGGGCAGGGTAAATTTGTTCTAAGAGATCGCTACAGAATTCTGATTGATTTTGGGCCATCGGGAGGTGTCCACTCGCATGGGTTGATTTAGTCCGTCAGCCAACGGAGGGGCCTTGCACAGCCC
>Ga0182027_10014549_pt1 | contig 10886 bp, 4 predicted proteins | sample 712E1DmetaG_FD_121300 | JGI IMG/M metagenome (GOLD analysis project Ga0182027, IMG submission 121300) | Permafrost microbial communities from Stordalen Mire, Sweden - 712E1D metaG (Illumina Assembly) | ecosystem: Environmental > Terrestrial > Soil > Wetlands > Permafrost | place: Sweden...
AAACCTTTATGATTGTATGCTTTCTACTTGCTTTATCATATTTAGCTTCGTTTATTTTCAGTCTCTCGATATTTGTTCATATATTAATGCTTAAAAATAACTACAAAAAAACAATAGATAATACTTCACTCTACAAAATAAACTTCTATACTTAAAAAATATATTTACGTATTAATTAAAAGTGTGATTATATTACTTTTCTTAGGATTTAAAGCTCAACTCAGCTCTTTTGGTTGTTTGAAACAGTGCCAATGTACCAGTTTTGATCATCATTAATTTTCAATTAATTGCTAAGTTTAGGCCTAAATCGCCAAATAAATCCCAAAATTAATTCGATTTAATCAGTAAAACTGTCAAATAATACCGAATTAAATCTATTAATTAGCATAACAAAGATGTAATTAACGAAAAATAATACGTAAATACTATGGCCAACTAATCTGGATAGAATAGAAAGACATCCAAGTGTGGGAAATCCATTTGCAGTATCTGTTGAACTTAGATATTTTATTATCCCGGTAAAAAATAATATCTACAGGGGAGTACTTTCGCCGACAAATGGGCAGATACTGATTGATGCAGCAAATGACATAATGAATTCTTTAAGCAACCAAGTTAGGTAGGTAGAGGTTATTTGAATTGAGTCTTGACAAAGCTCAAATTGGCAATATGAACCTTTTGAAACATAATATAGTCAAATGTATTGAAGGCGTGAAAATTTCATAAAATCTATATGTAAAGAATTGGCCATATTGTATATCACGATTATAAGGTAAAGTATCCACTATAACGCAGAGAGCATCCGCCTTACAATCGTGATAATGAAACAACATTTGATATTAAACTTGTAACAGAAAAGCAAATTGGTATACGTTTCTCTATACTTCTAAGCTTATGAGTTAGTAATAGTACAAAAAATGGTAAAGAAAAGTTGACATAGGAGAATACATCTGTCTTACATTAAAAGATCTGATGATTCATGTGGTAGAGAATACAAACAAAGTCATTGACCTCCTAGTCCCAATACTGATTCCTGGTTAGAAAACTCCACTCATTCTGCTTCTTCTTATGAGTTCCTGGTTAGTCATTTTTCATCATATTTGTTGTTCTTATTTTTTCCCCATTGGTTTCCTGGAACTATATGTTGTTTTATATATAATACATGAAACTTTCAAGCGTATCAGCCACCTAATAGAATACGACCTTACGGTTTGAAATTTGGTATTATTTCTCGATTTTTGCTGATGTTTTGGGTAACTCTATAATTCCGTAGGTTATATGAATGTACAAGTTTCTATCTTTACATCCTAGCAAATGTAAATAAATAATAAGAAACTTATAGACAAATTATGATAAATCCTACAGATTGTGATTTTAAATCAAGAAAATCCACATAAAATCATTTTATAAAAAAACAAGGAACTTGATAAAGCCAATCAGGAGAAAGATAACCTTGAAACCTACATTCTAAAGACGTTCTAAATATAAAACTATTTTTCTTGCTGTCATTTTTGGATATTTGCTCAAGAATTTGCAATTATTTATCTCAACTGAAGCTTTTGGAAATGGGAGTTAGAATCTTTCAATGAAGGCACAAGATCAAAAAGTGGAAATATTTTTCGAAACAATGTTTGAAGATCCATGGATATCATCCAATATTGGAAACGAAAAATAATGCAGAAATGATTGTTTCGCGTTCATATCAGGCAGCAATATCCAACTAAATTTTATTATGTGTCGAAGCAATATGCAAGCCAGCTGATATGGGGTCTAGATCTCTTCTCCATAGCCGTTTTCCCATCATGCTTCTGTGTCTGTTTTAGGTATTCATCTGTGTCAAGGACATCTATTATGCAGACATAGCTGTTTATCATAGTTTTTCCTGCCGGTTCTCTTCCCTGCCTCTTTATCAAGCAACCATCCCCTCCTAATTGCGCTTGCTCATCGGTTGTTATGTGGCAATATTCCATAGAACCTTCCAATTTCTTTATCGTCCACCAAACATATTCTCGTAAAACTTCTTTGCCCTTTCAACATCTTCTGCACGTATCTCAAAATGGATTACTCTTGGTGTGATGACTACCTCCTGATTTGATTAAATCGTTTAATCGTCGTTTAAATATAATTTTAATTTAACATCCTAAGTTTGATAGTATCCACTAATTGATAGTGAAAATTGATCACATTTTTAGTTAAAATCGATTTGGCAAAAATTAGGAATTTATAATATTTCAGAATGTATTCTACGGAATGGTGCCCCTTTTTGCTCCAATTAAGCTATTAATTTTATCAACTTGAATTTTATAGAGCCAAAAATTTCATAATATGTGACTCCACAAAAACGGCTGCCTTTTTTTTGGTACATCCAGAGCTTTTCATACAAAAACTATGCACAGTCCACCTGTCCATATTCAAAACTTGATCCAGGAAAACAGCAGGTTAAACTTCAAGCTATTACCTGAAACTGTAGAGAATAAAAAGCAATGATAGAAGTGTTTTCAGTTTTGCAGATATATTTATTTTGTTGTTTGCATTTCAAAAATAAATTATTTGTATTTATACTATACTACAATATACAATAAATGTATTACTTTTGATGCATTTTCTGTAAACCTGTGAATGTAAATAGAGATGAATGGGTTATTTCAGTAGTCATTTTAACGTTAACTAATTCCTTAACAGAATACAAATAATAAACAAATAGGTTGTCAGCTAGATATGTTATAGTTCTATGAGATATTTTAATGGCGTGATACAGCCGCCAACGTCTAACTCACCCTTTAGCGTATACATAGCCATTGGTTTGTATTTTTCTATCATGTATTTCTTTCCAGATATTTGCATCCAGCAAATGATCACAATCTGAACTCATATTTTTAAGATAGTATGTGCCATATATTATATAAGCATATGAATACAGTATATATAACTTAAAGAGCTGTATTGCAAAAGGTGAAATCTTACGATGAAAGTGTATCGTTATAGACTTAAAAAGGATTCCAATAAACCTCTGATTTTCACTAATTGTTTATACATACTTTATATGCATCGAACGAAATTTAGGGATTTATCGAAATCCTCTTAAGCCAACAATAGCTCAAAAACAGTATTAAATAACCCACTAGAGATTTGCAGATGGACATATAACGAAACACTTACAATAAGAAAGAATTCTTAGGAACCGGAACATAGAAACGTTAATTATCAAGATTCTAAGAAAATGATTCCTGAATGGAAAAAGAGTAAACAAGAACTCAAAAATGTTCACTAGCAAATACTGCAAGATGTGATCAAAAGAGTGGACTTGGCTTTTCAATCATTCTTCAGAAGAGTGAAAAATTATAAAACTCCTGGTTATCCTAGATTTAAAAAAATATAGCAGATACAATAGTATCATTTATACACAATCCTATTTTGAATTGAACGGTAATAAGCTCTGGATATAAAAACTTGGTAAAATTAAATTCAAACTGCATCTAAATATTGATGGAGAAATACCGAGACTAACCATAAGAAGAACACCAACAAGTAAATGGTTTGTATTTTTCTTGGTTAAGTCTGAATCGATATCATTTATACACAAAACTGGTTTATCGATAGATATAGACGTTGATATCCAGAGATTTTTAACACTATCTAACTGTCAACACGTACCTAATTCTAGATTTGTTAGTACAAAAGAAAAAGCCCTTGCGAAGCTCAACGAAAGTTGTCAAAAGCTGAGAAAGGGATAACAGTTCGAGCAAAAGCATTGAAGATGCTTGGACATATTTAAGAAAGAATAGCTAACAAGTTAGAGGATTGTGTTCAAAAAGTAAGCCATGATCGTATAATAACTCACCACTCAATTACTCTTGGAGATATGAATATTAAAGGAATGATTAAAAACATTCCTAGCAAAGCATATAGTTAATACAGCTTGGAGCAAGTTAGTAATTATAACTACTTATCAGGCAAAATGAGCTAGTCAATGTATAGATCTTGTTGACCTATAAAATATATCCCAAATGTGTTCGAGTATGGATAAATAGTTAAAAAATAATTATCAGAGAGAACACATAGTTGTCTTATATATAGTTTGATACTGGATATAGATTATAATGCCGTTATTAACATATTCAGACTGGGATTGCAGTCTGTGACGTAAGCCTAGATGCCTGTGACTTCAGTAGTGAGAGTAGTCACAATTCTTGATGAAACTACCACTCAACTAAATACTGAGTAGCTTCTCATTTCATACACTGAACCATTGTTCGTAAGTCCAAGAGCTCTACCCTACGTTCCATAGGTGAATTAGATTACAACTAGATTCTGACCTTGGAATGCAAACTTCTTATATTAATTGTGGCATTTACATCCATAGCATGGTTTAGTTCCATATACTGGACAACACCACTCTCTAATTTTCAAAGTTAAATTGTTTTTGTAAAAACCGTAAATGTTGTATCTTTTACTAGATTTTGCAAACCCTCCTATCCTTTAATATAGTTTTACCAAATCATTGAACTTTATATATTCTATCCGAGTTACAAAGCTACTTCACGATATATCACTAATAACCTGAGCTAAACAATGATTTTTTTAACATATCTTTAATGTTTAGAGTTTCCAGAGATATCGCTTGGTTTTTGTTTATTAATTTAAAAAAAGTTTGTTCTGGAAATCGTTATACTGGTTTGTAACCTTTTCATGGGGTATAAATTATGGCTTTCCTTCTACGATTAGAACCTTTTACTTTTCGACTTACTCGCTTTTGTAGTACCTTAAGTGTTTGAATAAATGTTTTCAAATACTTAGGATTCTCTACTTTTTCTCCGCTGAAGAGAACAGCAAAATCTTTTATACCCAATCTACACTCATTGTTGTGGCTTCCGTAAACGATTGCTTTCAGGAGTTTACTTGTTATCTTCAACAAGAATACTGAGGTAGTATTTACCAGTGCACGATTTTGAAAATGTTGCAACTTTCATTATACCTTTAAACTGCTTGTGTATAATTGCTTTAACTTTACCTATTTTCGGTAGTTTGATTATACCATCCTCAAAATCCACAGTATAATGTTGTGAGATAGGAAACGATTGAATAGGATTTTTCTTGATTTAAAGTTAGAAAAACCTGTTTTTTCTAAAAAACTTATTGAAAGCGGATTCAAGGTTTCTAGTCATTCTCTGCAATGATCGAAAATTTACCTCAGAATCATGTTTTCTTTTCTTTTAGTGTAGTTATCTGGTAGAGCTCTTGGATTTACGAACAATGGTTTGGGTATGAAACGAGAAAATATTCAGTCTTTAGCTAAGTTGTAGTTCATTCTGGTTCACAAATCTTAAAAATCAGGTAATTAGATGACGAATTCTATTTCCCTTATCAAAAATATGATCTTTTGCGAGTGAGAATACATAAGTCATTAGCTCTACACTTGTTTTTTGTGGTGAAAAAAAGATAGCTGTTATTTTAATGGCAGTTGCTTGCATACTATCAGTAACAGCTGCAGCAGTAAACGCCAAAAATGTGCAAACGGCGGAGCAGTAGCCGTTGGACCTGGCGGAACCGGCCATACCGATGACGGCACTGGTACCGGTGGACTCGGTGGCCCAGGTGGTATCAGTAGCCAAGGTAGCGTTGGTTACACTACTCCAACTAATGGTGCAGCTGGCGGCAATGGTGCCGAAGGAACCGACGGTCAGTAAATATTCTAAACAAATAATTTGAAAATTTTGGTAACTATTCAGCCTGGAAATAAATTATCAATAGCCATCTTTATTAAGATTCATCTGCAAATTTAGATGGATTTTTTACTTGTGGTTATTGATAATGCTTTTATTTTTCAGCCAGTTGTATCTAGTGTATCAAAATTGATACCAACCAACTTATTTTTGGTAGGCTGCATAGTTCCAAATTATATTTTATTGAGCAAAAGCTTGGAGAAGTATAATAATATGGGAAAAACATATGTTAGCATAAAAAAGATGATAATTGCTGTATTCATTGTAGTCTTTTTTGCAGTATCAACTGTAGCTATAGCAGTAGGCTCACACAACGGTAATGGTGCAAATGGCACAAATGGTGGAAGCGGAGTTTAATCCAAATTTAGAGTCTCTTTAATTTATTCTGGTTCTTCGCTAACTTTAAAACATTAGGGAATTTCATCCAAATTTATTAAACTCCTTTGCTAATTTTGGAAAAGCTGAGAAACTTATATGGGACTTCATTTTCTTATTTATGTATATTTACATTTAGTGGTATTTTTATTATAATTATTATTAATCGCCTTCTTATAATTATAATTCTTTTTATTACTATCTTTGTTAGAATTATTCGGTAGCTATCATTATAAAGTCGTATGTTTCGGTTATAAGTTTCGATTCACTTCTTGCCATCTCCCTCATTAAAGGTGAGAATCCTATTCATTTTCGATGCTTGCGAGTTTTGCTCTAAATAACGCACATACTCATCATCATTCTTTATATAGTTGGCAGCAATGCATTTCTCGATGCGTCAGGTGATAGTATCCTTCTTGCAATAGAAAAATTCCTCGTGACATTTCTGGATAAGTTACTTGAGTAAATATTTTTTTCACCATGTTTTCAGGCTTGGATACCGGTTGAGATATCTTCCAAAAGCCTTAGTGATGTAGGTGATAATTTGTACCGACATTTTTTCTGGTGGCAGGATATAATATGAATAAAGAAAAAAATAGAGTATGCTTTATGTGGCTCTCAAATTAGAATTTTAACTTAAAAATTTATTCTTTTTTCCTTTTTGACATTCAGTATTTTAACATTAAATTTTATATGAAGAGGCTTTAAACCCCCTGAATCTCTAGCTCAGGGAAATAAGCGTCGACTTTAATTTAAAAAGAGTCACCGATCTTGATTCATCATATAAAGAAAAAGCAGATAATGACGATGACTTTGAAGGACTAAGGACAGACGAGCAGTTTAAAGAGGTTATTAAGTAAAACTAAATGATTACTGAAATTATATATCCTCAAGCTATTCAAAATTTTATAATCACTGAAAAACATAGGACAAGTTTTCATTTTTTTATTCAGTGTTTCCCATAGTTAACCTATAAGTTTGGGATCGGTGAGGAAATTTGGATAATTTATCATGGATTAATTTTTTTTAATTTTATAAAATTTTTGTTTTTAGTATAAGGGGTTAGCAATATAATTCTTTAAGTATATCTAAAGATAGTTCATAGTAAACATGATAATGTGTAAGAGATAGACTAAATCTGACTTTTGATTAATCTATAATTTTCTATTTCTTCAAAATTAGTTGTTTTAAAAGTTTATCCTGTGGCTTTATATGAGTTCGAAAAACGGCAATTATAGTGTTAGAATCTCAGATTCACGAGCTAACAATTATCTATCTTGCAGAATATAAGGCTTGAGGCTTAACTCAATCTACTTGTATAAATCTTGTTCTTTTTTAGTGCATATGTTTTCCTACAAAAACTATGTATCATATATAAAGCCGTTATCACGGGTCTAATTCCACTGCTATAGGTACTTTTGGGCTTAAATAGAAGCAAAAAGCAAAAGAACAGGTGAAAAAAGATAATGAATCATCATTTTTAATGAAAATAAAAACTGTTTTTGACAGAAGTCTCACTTATTTTAATGTTTTCTTCAATTGCTAAAAAGGTCTACAGTAACAATTTTTTAACTCATAAAATTGTTATTTTGCAGTTATTTTCTGTTCTTGTCTTTAGAATGAATTGAGGCAAGCAGGACATGACAGTTCCACTGAAGCAATCCAGAAAGTGCTGAGTTGCTAGTTATTGAGGCATCACCGCATGCAACATGTGAAACAGGCGATGATAAACGTGAGAAACTAAAAAACGGCCTCAAAAATAATGTAAGCAATGTTCTAATCGGAGAATTAACCGAAATTAAACAAGTAATCAATCACATAAACGTAATAATTAAAATTTTGTACAGATTCTATTTGGTACATACAAATGTAAATTAGAAAGCAAATGTATTTTCATGGTATTTAATACCAACTTGTAGCTAAGCATATACAAGTCAAGTGAATTCTCTTGCACTAAATCCGATTGAAAAACCTAAATATGGTAGCTCACGAAGAATTAAAAGAGGATTGTACAAAAGTTATGTAGGTCAGTTAAATAATGTTGATATTAGTGGAGCGATTAATATACTCCGAAAAGCAGTAGGTTACTCGGTTTTGGAACTAATAACCGATAGAGGTCTTGTCAACAGATCAAATAGACTAAGATTAGTTTTTGAGTCTACTAAATTAAACTACTGACTTCGAGGGGACGGCAAGCCCTACAGCTTTAGAGTGCAGTAGTTGACTTCATCGTCATCGAGCGGTTTTTTAGTCGCGCAAGATTCGCACCAATTAGAGATTCCTGATAGGTATCATGGTATTCCTTCAAGATCTTTAGAGCTTGGCGAGCTGAGATTCATGTATCTCAGCTATAGTTGAGGTATTTTCTTCATTCTTATTGTGAACTCTGATTTCTCTGATTCTTCTAGAGTTAAGATTTACAACAGGAAGTGAATTAAAGATAGAGAAGCGGGATTCGTATGATTTTAATCATGGGAGGAATGCGTAAACACTCCCTCTGTTCACCATCTGTAAATTAATATATATTTTCACCGTGTATACATGAATCAATAGTAGACTTGGCACTTCCAGAGTGGATCAAGGCACTGCAATAAGCAGATAAAGCTACAGTTTAGGGGCACTATCTAAATATTGATACGTTACATATGATATAAGTTTGTTAACAAACTCATCGAAATAACCTTTGAGATTTTATATGTAATTGGGTTGCTATTGTCGAAAGACAACTCTGGAGTGATTCTCTGTAGGTCAGCTAACCTTACGCATAGGATGATCTACATTCGCGGTGATATGCAAGCTTGCTAATCCATTCGCGAGTAATTGACCCTAATATATCTAATGGTAACTCTTTTCAGGATAAAACATCTGAGACTCAGATCTTTTTTACATTTATATTGATTGAGACTTCTGCGATATCGGCACTATATTCGGCTACCCTACGGAGACTCTCCAGGATCATGCTAATTTCAACGTTATCTGGACTTCCACATTCCTGTGCCTCCAGGGAAACTCCTAGTTGAGAAACCTTTTTTGCTTCCACAACGATTCTGTTGATAGTCTGAAGGTCTTCTTCTGTCAATGAGTTTATTGAGCTTTCGAAAACCTTTCGTGAGAGTTCAGCCATTTTAAAGATAGGATAATTAGCATTTATTCCTGCACCCATTTTTAGGACGTTTTTAGCTATTTTTACAGCATGATCTCCTATACGCTCTATACTCTTTGTAATAAGTCTGTATCCCAAACATTCTCGTGGATGGTTGATTCCGATATTTTCAGAGAGTTCGATATCTTCAATTGCAGCTTTTAGCTGGCGGACAGCAAGAAGATAAAAGCGATCCACATCGTCATCTCTCAGGATTATGTCTTCGGCAATTTCCAAATTATGGTCCTGAAGGGCAGTCATAGAATCTTCGAGCATGGAGATTACAAGGCCATACATGTTTTTGATTACTCGGCTAAGAGGAAGGTCATTGTAATTGAGCAAGCATTGGAAAATCAGTTCATTTCTGGATTCTTCTACAAGTTCAAGACCTATCAATTTCTGACGCACTGCGTCCTTGATAAACTTACGGTCAGAGGCATTAAAACCTTTTTTGGTGATCAACCTGATAGAATCATAACCTACAAGATAATGAGATATAAGAATCCTGAGGTTGTTTTCCGCACTATCTGAGTGAATATAGTCAATAGTAGACTTGTGGTATTCCCTTGAAATTTTACTGTAAGAAACAAGTAGGGTTTTATTAGGCATGGATGCAAGATTAAGCGTGTCTCCGGCTTCAATCCCGATCTCCCGCACCCATTTTATGGGGAGGGACACAATATATGTGGAATTTCCCGTAAACTTAACTTTTCGTTTATCCTTCATAATAAATAATTCCCCTTTTAATATTCGAATCAATTTGCATAATATATAGAAACATATGAAATATATAAAAATATCCTAAAAATAAGATGTTAAAATGCTAAATAAGTCAAATGACCCTATCTAAGTATAAAATATATATGGAGAATTTCGATAAACTCCTATGCATTTGAGTATTGGAGAGTTTAAATCTCTTGACAATAATTTTTATTCATGAAAACTATTACCAATTTTGCTCTTCGAGATAAATATAAACATCTTCAGTCGGTTGGAAACAAACTTGCTGAAATTAATTTCTTAATTCATTGAAAATCTTTTCGTATCAATTTTGAGTCCATATATTTTAACAAAACAGCTTCCGGAGGTAGACCTGAAGATGATGTTATTATTATGTTTAAAATGCTTGTTTTACAGCAATGGCATGGTCTTTCTGACTTTGAAATTGAGAAACAATGTATTGATCGAATTTCTTTCAGGTAATTTTTTAGTTTTCCTGAGTATAATACAATACAGTACTACAGAGGATTTCTATTTTACCTCTGATTTTTTTCTTTGCTAGATTCTGTTTAATCTTTCCCGCGAATTTTTATATTTGACCCTATTTTTCCTTTTCTTGTTAATTATTCTTTAATTTTAAAGATAGATTCCGCTATTCTTAAAATATTCCTTTTATTTTCAATGTCCTCACTTGATAGAGATTATAACAAAAAGGTGTACACAACATCTTCAGATTCACTCGTTGAACAGTAGTTGTAAGAACTTTTCCTGCTTTGAACATTTTTTTAGTTACTGCATAAACTTTCTCCATTTGAGCTCTTTTTGAGCGGATACTCTTCTGAATATATTATTAATTCCCAGTAGATGTTTTTTTTACTACTCTTTTCATTGTTGTATCATAATTTCTTGATTTTGCTCCAAAGTAT
>Ga0182027_10014552_pt1 | contig 10885 bp, 12 predicted proteins | sample 712E1DmetaG_FD_121300 | JGI IMG/M metagenome (GOLD analysis project Ga0182027, IMG submission 121300) | Permafrost microbial communities from Stordalen Mire, Sweden - 712E1D metaG (Illumina Assembly) | ecosystem: Environmental > Terrestrial > Soil > Wetlands > Permafrost | place: Sweden...
CCAATTTAAAGGTTCGATTTTTCTTATTTAGAGATTAGGTTACTTTATGCCAAATGTCAAACAAATGTATCAATTTCAAAAAAAACTAAGCCTAAGCTAAGTTTTTTTATGATTCGAAATTCGAAAATCGTAATTCGGAATTTGAAGTGTGCTCTCGACAGGAAATCGAATCGTCGCTGTCGCTCCTCTTTGGAAGGGGTTTCCACCCCTTCCAATACCATCCCCCGAAAACGGTGGGGAACTGACGTTCCCCAAACCCCTCCCGTTCGATTCCTATTCAAGAAGAACAAAATTAAAAAGGGCGAGAGGCCCTTCTTAATTTTGTGCTCTCGACAGGAATCGAACCTGTATCGCAAGCTTCGGAGGCCTGCGTCCTATCCGTTGAACGACGAGAGCCGTTTCAAAGTTCGAATTTCGAAGTACGAAGTTCGAATTATGTTAGGTCAATAAGTTCTTGTCTAAATTCAATTATCGGCTAATAATATATTATTGTCAATCAAAAAACCCAGCTTTCACCGAGCTTTGAAAAGAAAATTTTTTAATCAATTTTGCGCAGAGAATTTAGCGACCAGAAAAAAATAACAAACATTAAAATGAACATAATGCCGAAGCCAAGTGCGACATCAGTGTTCATAAAATTTCCGGCGAACAGAGCGCGCGAAGCATTGACGGCGTAAGAAAACGGATTGAATTTGGCGGTGTCTTGCAGCCAAATCGGCGCCAGAGCCAAGGGCAGCATAATTCCCGAAAGCAGCGAGAGGGGAAGGGTGATGGTGTTGATCGTCGGCGCGAGCGAATCTTCGGTTTTATAAATCAAAGCGAACGAATATGACATGGAAGCCATGGTGACAGCGACCATCGCATATAAAATCAATGACGCTAAAAATCCGTAAAGATTAACTTCCAGCCCGAGCGGAATCGCGACAACGGTGATTAGAATGCATTGCGCGATTAAAACCAAAGCGTCGCGGAGCACACGGCCGAGCAAGATTGGCGCGCGACTCATCGGTGTCACCAAAAATCTTTCAATGACGCCGGAGCGGATATCGTCGATCAAATTAAAACCGACAAAAGCTGAACCGAAAAGCGCCATCATCACCAGTAGTCCGGGAATGAAAATTTGTACGGTTTTGCCGGCCGGCAAGCCGGGCACGCCGCCCAGATTGTTCAAAAGCGGCATAAATAAAAATAAATACAAAAGCGGCTGGAACAAACTGACAAAAATAAAAATCGGGCTGCGCAAAGTCTGCCGCAGATTTCTGACGAACATTAATTTTATTTCCCGTAAAAATTTCATATTTTGGTAGGAACGCAAAATCTTGCGTTCCTACAGCTGTTAATTTATTTATCTTCCCGCAACGACCGGCCGGTGTATTTTAGAAAAACATCATCAAGGCTCGGCTTGGATAAAGCGATTGTTTGCGCCGCCAACTTGGCCGCGTCCAGCGCGCGCAAAATTTCCGGCAACGCGCGGTCGCCGTCCTTGATATAAAAACGCACGGAATTATTTTCCGAGTCTATTTTTTCCGGCTGGAATTTTTCCGTCAATAAATTTTTAACTTCGGCAGAAATATTTTGATCAGCAAATCCCAGCGTAATTAAATCGGCGCCGACGCTGTTTTTTAATTCTACCGGCGTGCCCTGAATAATTATCGCGCCGTTATCAATAATGGCAATCGTGTCGCAAAGTTTGTCAGCCTCATCCATATAATGCGTGGTCAAGAAAATCGTCACGCCGTCGTCGCGCAATTTTTTTATTTCACCCCACATATAAGCGCGGCTTTGCGGATCAAGTCCGGTTGTCGGCTCGTCCAACAATAATAATTGCGGGCGATGCGTCATTCCCAGCGCGACATCAAGACGGCGTTTTTGTCCGCCGGAATAAGTGGCGGCCGGGCGGTCGGCAAAAGAATTCATCTGAAAGCGATTGACCAGCTCCTCGGCGTTTTTGGCCGCGGTTTTATCATCAATACCATAAAGCTGAGCCTGCAAAATTAAATTTTCGTAACCGGTAGCGCCGGCATCCGTGCCGCCGGCTTGGCTGACATAGCCGATATTTTTTCTAATTTTATCTTGCTGATTTTTCAGATCAAAACCGGCGATCTTGGCAAAACCGGAAGTGGGGACGAGCAAGGTGGAAAGCATTTTTTGTGTGGTGGATTTGCCGGCGCCGTTCGGACCGAGGAAACCAAAAATTTCGCCTTTTTTAACGCGCAAATCAACGCCGCGCACGGCCGCGACCTCATTCTTTTTTCCTTTAATTTTGGAAACAAAAGTTTTCTTGAGACCCTTTGTTTCAATCGTAAATTCTTCCGCCATAAATTTTCATGCTTGAAGCCTAATTTTGCTAATTCGAACTTCGCACTTCGTAATTCGCAATTTGAAATGTGCACCCGTGAGGAATCGAACCTCAATTACAAGCTCCGCAAGCTTGCGTCCTATCCGTTGAACGACGGGTGCCTTATCGAATTTCGAATTCAGATTTTCGAATTTCGATTTAGTGTGTTGTTTATATTTGTACGGTGAAACAAGTTTTCTCCTGATAAAATAAATCCTCGGCCAGTTATAAATATGGCCAAGGCTGACCTACTTATACATATTGCTACAACTTGAATAGTTTTGTCAACTGTTCGGAGAGGGGAGCGGTCGTCCGGTCCAGATTTTCTTTGACATATTTGAGCAAATTGCGGCGAATCGCAACCGGATCCATATCTTCCAAAGGAATCGTAAAACGGGTACGAGCGAAGTTTACCAGCCAAAAAAGCCAGCTGTAGCGCGCCGGTTCGCTTTCCGGCAAAGATGGGCGGGCGAATCTTTTGAATTGAAAATATAAATTTTTTATGCCATCCTCCGGCTCGTAAATTATGAAAAAATCTTCAATTTGGTCGTAGTTGTAAAATTCTTTGCCAACCATCACACCGCGGTCGCTGATTACGACCTCCAAAGTTCCCGGGTGGCCTCCGTCAAAAACAACCAGCAAGACCGCCGCAAAAATTACAATAATGGCAAAAATAAAATTCTGCGTGAAGATCGCGTAAACCAAAAGAGCGATACCGATAAGCGAATAAATTGCATACCAAAGCTTGGTTTTTTCCTCGCCATGATATTCCGGAATCCGCCAGTTAATCGTGTCGCTTTCCGATCTGATGTCCTGAATTGGCATATTTTCTTCGGCCATGTTGTTTGACAGTCAAATATATTTCTTATAATATGATTATATCATATCTGGAAAGTATTGACAAAGTAATTTAAAAAACAAAGGGTTGGTATACTACATACCAAATACTTAATACTAAATACTAATTTGGAGAGTTGGCTGATGCGCCCTCCTCCCAAGGCGGACAAGCAGGCGCACCCGCCTAGGGCGGGGTGGCTGTTCATATTATGTATTATGTTTATATAATTTATAGTGACAAACTAAAAACACTTTATATTGGTTACACTGAAGATCTAAAAGAAAGAATGATGCGTCATAACTCGGGACGCTCGGTTTTTACCAGTAAGGGATTGCCTTGGACGTTGGCACACTATCAAGCGTTTGCGGAAAAAGATGATGCACAAACAGAAGAAAGATTTTTAAAAACAGGCAAAGGGCGAGAAAGAATTAGTTATTTGTTAAAAAAGTTTAAAGAAAAAAATAAATAATATTTTGGAGAGTTGGCTGAGTGGCTGAAAGCAACACACTGCTAATGTGTTGACCTCGAAAGGGGTCCGTGGGTTCGAATCCCACACTCTCCGCAGAGACAATTTAGTATCGTGCAGACCCGAACAACACGCGATAGTTAGCCAAATTATCGAGAAGGAGTGATAACTTTTATCGCACAAACCCGAGTGCCTTTAAAATTAGCTAGATACAAAAGGGCCGAATTATGACATGTCAAATTTTATGAAAGCACAAGAATTACGTGAAAAATATCTTTCCTTTTTTAAAACTAAGGGGCACATTATCGTTTCTTCAGCTTCTTTGATACCCGAAAATGATCCGACTACACTCTTTACCGGATCGGGCATGCAGCCTATGGTGCCGTATCTACTGGGCGAAAAACATCCGCTAGGAACTAGAATTGTGGATTCGCAAAAATGCTTTCGGTCTCAGGATATAGAAAACGTGGGAGATAACCGCCATACGACCTTTTTTGAAATGCTGGGTAACTGGTCCCTTGGAGACTATTTTAAAAAAGAACAGATTGCTTGGATATTTGAATTTTTGACAAAGGAAGTTGGATTGGATCCAAAAAATATTTACGTAACCGTTTTCCGTGGCAATGAGGATTTGGGAATTGCACGCGACAGCGAGGCAGTTAAATTTTGGAAGGAAGAATTTTCTAAATTTGGCATGGAAGCCAAAGATGTTGATTTCGCGGAAAACAATGGAATGCAAGAGGGTCGGATATTTTACTATGGTGAGGAAAAAAATTGGTGGTCCCGTGTGGGCGTACCTAATAATATGCCGCTTGGCGAACCGGGCGGACCGGACAGTGAGATGTTTTGGGATTTCGGAGTCGGATTGGGACTGCATGAAAAATCGGAATATAGGGATTCACCATGCCATGTTAACTGCGATTGTGGCAGATTTTTGGAAATTGGCAACAATGTCTTCATGCAATATGTAAAAATTGAAAAAGGTTTCAAGCAGCTTCCTCATGGCAATATTGATTTAGGAATGGGTTTGGAACGCATCTTGGCAGCTAAAAATGGAGATCCCGATATTTTTAAAACTGATTTATTCGTCCCTATTGTTGATAAAATTGAGAATATATCAGGGAAAAAATATGGCGATTCTGCCAGCACTTATGACATGAGGGTAATAAGTGATCATTTAAAAGCAGCCACGTTTTTAATTGGTGATGGTGTTGCGCCGAGCAATGTGCAACAAGGATATGTTCTTCGCAGACTCGTAAGACGCGCGATTCGTTTCGGGCATCTTCTTGGAATAGAAAATAATTTTACAAAAATGATTGCCGGAGTGGTGATTGATATGTATAAAGGCCACTTTTCTGAATTAGAAAAGAACAAGGAAATTGTTTTTATTGAACTTGAAAAAGAAGAAAATAGGTTTAGAAAAACTTTAATAATTGGATTAAGCAAACTTAATAAGTTTCTTGTTGATACTGAAGGAAAAACGAATGTTGGGGTGGAAAAAACAGACTGGTTTGTGAGTGATGAGGTTGCGGATATGATTTTTGATTTATATCAATCAAGTGGCTTTCCGCTAGAAATGGTTTTTGAAGAATTGAAACGAAAAGGAGTAGACATAGATGAGAAAAAAATAAGTGATAAGTTTAGTGAACGTCTCAAAAAGCATCAAGAACTTTCTCGTACTACTTCGGCGGGGTTTTTTAAGGGCGGTTTGTCGGATACGAGCGAAATAACAATTAAATATCATACGGCCACGCATTTGCTCTTGGCGGCGTTACGAGAAATTTTAGGGAAAGATATTTATCAAAAAGGAAGCAATATTACAGCGGAAAGATTACGTTTCGATTTTAATTATCCAGAGAAAGTAACGCCGGAACTACTTACGAAAATCGAGGATTTAGTAAATGAAAAAATTCAAGAAAATATTCCAGTTGAGATGACGGAAATGTCAAAGAATGAAGCGTTGAAAATTGCTAAAGTTTCTTTTGATCCGGCAAAGTATGGAGATATTGTTAAAGTTTATAAAATCGGCGATTTTAGCATTGAACTCTGCGGAGGGCCGCATGTTAAAAATACCGGAGAACTCGGTCACTTTAAGATTATTAAAGAGGAATCATCCTCGGTCGGCGTAAGAAGGATTAAGGCAATTATAGAATGATTAAATAATTAAAATAAATACATGAAAAAGATAATTTTAATTTCTATAAGTATTTTAATGGTGCTTTCCTTGTCTTCATGTTCTCAAGGTAATCAAAAAGTTTCAAAAAAAGATTCTCTCAAAGATACTCTTAATGTTTCAGTGTCAGATGAGCCGGTAAGTATTGATCCTGCAAAATGTTTAACAATGGACGCATGCTCTATCCTTACAAATTTGTTTGAAGGACTCGTTAACTTTGATAAAAATGGTAATTTTGTGCCAGGCGTGGCAACAGATTGGACTGCAAACGACGATTATACTCAATTTACGTTTCACTTACGTCATGATGCCAAATGGTCTGACGGCTCCAATGTCACCGCGGATGACTTTAAATATGCTTGGCTAAGAACGCTGAATCCTAAGACTGCTTCTTCGTTTGCGTACTATCTTTATTATATTAAAAATGCGGAAAGTTATAATGCAGGCAAAATAGATGCGTCTCAGGTTGGAATTAATGTTGTCGACCCATATACTCTGCAAGTAAATTTAGAACATCCTTGTTCGTATTTTCTCAGTTTAACAACACTGGCAGGATACTATCCTGTCAAATCAAGCATTATAGAAACTTATGGAGATAAATGGATCCAAGAGGCTGATACCTATGTAACAGATGGTGCTTACAAACTTCGTGAGTGGAATCATAATACAAATCTACTAATCGAGAAAAATAAACAATATTGGGATAGCGATAATGTCTTTATCCAAGATATTAATTTTCTTCTCATAACAGATGCTACCACAATCATGAATGCGTATGAAGCTGGTGAACTTGATTTTAACGAATACACTCTGACGGCTGATGAAATGTCGCAGGTAGATAATGTGAAATACGCAGATTTTGTTTATACAAGGCTGGTAGAATTTAATCTGAATAGAGAAATTTTCAAAGATGTTCGTGTTAGAGAGGCTATTAATATCGCCTTGGATCGCGAGGAGATGGTTTCGCTTGTTGGTAAAGGAAACTTTCCAATGCAATATTTTGTTCCTTCTGGATTTCGCACAAACGAAGGAGTCGACTATAGAGAAGTTTATCAAAATAAATATTTTAATAGCACGTCAAGCATAGAACGTGCCAAGGAATTGTTAACTGAAGCGGGATATCCTAACGGAAAGGGAATCCCAGCCTTAACTTATTTATGCAATACTATTGGATACAACGTAACAAATGCTGAGATATTCAAAAACCAGCTTGCAAAAATAGGAATTGATGTAAAAATTGTTTCTTTGGATAAAAAAATAATGGTAGCACAGCGTAAAACCGGAGATTATGACTTCACACCTGTTAATTTATTGGCTGAATATCCGGATATTTCAGTTTTTCTTTACTCTCTTAGAACAAATGATCCAAGTAATTATGCGCACTACTCTAATAGTTTATTTGATGGTTTATATGCCAAGATCGTAACTGAATCTGATAAAAAAACAAAATTTGATTTGGTTCATCAAGCGGAGGATATTTTAATGAAGGATTATCCGGTGATTCCGCTATATGTTAACCAAATGAGTTATATTGAAGATGGTGGTGTCGAAGGGTATGTGCATGATACGGCGGGAAGGTTGTCTTTCGTGCATGCAAAGTTAATTAAAAAAAATAACTCAAATTAAACTCTGGTGAATCATTTAAGCGCGTGGTTTGGACTAGGAATTCCGGAAAAATAAGTTACAAGAGCTAACATTAAATTAATAATAATTCGTTATAATTTTCGTTACATAAGATTATAAGTGTTTATCTATAAAGAGCACCCCGTGTTATATTTAAATAATTGATTGGATAGGGCGATGCGTATGTCAAGTATGCCAAAAAAAATACTTTATAATTTTGTTATTTTTTTGATATCTATATTTGCCATAAGTACGATAACTTTTTTTCTATTTGAACTTGTTCCGGGAAATATATACGATCCCGATCTTATAAAAAGTGAACAGATTGTTCTGAATATCAGAGAAAAATACGGACTTGATGAAAATATTTCGACTCGTTACCTGCGCATGCTTAAAAATACTTTTTCTTTTGATTTTGGGAATTCTTTTATATATGACGGCATCAGTGTAAACGGTATTATTGCGAAATATTTTCCAATTTCTGCAATATTAGGTTCGATTTCTCTTTTAGCATCATTTATCGCCGGCATATTCATAAGTTGTGCATCAAGCAAGAGCAGGGGTGCAAGAAATATCTTTTTTATAATCATAGTTTTGTTTATCAGTTTGCCGATATTTGTTATTGCTGCTCTTTTGCAGTATTTTTTTTGCGTTAAGTTTAGGATATTTCCGGTCTTGTGGTCGGCAAATTGGACTAATTTCATATTACCGAGCATCGCGCTCAGCATATATCCCACTACATTTATTTCCAGGTTGCTTTCAATAAGTATTGCTGAAATAAAGCAAATGGATTATGTGATTGCGGCTAGGGCAAGAGGAATTAATACAATAACAATATGGCTTTCGTATATTCTGAAGAACGCAGTAACTCCAGTTATTTCATATATTGGTCCTTTATTTGCAAGCATGCTCACGGGAAGTTTTGTCGTAGAAACAATTTTTAATATTCCCGGACTAGGAAGATATTTTATTAATAGCATAAATAACCGCGACTACCCTGTTGTTATGGGATTAACATTGTTTTATGCAATTATTTTAATATCAACTAATTTTATAGCCAATGTACTCATATCAATCAACGATTACAAGGGAAAAATAACTGAAAATCGATGAAAAATAAAGTACCGATTATCATAATATTGGCGACAATAATAACTTTATTTATTGCTTCGTTCGTCGTGCCGTTTTATTCCAGGTATAATATCTATGAACAAAACGCTTCTCTTAAATATGCAAAGCCATCCGTGGAACATATTTTAGGCAATGATTACCTAGGTAGGGATATGTTTGTTAGAACATGTTGGGCAATTAAAAATTCTATCCTTATTGCACTGTGTTCGATACCGGTTAGTGTGTTGTTGGGCATTATTTACGGAGCTTATGCAGGATATGCATCTTCTGGCGTTGAAAAAACAATGACAGCGATAATGAATATTTTTCAGAGTATATCAGAATTTCTCTTAGCCATTTTATTAATGGTAATGTTTACTAGTTTTAAAATTAAATTTTTTGATACTAGTATCCTTGGAATAGTAATAACCTTAATTGTTTTATCTTGGGTAGATATAGCTCGTATAGTAAAAAATGAAACAAAAAAAATAGTTAACAACAATTACGTTTTGTATTCTGAACTTAAAAATGCTAGATTTGGTCATGTTTTTATTTTTCATATTCTGCCAAGCATTCAGGGAATGGCTGTAATAATGATTGTTCAAAAAATGTCATCAGCTATTTTTTTGGAGGCCTTTTTGAGTTATATCGGAATCGGCATTCAACCCCCCAATCCTAGTTTGGGAATTATGATAAACGAGGGAGTTAAATTTATCCGAGTTTATCCGCATTTATTGTTCTTTCCGGCCATAGTGTTATTTGTATTGATTCTATTGTTTAATATCTTGGGCGAATTGCTTAAATTCGAGAACAAGGTGCGCATAATCCATGAACAATAAACTTTCTGTTATTGATCTGTCGGTAAAATATGGAAATTATAAAGGATACATTTTGAAAAATGTAAATTTTGATATTGCAGGCGACACTAGTGTCCGGTTTAATTTTACCAAAAGCTCATTTGGGGGCATTCTTCTCTTTTCAGCCTAAACAAAGTATTTTCCTCTAAAGATAATAAATCGATTAAATCCCGTCTAATTAACAGCACCTCCTTGATCATTCTGGTTAATTCCAAGAGTGATTTTTTGAATTTAGTCTGAAATTTGATATAGGCTAAAAGCAGATAATAAATCATTGCTACCCAGATTTGCGCCATAACGGCATTCTGGCTGGTGCCTAAAAATGTTTTGATTTTTAAATTCTGTTTGATCCACTTGAAAAATAATTCAATCTGCCATCTATCCTTGTAGATATCGGCAATTTGTTTGGCGGTCAGTTCAAAATTATTCGTTAAATAGGCATACTCTTTTTTTCCTTCCTCATCGTAATATTTAACTCGTCTCAATTTTTTTGCATACTTGCCCATGGCCTGGTAGTCGCCAAAAATCACTTCTTCATCAGCCAATATTCCCGGCTCTAATTTCCTTTTTTCATGCTGTCCGGTAACGAATATATTCTGGCTACTTTTAGTTCGGGAAACGAAAGTTATTTCGTTTTCATTCATTTCATTCCACCACTCATAATCGATATATGCCCTGTCAAATACGATAATACTGCCTTTTTCCAGCCGTTTCAGGTCTATTTGCTTGAAGGCGGTGACATCCGCCACCTTGCCGTCGGTGATATTAATTAACTCGGGTATTGCTGTCCGGTTATTCAAAAGAAGGTGCAATTTTAGCGCTCCTTTGGCGGCTCGGTATTTAGCCCAATCGAACACGCTCAGACAGAGAGCAATGGTCGAAGAATCGAAAGAGTAGAGCGGATTGCTGAATTCAAATTCTCGATGCGGAGTTATTTCCCGGCAGCGTTCCAGAATGGCATAGAATAATTTTTCAAATATCTGATAATCTCGCCGGCTGTTGGCTTCCGCCAAACTTGATCTGGCGACCGTGTTGACGCCTAGGTGATGCCAAGTATTATTTTGCACGCTAAATCCTGTTTCTATTTCTCGCAGGCTATCTTTGCCTGTAGCCTGCGCGTAGAGCAGAACTACAAATTGATTCCATGTGGTTAGCGCTCTCACATGTTTGTCCGATTCGTACTCGGCTACATACTGCTTAAATTTATGCTTAGGCAGAAAATTTAACAATTGGCTGAAAATAGTGCTAGAATAGTTCATAGATTAAACCTTTAAGTTGTTAATTATTGCGACACAATAATTATAGCTAAACTTAGAGGTTTTTTCTATTTGGAGGGAAATTAAACCGGACACTAGTGTTGCTAAAGATAGAAAGCGCGGCCTTCGGGTACGGCGCTTCTTTTTATATTCAAGGAATTTATAAAGTTAAGTTTGGGTATATAATCCGAATACTACGAATTTTCGTTTCTCGCTTCGCTCGG
>Ga0182027_10014553_pt1 | contig 10884 bp, 10 predicted proteins | sample 712E1DmetaG_FD_121300 | JGI IMG/M metagenome (GOLD analysis project Ga0182027, IMG submission 121300) | Permafrost microbial communities from Stordalen Mire, Sweden - 712E1D metaG (Illumina Assembly) | ecosystem: Environmental > Terrestrial > Soil > Wetlands > Permafrost | place: Sweden...
TATTGATAAAATTGAAGTAATAAAAGAATCCGGAAAACTAGCTTTATACGGTATGAGGGGAAGCTTTGGTATAATCAGTGTTTTAACTAAAAGGGGAAGGAATAGCCCTGTACAACCCCCTTTAAATTTTATAAACCAGCGTGTTTACGGATATTACCAGGCACGTACTTTTTATTCGCCCAAATACAATGTTCCAGAATCCGAATTTAGTAAGCCTGATCTCAGAACCACCATTTTTTGGGAGCCGAACATAGAAACTGACAATGATGGCAATGCAACCGTTTCGTTCTTTAATGCTGATAACAGGGCAATTATTAAAGCAAACGTCGAAGGTATTGCAGAACCGGGAGTTCCGGTAGTGGGAAAGACAAGTTTCGAGGTAAAATAAAATTCGTTAAGAAGTTTTTTTCTTCCTTTTCAAAATTTACTTTTCATTTTCCGACTTTTTGATTTTGATCATACTTGTCAGATTGTAGACTAATGAAGTTATGCAGACTCCGGTAACAATACCAATTGTTAATGATAAAATAATCAGGAACCCGGGTGGAACAGTAAAAAACAATAACATTATCATTATTAAGCATATCAATACTGCTAAAAATGATGTAATTATTATTAACCTCTTGTTTTTCATGATAAAATATTTTAAAGAACCAAGATACTAAAAAATAATGGGTATTGGGAATCTCCCCGACACTTAAGGCACTCCAAACTTTTAATTATGTTGCAATTAGAATAATTTGCTTATCTTTGCGCCCAAATTAACAAGGTGATTCCAACGAAGCGTTGTTAAGCATTTTGCCCAGTCTGCATTTGAGTTCATTTCGGCCGGGATAACAAATCCATCGCTCCCGGAACCACATCATAAAATTTAATAATGATAAATTTTGAAGAGATGGGATTCACTCCCGGTATCCTGAAGGCTATTCAGGAGCTTGGATTTGAAAACCCTATGCCCGTGCAGGAAAAAGTAATTCCATTAATGCTGGGCGGTGAGGCGGATATTATTGCACTGGCACAAACAGGGACAGGCAAAACTGCAGCTTTCGGACTTCCACTTGTTCAGGCAACTGACACAGAAATTAATAATACTCAGGCACTTATTCTTTGTCCGACACGCGAACTGTGTATGCAGATCACAGGTGACTTAACCGATTATGCCAGGTTCACAGGTAAACTTAAAATTCTGGCTGTCTATGGTGGTGCAAGTATTGACAACCAGATCAGAGGCCTGAAAAAAGGCGTTCATATTATTGTAGCTACACCAGGAAGGCTTATTGACCTTATCGGAAGAGGGGCAGCAAAGCTTTCCTCAGTTACGACAGTGATCCTTGATGAAGCTGATGAGATGCTTAACATGGGGTTTCTTGACAGTATCAACGAAATTCTTGAAGAAGTTCCAGGAGGGCACAGAACCCTCTTGTTTTCAGCGACCATGTCGAAAGAAATTTCATCAATCGCAAGGAAATACATGGACAACCCGGTAGAAATAACTATTGGTACAAAAAATTCTTCCGCGGATAATGTCAGTCATGCTTATTACCTTATTCATGCAAAAGATAAGTACAAAGTGCTTAAAAGAATTGCAGATTTTGAACCGGATATTTATGGTATTGTCTTTTGTCGCACCCGTAAAGAAACCCAGGAAGTGGCTTCTAAATTAATTGATGATGGGTACAATGCTGATGCACTTCATGGAGATCTGTCGCAGATGCAGCGCGATGCAGTTATGCAGAAATTCAGGGTAAAAAACCTCCAGCTACTGGTGGCTACAGATGTTGCGGCCCGCGGTTTGGATGTCGATGACCTTACTCATATAATTAATTACAGTCTTCCCGATGATACCGAGGTGTACACGCATAGAAGCGGACGAACAGGAAGGGCCGGGAAAACCGGAATTTCCATTTCACTGGTTCACCTGAGGGAGAGGCATAATCTTCAGCAGATCGAAAGAATGGTTAAGAAACCTTTCAAAGTACTTCCAATTCCAACCGGAACCGAGATCTGCGGAAAACAACTATTCCATTGGCTCAACAAACTTGAAACTGTTACCACTGAACACCAGGAAATTGAAAAATTTCTGCCCGAGATAAAGGAAAAACTTGCAGGGTTTGACAGGGAAGAACTTCTTAAAAGAGTTGTTTCGCTTCAATTTGACCGGTTTCTTGATGATTACCGCAACGGTGAAGATATAATCGATACTATTTCTGACAGAGATAACAGTTTCGAACGACCAGGAAGAAGAGGAAAACGTGAAGAATATCCGGGCAACTATACCAGGCTATTTATCAATCTTGGTAAATCTGATGGCTTTTACCCCGAACAACTTATTGAACTTGTAAACACTAACACAAAAGGAAGAAAGGTACCAATAGGAAAGATAGATCTATTGAAAACATTTTCCTTTTTTGAAGTTGAAGCGAGCTATGCAGACGGTCTTATAGCAGCATTAAGTAATGCTACATTCATGGACAGAAGAGTTGCAGTGGAGATCGCCCAGGAAAAAACTGATAAACCTAGACAAGGCGAATATTCAGGAAAGAAACCGGCCAAATGGTCAGACAGGAGACCTGATAAGAGAAGCCAGGGTAGATCAGAAAATAAGGGCAAAGATTACAAAAGAGGTAGTAAATTCAGCAAAAAAGATAAGAAAAAGAATTACAGCCGCTAATGATTCACTTAGCTCTGTGTCTTCTCCGTGGCTCTCAGTGCAAGTTCTTTTTTATTTACACAGAATTCACAGAGGACACACAACTTGTTCCGATTTATCGGGAGAGTTGCACAGAGAAATACATAAATCAATTAAGAGCCTCTTGATGGCTCTTTTATTTTTACAGCAAGAAGTATCATAGCGATAATTGCAATTGTACCTCCAAATCCGAAGGCAACAGTTCCTCCATAACCCGGAATCACTTTATCAAAGTAGCTGTAAAGAAATCCAAAAATAATACTGGCCGGTAATGCTCCCAGTCCGATCGAAAAATTGAACAGGCCAAATGCTGTTCCCCTTTTCTCTTCACCAACAAGATCCGCTACAAAAGCCTTTTCAGTACCCTCTGTGAATGCATAAAACAAGGCATAAACAGCAAAAAGGAAAAACGTGGCAATGATCTGAAGATCAGGAGACAGAAAAACAAGAAGTGCAAAAGAGATGTAAACAAAAGCGTAAATTCCCCATCCAACATTAATCACTATTTTTCTTCCGATCTTATCAGAAAGACTACCTAACGGAGTTGAGAAAATTACCTTAATTATATTGTAGAAAGCCCAGACTAGAGGCAGAAACAGGATATTGATCACCTTTGACCGGGCAGCTTCATCTCCAAAATTTGATACCATCCTGTTAAGAGGAGCTATGCTATTTACTAGATTCACAACAGCCCCGCTTTTATGGATAGCCTCCTCAACCCTGAATAAAAGAAAAGCATCCGAAGAGTTGCCAAGGGTAAACAGAATCATAATCAGTAAATAATTCCTGAAGTTCCTGTCAAAGCTTTTTAACGAAAAGATAAAAGGTTTTCTGATTCCATTATCCGGGACAGATTCTTTAACAAATAAAATAATTGTAAGTACTGCTAAAATCCCGGGTATTATTGCAAGAATGAATGTCCATCTCAAAGCTAACAGGGAATCTTTCATTCCAAAACCTATAAACAGCACAAGAAGTGTAATTATTGCCAGGATGGGTCCTGCAACGGCACCGGTATTATCCATAGCCCGTTCAAAACCATAGGATTTACCTCTGATGCTTTCATCAACAGAAGAAGCGATTAATGCATCCCTGGGAGCTGTTCTGATGCCTTTCCCCACCCGGTCAAACATTCTGACTATGATTATTTGCCATGCTGCGCTGACAATACCTGTCAGGGGCCTGAAAAAAGACGATATTGAATAGCCGATAAGAACAAGCAGCTTTCTCTTTCCTATCTTATCGGATATAATTCCACTGATAAGTTTTAACATTGAAGCAGTTGTTTCAGCAACACCTTCAATTACACCAAGTAATATGGCGCCGGAACCCAGGGCTGCAATGTAAACCGGAACCAGAGGGTAGATCATTTCCGATGCAGCATCAGTGAAAAGGCTCACAATACCCAGCATTACGACAACATGGGGTATTCGTTTTTTAGCATTATGAATCAGATCTGCACTCAATTAATAAAATTTAAATGTTATAAAGAATTATCTTTTTAAATAATCATTGAATAAAACCTGAAGATAGGCTTTCCCCTTTTTCTCTGCCGACTCCGGATCTTTGCCCTCGCTAAGAACCAGTGTTTTGCTTTTCAGATCTAAGCTTACAGCGGAGCTGTCTGTAATAAATCCGAAACCCTCGTTGTAAGTATAAAACGCAAATGATTTTGACTGATCTGAGAATAAATCTTTGCCAAACGGGAAACTCCCTTTGATGCCCAGTTGATCCAGAACAGTTGTTGGAATATCAACCTGGCTGCCAAGTTTCCGAACTCTTAAACCCGTCTTTGATAATGCTCCTCCGACCCATAACATAGGAATTTTAAAGACATTCTGTTTATAATTTGGCATATCGCTGTAAATTCTGGCACAGTGATCAGCCACCATGATAATCAGAGCATTTTTCCACCACTCTGTTCCTTTAGCCCAATCGAGGAAAGATCCCAGTGTCTTGTCTGTATAATAAATTGAGTTTTTGTATTTTGTCATGTCGTCAGAGCCTTTAAAGACCGGTTCCATGGGAACATCAAAAGGTTCATGACTCGACAGAGTAAGAACCACTTTGATAAAAGGTTCCTTAACACTCTTCATTGAATCCTTAAGCGTCTGAAAAAGAATATGATCGTGAACACCCCATTTTGAATTATAATTCACGGGATCAAAATTTCTCTTTGTAATTATATCATGGAAACCCGAACCTATAACAAAGGAATTAAAATTTGCAAAGTTAATCTCTCCACCATACCAGAATGAACTGTAATATCCGTTTTCAATCAGGATTTTAACAAGACTCGGCAAAGACTGACTCTTCTTTGGTTCTTTAATTATCGATTGAGCCGGTTGAGCAGGATAACCATCAAGAATTGCAGGTATCGCTTTGTCTGTTCTCGTTCCTGAGGCGTAAAATTCTGAAAAGAGTATTCCCTCTTTTGCATACCGGTTAATGTTTGGGGTCACCAGAGAGTCTCCATCAAGCGGTCCGATCAAATAACCACTGAAACTCTCGAGCACGATTATCATTATATCAGGTTTTGACGTATTTAAGACTTTCTCCGTAATTCCTTTTTTAACTGTAAGCGAATCAACTATACCAGTCGCAACCGAAAGATCGCCGAATTCATAAGGATTTTTCACCGGACGCTGACCAAAACCAGAATAGCCGACATTCCAGACTGCATTTATTGCTGTATGATTGAGAAACATTTTATCACTGAAATACACCGCTCCTGCATTTATCGGAGCTACACCAAAACCACCTCTGATCGGCAATATAAGAGAGCAACAAAGAATGACGAAGAAAAGAATTCCCGGCACCAAATAGAGGATTCTGTTAAATTCATTAAATAATCTGTCAATTAGTTTATAATATAAGTATATAGATAACGAAGCTATGAGACATATAGTAATTAAAAACATAATAATCTTCATAGTGCTCACGGATGCCATAGCCTCTTCCGGCGTTTTCAGATATAACATGGGGGTAAAGTCCATCCTGAATCCCCAATAGGAATACAGATTAGCATCAGAGACTATGATTATTGACGAGAAAACAATCAGAAAAAAGGTATACCACCTCATAAATATCCTGAACCAATTGCCATTAAAGTAGACTCCGGGTATTACTAACAAAAGGGGAATAATCAGATAATAACCTATAGTAGAAATATCAAGCTTGGCCCCATGCCAGAAAGTACCTAACAGGTCACCGATGCTATTTTGAAATGAAGAATGAAATTGCATGAAAATAAAAAACAGCCGGGCCATGAAAAAAAATGCGAGCCAGAACAACGAGTAACTGATAATAGTAATAAGTCTTTTTTTCATAATAGAATATTGTTTTCCTGAATTGCAGGAATTTTACTTGTGCTTGTATAAAACATAATTAATGAAGCTGTTATAATAATCATACCGGAAATAATAAACCTTACACCGGCAAAATGAAACGGAGTATCATATTGTAATCCGATCTTAATACCTGCATAAGCAGTTGACCATAGCAGACAAGCTATTATCGCCCAGAAAGTAGTGTTTCCTTTGCTCTTCAATCAAAAATAATTTGGTATCAAATATCAGAAAAAAAACATTCTAATAAATGTAATTGGTTTTGAATTCAATAATAATATGATGACTCCATAATATTTAATAATTTTGTCTTTAATTCTACCCAATAAGAATGACTATCGCAGAATATATTGCTAATCAATTATTTACACATGGAGTCAGGTATGTCTTCGGCATTCCGGGAGGACCATCAATCCCTTATCTTGAAGCGTTCAAAGGTGCAGGCATAGAGTTCATACTCACATCAAATGAAGCATCTGCCGGTATAATGGCAGATGTAACAGCCAGATTAACAGGAATTCCGGGTATTTGTCATGCCACATTCGGACCGGGGGCGACTAACATTTCAACAGGTATTGGAGGAGCTTTACTCGACAGATCTCCGGTAATAGTATTTACAAGTGAAATGAGCGACAGCATCCTCAACCGGACAACCCAGATGAATATTGATCATCAGAAATTGTTTGAGCCTTTGACAAAAGCAACTTACAGATTAAACGCTGAAAATGTGGCAGAGGTTATGGAATCGGCTTTTAGGCTGTGCAATGAGTCTTACCCTGGTCCTGTTCATATAGGCCTCCCGGCAGACATTTCAGATATTGAAATAGATAAGCAATCTTCTGTGGGATATATCACAGAGAACAACTATTACCAGAATAACATTCAAAAAGTGATTGCGCTGCTTGAAAATTCCCGCAAGCCTCTGATGGCAGTGGGACTAACAGCAGCAAGGCTTGATCTCAAAGATCAATTGCTCTCATTCCTCGATACATGCAAAATTCCTGTTATAATAACACCCATGGCCAAAGGAGTAATCCCTGAAGACCACCCCTGCTATGCCGGAGTTCTGTTTCATTCACTTAGCGATTATCTTGAAGATATATACGAAAAATCAGATCTGGTGATCGGTATCGGTTACGATCCGGTTGAATATAATTACGAAGAATGGATGCCAGATGTACCGTTGCTCCATTTCGATATCAGGGAAACGGATTTGCCATCAAAAACCAATGTCACTCAATTTATTGGTACGGCTGAAGAATGGTTCGCCATCCTTAAAAATCTTAACGTTGGCTCGTTGATTTTTGAAGCGGCAGTTATTAAAGGAATTCGTGATGAGATGGCTTCTGTTTTTAATGGTTTTACAAATCATTTCGGACCGGCAGCAGCGCTCAGAGTTCTCCGTGATGAATTACCTGAAGATACAATCCTTACTTCTGATGTTGGTTCCCATCTGCATCTTATCGGACAATTCTGGAATACTATGGAAAATGGGAAACTGATAATAACAAACGGTTGGTCGTCAATGGGCTTTGGAATTCCTGCAGCCATGGCAGCCCAGTTGAATAATCCTGAAGCAACAGTTGTATGTGTAACAGGTGACGGCGGATTCCTGATGATGGCAGGTGAGATAGTAACCTTAAAAAGATATAACCTTCCTGTGATTGTCGTTGTATTCTCTGATGGTGAGCTTAATCTGATTAAAATAAAACAATCATGGAAAGATCTCCCCGCTTACGGGACATTGCTCTATCAGGGCGACCTTTTTAATGCCGATATATTCCTGGGTATTAAAGTGTTAAGAGCCGATTCCCTTGAAGAAATGCGAAAAGCAACAATCGAAGCTCTTTCGGTGAATGAACCGGTGATCATTAATGCAGTGATTGATCCGGAGGATTATAAGTGGCTCATAGTAAGAAGAGATTGAGGTTGAGGTTGAGAGATTATCTTAACCTTAACCTAAACCTAAACCTTAATTGGTAACGGTTTAAAATCTTCCCTCAGAATAGAATAGATACAGCTGTCCTTTATAACATCATTTTTAATAATATTGTTTTTCAGGGTCGCTTCCAGTTTGAAGCCGGCTTTCTCAAGAGCTCTCCGTGAACCTGTGTTATCTGAAAATGCTTCGGCGTATATTCTGACAATGTCGAAATCCCTGAAAGCGTATGAGGTAGCAGCTTTAATGGCTCTGGTAGCAATACCTTTTCCCCAATAATTCTCAGAAAGAAAAAATCCAATCTCAAAATTTTTCTTGTAGATATCAGTTTTGGAGACAATCCCGATACTGCCAACCAACTGATTATTAATTGTTATAGCAAAAAACCGGGGAGGATTGTTTTCAGGCAATATAATATTAAGCCAGTCGTGGGCATCTTTAAGCGAATAAGGAAAAGGGAAGATATCATGCAGATTGCCAGTAATTTTCTTATTATCTGCTATCAGAGCAAGTTTAGAAGCGTCGCTTATGACCCAGGGTCTTAATACAATCCCTTCAAAAAATATTTCCATCAAATATTTTAACTCTTCTTTTCTTTTTTCGGTTTTGATTCTTTTTCAGGTTTCTCTTCCTTTATTTCTTTCTTCTCTTTTGCAGCTTTAGGAGGCTTTGATTCAGTTTTTTCCTTAGCAACTTTTGTCTCTTTTGTTTTAACAGCAGGTTTTACCTCTTTAACTTCTTTGACTTCTTTGACTTCGATTACTCCTTTTACCTCTTTAACTTCTTTTACCGGCGTTACTTCTTTTGGTTCTTTCTTCTCCTTTAAAGGCTTTTTATCTTTAGGTTCTTTAACCAGTACTTCTTTAACGGGTTTAATTTCCAGTTTGTCTTTTTTCTTCCGGGGACGTCTTACACCATAAGATCCAAGTATAATTTTACCTCGTCTTGTTTTTTTATCACCTTTTCCCATATCAATTGGTTTTGATTAGTTTTAATAACCCTAATTAAGAGCAGGAACAAAGTTAATAAAATTCTTTATTTTTATTGAATATTTTTTGAGATTCAATAAACAAACCAGGGATAAAGGAGTACTGAATAACGGTTATGACATATTGCGATTATATCACTACAATAACAGGGGAACAATTTTCTCTTAATAAGGAATATCACGATAATCATTATGGGTTCCCTATTGAAAATGATGATGAACTGTTCGAAAGGCTGATGAGCGTATTAATTTAATAAAACAAAACAAATGAGAAGAAGCGATAAAGAAGTATCAGATTTTGAGGCAATTGAAGAAATTATAAAGGAAGCTGATGTATGCAGGATAGCTCTTGCGACAGATAATATCCCGTATATGGTTACTATGAATTTCGGCTATACCAATGATCCGGACCAACTACTGTATTTTCATTGTGCAAATGAAGGGCGAAAACTGGAAATGATGAGAAGGAATAAATATGTCTGTTTTGAAATGGATATTGAGCATCAGATATTCATAAAGCCAGGGAATGATGAAAGAAAGGGATGCAACTGGGGAATGAAATACAGAAGTGTGGTTGGATATGGAAACATTTCAATTATAACGGAAAAGGAGGCAAAGAAAATGGGGTTGGATTGCATAATGAAACACTATGGAGATGAAAATAAATATATGTATGATGAGAATGTGCTTGAACAAACAACAATTCTCCGGCTTCAGATACTCGAAATGACCGGAAAAAAGCGTTAAATTGCAGTCAGTTAAAAAGATTGAATTATGCAAACATTAAACGATTTACGGCTGGCTGTCCTGATTGATGCCGACAATATACCATATAGCAATGTTAAGGGGATGCTTGAGGAGATAGCAAAGTACGGTACACCGACATTTAAGAGGATCTACGGAGACTGGACAAAGCCAACAATTTCAGGTTGGAAATCTGTACTTCTTGAAAATGCAATAACACCTATTCAGCAATATAGCTATACGAAGGGGAAAAACTCCACCGATTCAGCTTTGATAATTGACGGAATGGATATCCTTTATTCCGGTAAAGTTGATGGATTTTGTATTGTATCGAGCGACAGCGATTTTACAAGACTTGCAACAAGGTTAAGGGAAGCGGGTATGAAAGTTATCGGGATCGGCGAGCGGAAAACGCCTCATCCGTTTATTGTGTCCTGCGATAAATTTATCTACCTGGAAATCATCACATCGTCTGCAGCTGCACTGGATTCTGCTCCTGAAGTCAGGAAAAGGGGTAAACCCATCGTTAAAAAGAAAAAGACGGAAGAGCATGATATTCAGACCCCTGCCAGCATTGTTAAAAGACTTATTGCATCATCAATAACTGATATTGCTGATGAGAACGGATGGGCGTATCTTGGCGATGTTGGCAATCTGATACTAAAAAAACAACCTGATTTTGATCCCAGGAACTTCGGGTTTCCGAAACTTACACCGCTTATCAGGTCTCTGGATTTTGAAATTGATGAAAGAGAATCAGGGCAGAACCATATAAAACATATTTATATCAGGAACCGCAAATAGCGACGAAGGGACGAAGAGACTTAGGGACTTGAGGGACTTTGTCTTTACGTTTCTTCGTCTCTACGTCTCTTAGTTACTCTTTCTCCAATTAAACCGTTATGCCGATGTGCCTTTTTGCCTTGGTGGCAATTAAAATCAGTTCCAAACGAACAAAACAATAAAATCAAATGTTTATTAAATTGGACCGTCAGTAACTGACGGAAATGAAATCTTTTGTAGTTTGAAAAGAGCACAGTGTCAAAAAGTTAATTAAATACAATATATTATGAATATTTATTTTTTGTTTTCAAAAATAAATATGACCTTTGTCCCTGTTTTATAAATACTTTAATAATTGAATTATGAACATTTACGTAGGAAGTCTTCATTTTAA
>Ga0182027_10014554_pt1 | contig 10884 bp, 6 predicted proteins | sample 712E1DmetaG_FD_121300 | JGI IMG/M metagenome (GOLD analysis project Ga0182027, IMG submission 121300) | Permafrost microbial communities from Stordalen Mire, Sweden - 712E1D metaG (Illumina Assembly) | ecosystem: Environmental > Terrestrial > Soil > Wetlands > Permafrost | place: Sweden...
ATGTACGGCCCCCGGTCATTGATCCTTACAATAACTGATTTATTGTTGCGAGGATTAGTGATACGTAAAAGAGTTCCGAACCTCAACTGCTTATGGGCTGCTGTAAAAGCCATCTGGTTGTAGCTTTCGCCATTGGCGGTCATTCTTCCATTAAAATGAGGACCGTACCAGGATGCTCTCATTTCTCCTTTATCAATATAATTGATGACGGAAGCATTTACAGCTGCAACTTCAACATTTGCCGTAGTTACGCTTTCCTTAACTACGCTAACAGACTTTGTCTCTACATTATTAGAAATAAGTGTGAATCCTACCAACGAAATCATAACCAAAAGTATCAAGGCTTTAGTTATTGAATTCAACATTCACCTCTTTCGTTGTATTTATTTATTCACGTGGTCAAGTTATACTCTTGAGGATGGAGAATCAACCGCCTTGGGGAAATTGAGGGGAGGTATGGGAATATCCAATCAATGGACCATTCTGGGGTTTTGGTCGAAAGTCGCTATCCCGATAAGACATTTTGATTGTTAGGAAGAAATATTTTATATATAGATGTATTATCCTGAAGTAAACGGGAACAGTGGATGGATTGAGTTTAAAGTCAGCGATAAGTAGAGATCCCGGGCTTTCGTGGGGGTGAAAAAAGCAAACTACTATTCCATCTTCATGTCGCGTGTCATTAGATCGTTAGTTGCCGTAACCGGGTCCTTCTCTTCGAAGAGGATATTATAAACTTCGAATGTTATAGGTGTTTCAACATCATATTTTTTTGCAAGCTGAGAAGCTGAGCGGCTTGTTTCAATGCCTTCGGCTACCATATCCATTGTGCTAAGGACCTGCTTTAATGTCTTTCCCGCACCAATTTGTTCCCCCACATATCTGTTGCGGCTGTGGCGGCTCATGCATGTTACAATTAAATCACCCATGCCTGAGAGACCTGCAAAAGTTTCTGGCAAAGCACCCATGGCAATACCAAGCCGGGATATTTCAGCAATTCCTCTTGTCATTATAGCGGCTTTGGTGTTGTCCCCGAACTTGGCGCCGTCAATAATTCCTGCACCTATTGCAATTACGTTTTTAAAAGCGCCCCCAAGTTCAACTCCAAGAATATCTACTGATGAATAAACTCTGAAATAGGAAGTAATAAATGCTGACTGAATCAATTTGGAAGTATCTTTGCTTTTAGATGCCGCAACTACTGCCGAAGGTATTCGCCTGCTTACTTCTTCTGCATGACTGGGGCCTGATAAAATTCCAAGCTGATCGTCGCTTAAAGTGGGGATTACTTCTTTAAGCATCTTTGACATTGTATATGTAGTGTTGGTTTCAATCCCTTTTGCCACATTAACCAAAACAGTGTTTTTAATGTTCGCCGGCGGGATCTGTTCAACCACATGTCTTAAAAACTGAGAAGGCACCGCAAGGACAATCATATTCTGATTGAATGTGGCTGAATTAAGATCATGTGTAATTATAATTTCAGGAGGAATCTGAATACCCGGAAGATAAATTTTATTGACTCTTGTTTTGTTAAGAGTTTTGGCGTAGCTGCTTTTATATTCCCAGAGGGTTACATTGTGTCCGTTATAATGGAGTAAAACAGCAAGAGTAGTTCCCCAGCCACCGGCACCCAGAACAGCGATTTTCATTATATAACAGAAGTTTTTTTCTTTTTAGAAAAACTAATTCTTGATTCACTGCCGTTAAATAACCTGACCACATTTTTCCTGTGAGTAAAGATAACAAGCAGGGTAACCATAATTACAAAGGGCAGAAGAGTGTTATAACCGGGAACATCTACATGGAAAATATTTTCCCTGACAATAAGAGTTAAAGGGACGGAAATAGCGGCGAGTATTGAACCCAGAGAAACATATCTTGAGACTGAAACAACTATAATAAATATTCCTACAGCAACCAGCATGTCTACTGTAACAATCATCAAAAGCATTCCAAGTGCTGTGGCAATTCCCTTTCCTCCTCTGAATCCTGCAAATACAGTCCAGATATGTCCGATCACTGCCGCAATTCCGGCAATAATTTGTACAAGTGTAAAATCATCAAAAGGAGTTGCGTTTTCAAATGGAACTGAACCCTGAAAAAGTCTTGCAACAACAATAACGGCGAGGACGCCTTTCAAAGCATCAAGCAGAATAACGAAGACTCCATGTTTCCATCCAAGTACTCTCATAACATTGGTACCGCCGGCATTACCGCTTCCGTAATTCCGGATATCGATTCCCTTAGCGAGTTTGCTTACAATAATGCTTGTCGGTATTGAACCTACCAAATAAGAGAGAACTATTATGATACCAAGATTAAACATAGAATTCCTAAATATAGAACAGGTAATTTAAAAATCTTAGACCTAATATGCAATGCAAATAAAATACCGCAGTTTTTTAATACTGCCTGTAATTATTCAAAAAGAAATTAATTTCCCTGGAATAAACCAATAATGTTGCCGTCAATATCCTTAATAAGGGCATAATGACCCATCGCGGGAATAATGGTTTTGCCGCGGTAAACTTTGCCTCCAAGTTCCATCGACTTATTTAAATAGCTTTCAATATTATCTGTTCTCAGATGGAAAATAGTCGTATCTCCGGATACAATGTTATCAGCTTTCCTCAGTCCGGCAGTAAATCCTTTATGCGAATTATAAAGATGGTAACCTCTTCCGAAAGGTCGGAAATCCCACCCGAAAAGTTTGCTGTAAAAATCAGCCGATTTGTCAGTGTCTTTAACCGGTATTTCAATATGTGCAATAAACTCAGAAGCCATTTTTTCTCCAAATATAATATTATCAATAAAGAATAATATTATACATTTTTAATCAAAAAGCCTGTGATAACAATGATAAAATTGCTTTATTCCAATAGTTCAGACCGGCGCCGGTAAATGGTTCCTTACGAACTGGTAAAATGTTGCCGGGGATCATTCCCCGGCAGCTTAGCATCAATTAATTGTGACTGTACCGCTTTTGGCGGAATATTTACCATTATTATCGGTTATTTTTATTAAAATGTTACCTACGCTCTGCGGAATACCTTTCCACAGATAATTGTTTACTCTCTTATATGTACTGGCAACATTATCCGCAATCAGATGCCAGGATTTTGTGTTATCGCTCCAGTATTCTATTTTTACCGAAGAAATTTTATTGTCACTGGTCCAGGAAATACTCATATCAGATCCTCCGGAATATATATTTTTTCCAGATGGTTCTTCTATTTTAAGCCCAGCTTTAATTCTTAAATTAAAATTATTGTCACTCATATCTGTAATCGTCGGGTCACTTGCATCAGTTACCCTTATACGGGCAAGAGTGGATGGAAGCCCTGCTCCGATATTCCAATAATATGCACCAGTAGAAGGATAATTGGTAATAATAGTATTCCAATGCTGACCATTATCTTCAGTATATTCAAGGTTAACATTGTTTATATTACTAGAAATCCAAGTAACCAGTGTGTCCTGCCAGATAAATTCTCCTCCATTTGGAAAAATTACTCTGAGAACTTTTTGAGAGTAAATTGAGAAAAAGCCGGATTGAGCCGAAGGAGTTCCATTTTTTGCATCACTTATATTTATCATACAGAGATCAGATCTGTTGGGAAGAGTTGGAACAACCCAGTTATATATTCCGTTGCTTGGAATTTCTGTGGCAATAGTTGACCAGTTTGCACCGCCGTCATAAGAAAAATTGATCTTCACGCTATCGATGTTGGAAGAAGTCCACCTAATTTCATCGGTAGTTCCAGATAGCCAATATTCACCACCAACGGGAGTAACCATATTAATAGTTCTTACAGGTTGTGGAGATATTGTAAATACTCCATCACTGTAGGCCATTGGAGATCCAGACCGTGCTTCGCTTAATCTAACCCTATATTCATTTGAGGGAATAGAAAAGTTTGTCTGGTAATGTCCATTACTTGGAGTACTGTCAACAAGTGTATGCCAGTCAATATTATTAATACCATTATCTGTAGTGTATTCAATTTTAACTTTCTCGATACCGGTGGAAGTCCAATAAATATCAACTGGAAGGCCAGCGACATAAACATCACCAGCATGAGGAGCCGTAACGGTAATTGTGGCAACCGGTTTGATAGTGAATACACTGCTGCTGAGATCAGAAGGATTTCCATCTGCCGCATCGCTTATTTTAATTCTGCACTGAGTGGAATTTATATCGGGTAGTGTCCATGCATAGGAACCGGAGCCAGGTAAATTATTTGCAATCGTACTCCAATCAGTTCCATTGTTTGAAGTAAAATCAATTTTAACTGCATTAACTGCATTTCCATTCCAGGTTATATTATGAGAAGTTCCTGCCTCCCATGATTCTCCACCAACTGGAGAGAGGAGTTTCAGTGATTGTACAATCTGGTTTGTAATTGTAAAATTACTATCAGAGATATCGAACGGCTGTCCGGTTGCATCAGCATTACTGATTTTGATTCTGCAAAGAGCAGAATTCAGTGTGGGAATAAGTTGCCAATTGTAAGATCCGATACTAGGAGCTGATGCAATAATTAAATTCCAACCTGCTCCATTATCTGTAGTATATTCAATTTTAACATTTGCTACATTTGTTGAAGACCACCGAATTGAAAAATTAGTGCCAGATTGAATTGTTTCCCCGCCATTAGGAGCAAGCACAGTAACTTCAGGTGGAGGGGCAATAGTAAAGGTAGCTAAACTTGTGCTTGAGGGGAATCCGTTAACTGCATCAGTAATTCGGATACGACAGTTAGTGGCTGGAGTAAAAGGAACCTGTGTCCATGAATAATATCCTGAACTTGCAAGATTAGCAACCACCGGGAACCAGTTAAGCCCATTATTTGTAGTGTAATCAATGTTAACAGCCTGTATTCCGTTACTATTCCAGGTAATTGTTTGAGTTGTTCCAGCCGGCCAGATTTCACCGCCATTTGGAGATTTAACTGCTATCTGACGTTGAATATTATTATAGATAACAAATGTACTGTCAGAAGTTGCATAAGGAACTCCGGCATCTGCATCACTTATTTTTATTTTACACAGAGATGAATTCTGTGAAGGAACCGGATTCCAAACATATGATCCACTATTTGGTGTAGACCCTATAATTATAATCCAGTTAGCGCCATTATCAACAGTATATTCAATTTTAATATTCGCTGTAGCGCTTGGTAAATATTGGGAACCTTTAAGGTATTTCTGAATCTGGTTCCCGCCACCCGGTTTAATTTTACCGAGTGAATTCCAGCGGATTGTTTGAGCTGTACCGGACATCCAGTTCTCACCGCCGTCAGGGACAATAATTTTAAGCGCCGGCTGAGGTGTAATTGAGAAAACAGAATCGCTTGCTACAGATGGGAATCCATCAGAGGCATCCGAAATTCTTATTCTTGCGTTGTTTGATGGAGTATTCGGAACAGGATTCCACAGGAAAGTTCCCGTACTGAATGTGCTGTTTGTAATAGTCGTCCAGGAATTCCCATTATCAAGGGTGTACTCAATTTTTACGCTGCTTACCTGAGAACTGTACCAGGTAATTGTTTGAGCTGAGTTCCCGGGCCAGCTTTCACCGCCATTTGGGCTGAGTACCATAATTGACTGAGGCGCCGTTATAGTGAAGTTAGATTTGCTTTTATCGGTAATAGAATCATTAGAGACATCCGTAATTTTTAATATGCATTGGGTTGACGGAGAATTCGGTATCGGACTCCAGAAGTAATATCCGCTGTCAGCAGGGAATGTCCCTGTGATTGTATTATAAGATAAGCCGTTATTTACAGACAATTCAATTTTAATACTGGTAACATTGCTTTCTACCCACTCAACTCTGAATGACTGATTTATATAGAGAGTTTCACCTCCGTTTGGTTTACTAAGTGCCAGTAGTTTTCCGGAGGGGGAGAAAACAAAAAAAGATCCGGCGCTGACATTGCTCGCAAGGTTATCATCAGTTGTAATTCTTATTTTCCCCTGAGATGTAGCAAGGTTTGGAATCGGGTACCAGATATAGATTCCATTGTTAACAACATTATCGGCAATAACTACCCAGCTTGTACCATAATTTGATGAGTACTCAATTTTAACTTTTGAAGTTGAATTGCTGGTCCACTGAATAGTAAATGAAGCGCCCACAGTAAGGCTGTCCCCGTTTTTGGGTGCGGTGACAGCAACAGAGACAGAACCGTTAGATGTCAATGGATTTGACGAAACGGTCGTCTCGTTTCCTTTACAATTCTGAAGGACAAAAGAGAGGGAAAGTGTGAAAAATATTCCCACTATTACATTTACAGATTTGCGGCTGGACATAGACATGACCTAATAAAAATTATTAACTTATTAAAAAGAAAATTATACCCATGTTATTTGATTGTCAAGCAAATAATAGTAATAAATAACGTTATATAAAGAATAATTTGTCTGAACTTTTGCAGGGAAATCACGCGCATTATACGGATCCTAAAGAAATAAAAATGCCCGGCGGAGGGCAGCCGGGCAATTCACCCATTAAAGTGGGGTATAATTTTAATGGATTACTTGGGCAAAGTAGCCATAATCAAAGAAAAAGATAACACTATTTCGCTAAGCGGTTAAAAATGGGGGATAAGTGAAAAGGTGGTTTCAGCTCTTCTATCCAAAATATTGTTCGTATTTTGTTTGAAAGTTGTGGAATTGAATGTAGTTTTGTATCATTATTACTGAGTTCACTCTAATAAGTCCAAAACCCTGAATGTCATTCCCGCGAAGGCGGGAATCCATCCGTTTTTACAAGTTTCCTGATTACAATTTGGGGGTGAATTTCCTTTTTAAAGTAGACTCATTACTAATTAGCATCATTATAATAAGGAGAAGGAATTCAGGAGTGAATGTAGTTAAAATGAGGGAAATTGCGGATACTCTTTTGAGCGAAGGGAAGTATGATAACGCCTATTATGTGTATGATGAAATTTATAATCAGATCTGGAACGCTATGGGGTCAATTCAGAATGGAATAAGTGAGTTTTCTCAATCATACCTGAGCGGCAGCTTCAAATCAATTATTGAATTCAGGAATGATTATACGATCAAAGCTACTGCAAGCGTGTTCAGGAAATGGTTTGATCTTGATGTGGATCAGACTCTTAATGAATTTACATTTACTACCTTTGGCCACCTTCAGTGTGTATGCTATTCGCCAAAACTGAACTCAACCATACCCAGAACTACTATCCAGAACGAATTCCTTACCATGCACACTTTGATTCTGGAAAACGAAAGCGACAACTGGATAACTTCTTTATTAAAAATTGCAGCGCCGGTTGTTGAAGGAAGTAATTTGAAAAAACTTCGCTATAATCTACTGGAAAGTAATACCAGAAAAAATATTATTGAAAATGCTACTAGGATAAAGCAGACTGATTGGTTTAATGTTAATATTATGTTGCTTGATTATCTTATTAACACGGGTGATAACAGTTCGCCGATGTATACTTCGGTTAATAAGATTGTCGGTTTCTATTCAAAAAGCAAAAAACATTATAAGAAAAGCGCTAAATCTGCGGATGACTCACGGGGCTATCGTTCAGGGAAAAGTGAAAGTTATGAATATGAACGGTATGAGCGGTACGAAAGATTTGAAAAACATTCGTTCAGTCGTGAAGTGGAATTTGACCCCCTGAGCGCAACTGAATTTGAGAAGTCAAAGTATTATGGCGAATTGTTGGGGTTAAAGGGTAGGATTACAAAAGCTGAAATAAGGGAAAAGTATCTCGATCTTATTTCAAAGTATCATCCGGATAAAATATTTGGACTAGGCGATGAACTGATGGTGCTCGCTGAAAAGAAAACCAAACAGTTGAATCTTGCTTATGAGTGGATGAAGAAGAAGTACGGTATTTAGAGTAACAATTCTCTAAAACCTCAGAGGTTTTCTTTAACCTCAGAGGTTTTAGACAAAAGAAATTTCAACAAGTTATCTTAATTTAATATGAAGTTCCTTTAGCTGATCATCAGATACAGTTGAAGGCGAATCATCCATTAGCGAAACGGCACTTGCTGTTTTGGGGAACGCAATTACTTCACGGATAGAATGTTCACCCGCAAAGATCATTGCCAGTCTGTCGAATCCGAATGCGATACCGCCATGAGGAGGAGCGCCGTATTTAAATGCACTCATAAGAAATCCGAATTTGTATTCAGCTTCTTCGTCTGATATGCCGAGCGCTTTAAACATTTTAGCCTGCAAGTCCGCGTTATGAATCCTGATGCTTCCTCCGGCAATTTCACTTCCGTTAAGTACAAGATCATATGCCTTGGCTTTAACTTTTCCCGGATCGGATTCCATGAATTCAACATCTTCAAGCCTGGGTGATGTGAATGGATGGTGCATAGCGTAATATCTCTTTGTCTCCTCGTCCCATTCGTATAACGGAAAATCAGTTATCCAAAGGAGTTTTGGCGACGCATCTTTTTTAATTAAATCGAGCCGCTTTGCTATTTCCATTCGCAAAGAGCCCATAATATTCAAAGCTTTTAATCTTGGTCCGGAAAGAATGAATAACAGATCTCCCGGTTTTGCATTAAGCTTTGATATTATATTATTCTTTTCTTCATCGCTTAGGAACTTAGCAATTGGAGCTTCAAGTTCATTTTCCTTAACACGCATCCAGATAAGCCCGCCGGCACCGAGTTTTTTAACAAAGTCAGTTAGTACATCAAGCTGGTTTCTTGTGTATTCACCGCAGCCGGGCGCCAGAAGACCGGTAATAATACCTGCTCCTTTCACTTGATCCCGAAATACCTTAAACGAAGTATTTGCAAAAACATCATTAAGCGTAACCATCTCAAGACTGCATCTGAGGTCCGGTTTATCGCTTCCATATCTTTCCATTGCATCATCAAAAGTTAGCCGCGGGAGAGGAAGAGAAAGTTCTTTATGCCAGACTTCTTTATAATAGATTTTCATTAGCCCTTCGACAATTTCGAATATGTTCTCCTGATCAACAAAAGACATTTCAACATCAATTTGCGTAAATTCTAATTGCCTGTCAGCACGAAGGTCTTCATCACGGAAACATTTTACTATCTGAAAATAACGGTCAAGCCCCGATACCATGAGTATCTGTTTGTACTGCTGGGGTGACTGCGGAAGCGCATAGAATTTCCCTTTATGAACACGGCTCGGTACAAGAAAATCCCTGGCCCCTTCCGGTGTGCTTTTCATCAGCACCGGTGTTTCAACTTCAACAAAATTATTCTTATCAAAATATTCTCTTGCAAGTATAGACATTTTATGGCGGAGGATAAGATTCTTCTGAATCTTGGGTCTGCGAAGATCTAGAAAACGATATTTCAATCTTGTATCTTCACTTACATCAACGTCATCCTTTATTGGGAAGGGAGGTGTCTTTGCTTCATTCAGAATGATAAGCTTGTCTACCATGACATCAACAAGACCTGTTTGTAGTTCTACGTTTTCAGTACCGGCAGGTCTTTTTCTTACTGTGCCTTCAACGGAAATAACGAACTCACTTCTGAGTTCTTTTCCCTCAGAATGTGCGGATGCATTATACGTAGGCTCAAAAACTATCTGTGTGATACCGTAACGGTCCCTCATTTCTATGAATATAATACCGCCAAGGTCGCGCCTTGTATCAACCCATCCGTTTAACACGACTTTTTCGCCGATGTTCTTTTCCCTTAATTCACCGCAATTATGCGTTCTTTGACTGAATAACATTTACTTTTCAAGTGTTTTGTTAATAAAAAAATAAGAAAATTAAGATACTCAATTATAGGAAAAGTTGAAAGTGCAATAGCATTATATAACATCTTTTTGTAATTTCGCTTCTCTATAATAAAAGATAATTATAATGAATGCAATTGAAGTAATTAAAAAGAAAAGGGATAAACAAGAATTATCCCGTGAAGAAATAAATTTTATCGTTTCGGCATTTACGAAAAATAAAGTTCCCGATTACCAGTTCTCCGCGTTTCTGATGGCAGCGTTTATTAATGGGATGACCGTTAATGAAACCGCATGTCTTACTGAGGCAATGCTTTACAGCGGAAAGGTGATTGACCTTTCTTCTATTAAAGGAGTTAAGGTTGATAAACACTCTACCGGAGGAATTGGCGATAAGACATCACTAATAATTGCCCCTATTGCGGCAGCAGCCGGTGTGCCGGTACCGATGATTTCAGGAAGAGGTCTTGGACATACGGGAGGTACGCTGGATAAACTTGAATCTATCCCAGGGTTCAGAACCGACCTTTCTTTGGCAGAATATAAAAACGCAGTTAAGAAATGCGGCGTTGTTTTAATCGGACAGACAAAGGAGATAGCCCCTGCAGATAAGGTTATTTATTCGCTGCGGGATGTTACTGGCACCGTTGAATCAATTCCGCTTATAACAGCTAGCATAATGAGTAAGAAACTCGCCGAAGGGATTGACGGACTTGTGCTTGATATTAAAACCGGCAGCGGTGCTTTTATGAAGAGCATGAAAGATGCGGAGATTCTTGCTAATTCATTAATCAATACTGCAAAGGCATTTAAGAAAGAGGTTATCGGTTTTATTACTGATATGAATCAACCTCTTGGAAATTATATCGGCAACTGGTTCGAAGTTTATGAATCGGTACTTGTTCTTAAAGGAGAAACCAAAGGAGACCTTTATGAATTGTGCCTTTCACTGGCAGGCGCAATGATCTTTCTTGGTAAGAAAGCCTCCTCAATTGAAGAAGGGATTGAGATATCGAAAGAAATGATTAACAGCGGGAAGGCATATAATAAATTCGTAGATCTTGTGAAGATTCAATACGGAAAAGTTGATGTTATTGAGCATCCGGCCAAATATCCAAAATCAAAATTCTCTGATACAGTTTATTGTAAAG
>Ga0182027_10014555_pt1 | contig 10884 bp, 10 predicted proteins | sample 712E1DmetaG_FD_121300 | JGI IMG/M metagenome (GOLD analysis project Ga0182027, IMG submission 121300) | Permafrost microbial communities from Stordalen Mire, Sweden - 712E1D metaG (Illumina Assembly) | ecosystem: Environmental > Terrestrial > Soil > Wetlands > Permafrost | place: Sweden...
ACCACGGCCACCACAATGTTCGCTCCCACGTAGTACTTCCTGTGGAATGCCATGGCCTCGGTGGCGTTGATCTGGCTCACTTCGCTGGGCCAGCCGATACTGCTGCGGCCGTAGTTGTGGGCCACATAAGCGGTAGCCAGGAACTGCTCGAAGAGACGGCCCTCGAAGCTGGAGTCGGTGCGCATGCGGCGCTCTTCGATCACCACGTCGCGTTCCTTGTAGAACTCGCGCGGCACCGTGTCAGCTAGGCGGCTGCTCTCAAGCCATGCCCAAAGCTCCAGACGGTTTTCCGGCATGGACCAGAAGAACATGGTGTCGTCGAGCGCGGTTTCAGCGTTCAGGCCTTCGGCCCCGTTGCGCTCGGCGACGTCAGTGTACTGGTTGGGGATGACGATTGTGTGCGCCTCGTTCTGGGCGTCTATGTATTTCTGCTTTAGTTCGGCCAGCTTCTGCGGATCGCGGCCCACGGCCTTCAGGTACTCGGCTTCGTAGGCGTCGTTCGCCGCTTCCACCTTGGCCAGCGCAACCTTCTCGGCCGCGTAGTCCGTGGTGCCGATCTCGCTGGTTCCTTTAAAGGCCAGGTGCTCGAACATGTGGGCCAGGCCGCTCTGGCCCGAGGGGTCGTTCACGTCGCCGGCATCAATAAATGTGGAGTAACTGAAGACCGGCGCATCCGGCCGTTCGCAAATGATGAGGGTGAGTCCGTTGGGCAGCACCTTAGTGGTCGTTCGCTGCTCGAAGCTCTTCAAATACTGGTCCTGAGCTCCGGCGAAGGCAATTCCCACCACCGCCAGCCCCAGCATCAGGACCGCGGTCCGTATTTTCCTTTGCATCCAGTCTCCTTGTATCAAAGGCGAGCCATCACGGCTTTGGTACTCTTCCAAGCTAGTGCCCTCGACCGGCGAGGGTCAAACCGGACGGCGGAGAAAGAGAATGTCGAGATGCTTGAGGCGGCTATGCGCCAAATTCCAGCCTGATGGCCTGCCTCGCAACGCAATGGGCGTTGATCGATTCCTGATGCCATCCTCATACCGCAGTTGATACCATTGAGAATCCATGCAGCAGGAACACAAAAATCGCAAGCGCCTCACACCGCTGTGGCGGGCTGTCATCGAGGTTGCGTTTATTGTCTTCCTGTTTTACTCCAATCTGCTGATGGGAGAGTTCACGGCGGCCAACGGACACGGGAAGAGCCTGACGTTCGCCTTCATCGACATCTTTACAGGGACGAATTTCGTGATCGCCCTGATCTCGGGCCTGATCGGGTATGTGGTGTTTGAGTATCTGAGAAAAAAGCTGTAGCGCCGCCCCGCATTCTCTCCCTCCTTGACCTGTTGCCGTGCGCTTGCGTATGCTGCCAGCATTTCCGCGCGGTGGTTGGTTTCCTATCCGGCCTGCGCAGGGAGAGCACGCATGAATCCGGCTATTCTTGTGGTTCGCGCCATGCAATTTGTCTTTATCGTCTCCGTATTGATGTTTATTTATGTCCTTCATATCGTTCACCCCGCCCCACACAGCGTGAACGCCTCACTGCAGTGGAGCATCGTGTTTTGTGCAGTAGCCTCCGTCCTGATGGGATTCATCGTACAACGCAGGATGCTTCGCGCTCCGAGCCAGTCTCTTCCCGCGACGGAGAATTCAAACCTTCTCCGCCCATGGTTTGCGGGACACGTTCTCCGATTTGCAACCGCCGAATCAGTGGCTTTGTTTGGATTTGTTCTGCGCATGATGGGCAGTTCTTCCATCCTGGTCACTGTCTTGTTTGTGAGCTCTCTGCTATTGCTGCTGCTCTGGCAACCTGGAGATATCCCAACACAAACCGAATCGAAATACTCAGTAGGTTGATCTAAACGAAGCAGGGAGAGCTACGATGAGCACGACTTCCCCGGTCTCAGCTCCAGTTTTCAGTGCTGCCGCCCAACCGTTTCTCGTCCGCCGCGCCGCGGTGCTGGGCGCCGGAACCATGGGTTCCCGCATCGCCGCCCACCTGGCCAACGCCGGCATCCCCACGCTCTTGCTCGACCTGGTTCCGGCCGGCGAAGGCGCGAGAAATCGGCTGGCTTTGGCGGCGCTTGACGCACTCAGCAAGTCCAAGCCCGCCGCCTTCTTTGAGCCTTCACTGGCCGCGCTCATCAAGCCCGGCAACTTTGAAGACGACCTGGGCAAACTGGCTGATTGTGATTGGGTGATCGAGGCCGTGGCCGAAAACCTGGCCATCAAGACGGCGCTTTTTGCCCGCGTGATGCCTCATCTTGCGTCCCATGCCGTGCTCACCACCAATACCTCCGGATTGCCGGTGAGCCAGATTGCCGCGGGACTGGTCTCACACCGGGACCGCTTCTTCGGGACGCACTTCTTCAATCCGCCGCGCTATATGCGCCTGCTGGAAGTGATCCCCACCGCGGAGACCGATGCGGCCGTGGCGGCAGCCTTTGCTGCATTCGCGGACCGCGCGCTGGGCAAGCAGGTGGTGTTTGCCAACGATACGCCGAACTTCATCGCCAACCGTATCGGCATCTCGGTTATGTTCAACGCGGCAACCCTGATGCTGCGGCAGGGGCTGACCATCGAAGAGGTGGACGCGCTGACCGGGCCGGCAATCGGCTGGCCCCGCACAGGCACCTTCCGGCTGGCGGACCTTGTGGGCATCGACATTCTGGCCCATGTGGCCGCGAATTTCCCGCAGGGCGTGACGCAGGGCGGTTTTTCTCAGGTTCTGGAAGAGGTTGTGAAGCGGGGCTGGCTGGGCGACAAGGCCGGCCAGGGCTTCTACAAAAAGAGCCGCGGCGCGGACGGTAAAGATGAACGGCTGGTGCTGGACCTGGCGACATTCGAGTACCGCCCCGTAGCCAAGCCCGCTCTGCCCGCACTGGAAATGGCAAAGAACTCAGCCAGCTTGCCGGAACGGCTGCGGCTGCTGCTGGCCAACGACCCGGCAAAGGATAAGGCAGCGGCTTTTCTGTGGCCTTTTCTGGCATTGCTGTGGAACTATGCCGCAGACCGCATCGGCGAAGTGGCCGGCGACGCGGCCTCCATCGACCGCGCCATGCGCGCCGGCTTCAACTGGGAGATGGGACCGTTTGAGATGTGGGATGCGGCCGGAGTTGGCGAGACTGTGGCGCGCATGAAGGCGCTGGGATTGCAGGTGAGCCCGCGCGCTGAGGCTTTGCTGGCCGCTGGGCAGACGACCTGGTACGCGAGCGACGGGCGGGTGTGCTTCCAGCCGGAAACGGGCAAGCTGGAGCCGGTTGCCGCTGTTGCCGGTCACGCACGGGTTGCGGATTTCCGGCTGTCAAACGGTGTGGTCCGGTCGAATGCGGGCGCTTCGCTGGTCGACCTGGGCGACGGCATTGGCTGCATCGAACTGCACTCGCTGAAGAACGCCATTGGAGGCGACGTGCTGGCGCTGATTTCCGCGGTGCTGAATCCCGGCTCCGATGCGGTGCGCGACTTTGCCGGGTTTGTCATCACCGGCGACCGCGACAACTTCAGCGTGGGCGCCAACCTGATGCAACTGCTGCTGGTGGCGCAGGAGGGCGAGTGGGAGGAGCTGAACTCGGTGATCCACGGCTTCCAGCAGATGACTGCGGCCATCAAGTTCTGCCCGCGGCCGGTGGTGGTTGCTCCGTTTGGCATGACCTTTGGCGGAGGCGCGGAGATCTGCCTGCACGGCGCGCGTCGGCAGGCTCATGCGGAGACCTACATCGGGCTGGTCGAGGCCGGGGTGGGACTGATTCCGGCCGGAGGGGGAACGAAGGAGATGCTGCTCAGGGCCGTGGACCAGGCCGCAGCGCTGGCGCCGCCGGATCCGCGCGATCCGCCTTCGCGATTTGCGCAATCGGCGGAGATGGCCACGGCGCTGCGGCGGGTCTTCGAGACCATCGCGCTGGCCAAGGTCTCCACTTCAGCCGCCGAGGCGCGACCGCTGGGGCTGCTGAGGGCAGCGGACCGCATCACCATGAACCGCGAGCGGCTGCTGCTGGACGCCAAGACGCAGGCGGCGGCGCTGGCCGAGGCCGGCTATACAGCTCCGCAACCGCGCATGCAGATTCCCGCTCCCGGCACGGCGGCGCTGGCCGCGCTGGAGACGGGAGCTTTCCTCATGGGCGAGGCCGGCTACGCCTCGGAACACAACCAGAAGGTGGCGCGCTGGGCGGCATACATTCTGGCCGGCGGCCGTGTAACGGCGGGTTCGCCGGTGAGCGAGCAGTATCTGCTGGATCTGGAGCGGGAGGCGTTTCTCTCGCTGGCTGGCGAGCGCAAGACGCAGGAGCGGATTGCGTTTACGCTGAAGACGGGCAAACCTTTGCGGAACTAGGGTTGATGTGAAGAGTTATGGGACGATGATAGGCAGAGGAATGGACGGAGCGAATTTTTTTCGGGCCCAAGTCAGGCGAGGAGCGTGGATGCTTAGCGTGCTGTTCTGCGCCTGCGCCCTGATCCCGGCGCAGCCGCAGCAACCACCGCCTGCCCAACTCATCGAGTCGGGTCAGATCCTTGTCGCCGGCCGCTCCATCCCTTACCTCATCCGCCATCTGCCGGTCAGCTCGTTTCCCGGGTTACCCCTGGGGATTCAGGATCTGCTCAACCTGCGCGGCTGTCTGATTCCGCAGACCTACGAGGCGCATCACCCTGAGAATGTGGTTCATGCCAGCCTGGAGCGTGCAGGCTCTTCCGACTGGGCGGTTCTGTGCTCGGTCAAGGGGACAGTTTCCTTGCTGGTATTCTTCGGCAGCAGAAGTTCGCAGGAACCGTGGGAGCCGCTGGTGCTGGTCTCGGCGCCGGAGACTGAGCGGCTGCAAACTCACGACTCCACTGGCGTTCTCGGCTTCAACTGGGGCATTGATCCAGCGTCGCCGGATCAGGTCCGCGATGCTCAGGCTGGCCTGGAGCGCCGGCCACCCAAGCTGGACCACGACACGCTGGCCGATTCGATCGTCGAGGGCCGCACCGTTTACCACTTTTATTTGAAGAGGGTCTGGGTTGTGCTGGATATGCCGCAATGAACGCCGTCGGAACATCTAAATTGTGTGGCTCACCCTCGCCATCCGGCCGGGGTGGAATTTCTCAGAACAAGCCGTTCCGTATTTGAAGGAGCATTCCATGCCGGAAGCCGTTCTCGTCAGCGCCGTTCGTACTCCTGTTGGCCGCGCCCCCAAAGGCGCGCTTTCTACCAGCCGCCCCGACGACCTGGCCGCAATTGCGTTGGGCGGGGCTTTGGACAAGATTCCAGAGCTCAACAGGGCCGAAGTCGACGACGTGATCCTGGGCTGCGCGCAGCCGGAGGGCGAGCAGGGGTGGGATATCGCCCGCTGGGCCGCTCTGCGCGCGGGTTTGCCGGTGGAGGTTCCCGGCGTTACCGTCAACCGGCTTTGCTCCTCGGGGCTGGAAGCGATTGCGCTGGCGGATTTGCGCATTCGCGCGGGAGGCGACCGGGTGGTCATCGCGGGCGGGGCGGAGACCATGAGCCTGCTGCCCTTTGGCGGCCTCAAGCCAATGCCCAATCCCTATATGGCGGAGCACTACCCGGCATCGCTGCTGACCATGGGCCTGACCGCCGAGCGGGTGGCGCGGCACTACGGCGTTTCGCGCGAGGATCAGGACGCCTTCGCGCTGGCCAGCCACCAGAAGGCAGTGGCCGCGCAGGCCGCAGGGCGCTTTGCCGACGAGCTGATCCCTGTGACGGTGACGACGGCTGTACCCGGCGTGAAGGCGGGAAAGCCGGTGGTGAAAGAGACGGTTTTTGCCGCCGACGAAGGCCCGCGCGCGGATACCACCGCTGAAGCGCTGGCCAAACTCAAGCCGGCCTTCGCTGCGCAGGGAACGGTGACCGCGGGCAACTCCTCGCAGACCTCGGACGGCGCGGCAGCGACGGTGCTGATGGAGGCCGGGCGGGCAAAGGAGCTGGGGATTCGCCCGATCGGCCGGCTGGTGGCCTACGCCGCCACCGGCTGCCTGCCGGAGGAGATGGGCATCGGCCCCATCACGGCCATTCCCAAGGCGCTGAAGCGGGCCGGGCTCAGGCTGGACGAGATTGGGCTGATCGAATTGAACGAGGCCTTTGCGTCGCAGGTGCTGGCCATCCTTCGTGAGTTGGGCATCGACCCGGAGCGGGTCAACGTGAACGGCGGCGCCATCGCGCTGGGGCATCCGCTGGGCTGCACCGGCGCTAAACTCACCGCGACACTACTCCAAGAGATGAAACGCCGGAAGGCGCGCTACGGCATGGTGACGATGTGCGTCGGCGCCGGCATGGGCGCGGCGGGGATCTTCGAGTTGCTCTAGCTCAAGAGCAGCGGAAGGACGGCCTTCAACAGGCCTTTTTCCGCAGCCTGTAAAGCCCAAGTCGATTCTGTTGGCCTAATGCGGGGGTTAAAACCCCCGCCTCCCTCCGTATCGGTTCTTAAGCAAGTGGCGATACCGTGCCCTTTCAAAACCTCGACTGATTCAGATATTTCTGATGGGCGCAGAAACAGCAACAGCCGGGATGGCTCCCGGCTGTTGCTGGTGAATTGGAATTCTTTTGAGCCTTGCAGGCCCCAGGGTCCAACTACGCCTTGGCGGTGACCAGGGCTTTGAGGCGCGCGTTGAGGCGGCTCTTGTAGCGGGAGACGGTGTTGTCGTGGAGAATGCCCTTCTGCACGCTCTTGTCGAGGGCGGAGACGGTCTCACGATACTGCGCCTGGGCGGCCTTGACGTCGCCTTTGGCGATGGCCTCGCGCAGGTCGCGCAGGCTGGTGCGCACACGGCTGCGGTTGGAGCGGTTCACATCGGTGCGGGTTACGGTCTGCCGGGCGCGCTTGAGCGACGATACATGGTTTGCCATTGCTTGTCCTTGATCTCAGAGGTGATGATGCGGGGTCAGAATGCAACTTTATCCGCATCCCTCGCAGTTTCTTAGTCTACGGGAAACGGGGCGGCGGGTCAATTGCGGGTCTCCGCAGGGGAGAAATCAGGCGCTGGCCAGGAAGTCAGCGGTCCCGGTACCCGCCTAGGCACTGTGACTGCCAAAATTCATCGTTGGGTTGATTGACGCGGTGGGCGGTTGGCGCTACTCTCAAGCGCAGATACCGGATTTGGTCGCCTACGCCATCCCGCGGTTCAGCAACGCAGCCCAGAGCTTCGGCTCGGCCCTCGCTCGCGTCCGCTGGCTCCCCGCGGATCAAATTGCTGTGACGCAATGTGAACAGCTTGGCTTCGGGGATAAAGTACACATTAGAACTGCTGGCCTTCCGCAGGGAGTGAAATCCCTGCCTCTTTTCAAAACGAGATTTTCCGCAGCCGGCGAATTCGGTGGGGCCACACTCGACCCCATTTGCTGCCGGACCACCGCAACCGCACAATACCGCACTGGAGGCCACAGAAACCTTTGAAGATCGCTCTGGAGATCACGCCCAATCTTGAGCCCCTGTTTGGGACTCGCGATGAAAACATCAGGCTGATGGAAGATAAGCTCGGCGTAAGGATCGATCTCCGCTCCGACGCCGTGCACGTGGAGGGACCGGAAGCGGGCGTGGCTCGCGTCCAGAGCATTTTTCAGGATTTCGAGGTGCTGCGCCGGCAGGGCGTGAATCCGCACAATGGGGAGTTGAACGGGATGCTGCGCCTGGTGGTGGCCGATCCGGCGACTACGCTGCGCTCGCTGGCCGACAGCGGGAAGCAGCGCTCGGCGGGCGTGAAGCGGACCGTGCAGCCGCGCTCCATCAATCAGCGCAAATATGTTGAGGCCATTGAACAGAACGATATGGTCTTTGGCGTGGGCCCGGCGGGCACCGGGAAGACTTATCTCGCTGTGGCCATGGCCGTGGCTGCGATGAATGCGAAGAAGGTGAGCCGCATTGTGCTGGTGCGGCCGGCGGTGGAGGCCGGCGAGCGGCTGGGCTTTTTACCCGGCACATTGCAGGAAAAGGTGGACCCCTACCTGCGTCCGCTTTACGACGCTCTCTACGACCTGCTGGAACCGGAGAAGGTGGACAAGATGCTGGAGAAGAACGTCATCGAGGTGGCGCCGCTGGCTTTCATGCGCGGGCGCACTCTGAACGACGCCTTCATCATCATGGACGAGGCGCAGAACACCACCATCGAGCAGATGAAGATGTTTCTGACGCGCATGGGCAACAACTCGAAGGCGGTGATCACCGGCGACATTACGCAGATCGACTTACCCAACCCGCGCAAGTCCGGACTGTTGGACGCGATCAATATTCTGGACGGAGTGGAGGGCATCCACTTCTGCCACTTTGCGGACTGCGACGTGGTGCGCCACGCGCTGGTGCAGCGCATTGTGCGAGCCTACGAGAGCGCCAAGCCGCAGCAGCAGGAACTGCCGTTGGCGCTGGGAGAAGCGATCGAGATCCAGCCTCCGGTGCGCGAAGAACGGCCGCAGGCGCAGGGGCTGCATCCGGCCAAGCCGCAGTAACTCTGCGATACGCGTAGAATTGGAGATACATCGGGGCCGTCCTCCGAGGCGGAGCCCTGAGTACGATGATTCTTCTTGACCAAGATTTGGAACCCGACCCCGCGCCGAAGGCAACTCCAGCGAAGCGGGCGGCTGCGTCTGCCGCTCAAAAAAAGTCCCCCAACTTTCGATTGCCCTCCGCGCGTACGCTGAGCCGTTTTCTTTCGGCTGCGCAAAAAGGCGTGCGGCTGAAAGGGCAGGTAACGGTGCTGCTGACCACCGATGCGGCCATTCGCGGGCTGAATCGCCGCTTCAGGGGCAAGAACAAGGCTACCGACGTGCTTTCGTTTCCGGCTGAAGGCCCCATTCCAGGTTTGTCCGCGGAAGGGATCGCGGGCGACATTGCCATCAGCGTAACCACGGCGCTGGGGCAGGCTGCCGGGCAGGGGCACTCGCTTTCGACGGAGATCAAGGTGCTGATTCTGCATGGACTGTTGCACCTGGCCGGCTATGACCACGAGGCAGACTCGGGGCAGATGGCGCGGCGGGAGCGGCTGCTGCGGGGCAAGCTGGGATTGCCGCAGGGGCTGATTGAGCGCGCGGTTGCGACAAGGCCGACAGCGAAGAAAATGCCCGAAAAGCGTACCTCAGGGGCTAAAGCCCTTGTTGATTCTTCGGGCGTGGTTGTCGGGGTTAAAACCCCGACCTACCGGGATCCGACCTTCCAGGTTAAAACCCCGACCTACCAGCCCCGCGCTACCGAAAAGGCCAAGCGGCCATGAGCACACTGGCCATTGTGATGGTTCTGCTGCTGGCGGCGGTGGAGACGCTGGCCTCCTACATCAGCCGCGTCTACTCCGAGTTCGGCAAGATTCTGGCCCACGAGATTGAAGAAAACCTGGACGCGTGGGAGGAGCTGATTGAGCCGCAACTGGGTTTGACCCGCGAGCATGCGGCCATCTGCGCGGCGGTCTTGCAGCAACTGGCCTTGGGCATCATTGCGCTGGAGTTCGGCGCGGTTCTCTTCGATCACGCTTCCCAGTTGGCCCGGCCCACCTATGCGGAGATTGCCCAGGCGGTTCTGGCCATGGTGCTGGTGGTGGTGTTTTGCAACCAGCTTCTGCCCTCGCTGCTCTTCAACCGAACGAAGGGCCGATGGGCGGGGCGGCTGGTGTGGCCCATTCGCCTGCTGCTTTGGTCCATGACGCCGATTACCGTTTTTGTTCGCTTCTTCTTCTCAGTGGCGGCGCTGGCAGAGGAGCCGGTTACTGCCGAGGAAGAGTCCGCCGTGGATATGGAGGCGCTGCTGGAAGCCGGCGAAGAAGAGGGCATTCTGGAAGAGAACGATATCGACCTGGTGCGCTCCGCCGTCGAGTTTGGCGACAAGCTGGTGCGCGAGGTGATGACGCCGCGCCCGGCGGTTTTTGCTGTTCCCGATGCGATGACGCTGGAGCAGTTTCTCGTCCAACTGCGCGACCACAACTACTCCCGCGTTCCGGTTTATGCCGGGTCGCTGGACAGCGTGACCGGCATCGCCTTTGCGCACGACCTGCTGCAAATTACAGACGAGGAAGCCCGCACACGCACCGTGGGCGGCATTCAGCGCGAGGCGGTCTTTGTGCCTGAAACCAAGCGCGGTTACGAGCTGCTGCGCGAAATGCAGCGCGAAAAGCAGCACATGCGCATCGTGATCGATGAGTATGGCGGCGTTTCGGGCCTGGTGACCATTGAGGATCTGCTGGAGCAGATTGTGGGCAACATCTGCGACGAGCACGAGGTAGAGACGCCCATCGAGGAACCGCAACGCGAGCCCGGCGGCGTGTGGGTGGTTCCGGGCAATTTTCCCGTGGATCAGTTGGCGGATTTGTTTGGCGAGCAGGACGGCCTGAGCGATCTCGACGAAGCCTATGAAGCAACGACGCTGGGAGGCCTCGCGAGCGAGATCGAGGGGCGCATCCCGCTCCCCGGCGAGGTTGTGCTGCTTGAATCCGCCGGCCTGCGCATGGAGGTGGTGGCTTCGACGGACCGGCGCGTGGAGCGGCTGCGGGTGTTTCCGCCGGCGGGTGAAGCTGCTTCAGCGCCCCCTGCCTGAACCTTTCACGGATGCAGTCATCCTGAGCGAGTCCGCCGCGGCGGACGAGTCGAAGGATCTGCGTTTTCTTCACTTCTGACCCGACGGATCGTCCTCCTTCTGCCCGGTAGACAGAAAATGCCGTAAACTCAGTCAGGAGCATTACCCCCTTTGAAATCTGGATTTGTTGCAATTCTGGGCCGGCCCAACTCCGGCAAAAGTACGCTGCTCAACGCCCTGACCGGCGAAAAAGTGGCCATCGTCTCCGCCAAGCCGCAGACCACGCGCAACCGCATTGCGGGGGTGGTGGAGGTGGAGGCGCGCAAAGGGTTGCATGCGGCGGCGCAGATCGTTTTTGTGGATACGCCCGGCGTGCACAAGCCCGGCTCGCACCTGGACCGGCGGATGCTGCAGG
>Ga0182027_10014557_pt1 | contig 10882 bp, 8 predicted proteins | sample 712E1DmetaG_FD_121300 | JGI IMG/M metagenome (GOLD analysis project Ga0182027, IMG submission 121300) | Permafrost microbial communities from Stordalen Mire, Sweden - 712E1D metaG (Illumina Assembly) | ecosystem: Environmental > Terrestrial > Soil > Wetlands > Permafrost | place: Sweden...
CCCATGGCCTGCGCGGCCATGGACACGAGGAACATGGAATAGACCGCAACCGGGAGCCGGAGCCCCGCCGGGAGCCGCGAAAACAGCAGGAAATAGCAGCAGGCGGCAAACAGGAGAAAGAGGATCCATACGCCGAGGCGCGTGGGGAAATGGGTGTCGCGGGTAAACGCAATGAGGCAGGCGATGTGCGTGAGCAAGAAAGCCGAGAGTCCCAGCAGGAAGAAATGTTCCGGCCTAAGCAGCAGAACGTCGCCCACGAGGGAGAACGTCAGCCCGACGGTAATCCACAGTGAGTAGCGGTCCTTGCGGACGCGCCAGTTCGCAAGCGCGATGGCGAGAATGAGAATCGTAGCGAGTGGCGCGAAAGCCCATAGAAGCAGGGGGCTCGCGAGGAAATGAACGGTGATCGCGGCGACGATGCTGACACCTGCGGTGAGTTTCAAAGCGCGCGTGAAAGGCTGCGGCATGTTGGGGAGCGTTTACTCCCGGGCAGCGTGAAGGGCGCATGTGGGTAGGCAGCTTGGCATGTTGCTGAAAAACATCGGGAAGGCTTTTTTCGGGGGTTGACCGGGCCTTCTCACGAGCTGGAGTTTGACCGTTGTTCAAGTTTAGCAAAGCATCGTCATCCTGATGCGATCCGAGGATGATCGCCGAAGAACTTCAATTTGGAATCATGCCGGGTGTCGTGGTTGAGATCCTTTGGGGCGCCCCGACCAGGTCGGGGTAAACGCCCGGCGCGCCCCTCAGGATGACAGTGCGTTGCTGTGCCTTAATAACGGGCAAGACTATATCTCGTGAGAAATCCGGGCTAAAGCCGAAGAGAAAACAAAGTCTTGATGTCGGACCTGAAGGTCCGGCCCCCAGGTTCTCACTTACTCTGAAGCCCCGGCCTCCTAAAGAGAAAGACTGTTGCGGCAGCTTGCTATAAAAAAGAGAGGGCGGGATTTGGATTCCCGCCCTCGCGTTGACTTGGAAAGGGATAGCTACTTGAGCGGGGCGTGGCCGTTGAAGCGGGCGGCGGGGCCGAGTTCCTCTTCGATACGGAGGAGTTGGTTGTATTTGGAGATGCGGTCAGTGCGGGAAGCGGAGCCGGTCTTGATCTGGCCGGCGGCGGTGGCAACGGCGAAGTCTGCGATGAAGGTGTCCTCGGTTTCACCGGAGCGGTGGGAGATGACGGACTTGTAGCCGGCCTTGCGCGCGAGTTCGACGGCTTGGATCGTTTCGGTGACGGTGCCAATCTGGTTGAGCTTGATGAGGATGGCGTTGGCGATACCCTCGTTGATGCCGCGAGACAGGCGCTCGGTATTGGTCACGAAGATGTCGTCGCCGACAAGCTGAATCTTCTTCTTGGAGCTCTTGCTGCCCAGCACCTGGGTCTGTTCCTTCCAACCCGACCAGTCATCCTCGGCGAGCCCATCTTCCAGGGAGACGATGGGATATTTTTCCACCCACTTCTCATAGTAGGCCGTCATTTCCGAAGAGGTGTGCGCGGACTTGTCGGACTTCTTGAAAATATACTTGCCGGAAGCCTTGTCGTAGAACTCGCTGGCCGCGGGATCGAGAGCGATGGCCACCTGTTCGCCAGGTTTGTAGCCGGCGGCGGAGATGGCTTCGAGAATGATCTGAATGGCTTCCTCGTTGGACTTGCAGCTTGGCGCGAAACCGCCTTCATCGCCAACGGAGGTGGAATAGCCGCGCTTTTTGAGGGCCGCCTTCAGCGCGTGGAAGACTTCAACGCCCCAGCGGAGAGCTTCGCTGAACGTGGGAGCACCAATGGGCATGGCCATGAATTCCTGGAAATCAACGGAGCTGTCGGCATGGGCGCCGCCATTGAGGATGTTCATCATGGGGACGGGGAGAAGATTGCCGGAAGTATCCGTGGAGTAGCGAGAGAGGTATTTGTAAAGCGGCTGTTTGAGGGCAACGGCAGCGGCGCGCGCGGCGGCCATGGAGACGGCGAGGATGGCGTTGGCACCGAGACGGGATTTGGTGGGCGTGCCATCGAGGTTGATCAAATTGTGGTCGAGAGCGCGCTGGTCAACGGCGTCCGTGCCGGTGACCGCTTTGGCGATCTCGGAATTGACGTTGGCGACGGCTTTGAGGACGCCCTTGCCGAGGTATTTGGACTTATCGCCGTCGCGAAGTTCGAGGGCTTCGTGTTCGCCGGTGGACGCGCCCGAAGGAACAATGGCGCGGCCAAAAGCGCCGGATTCGAGCAGGACATCGGCTTCGACGGTGGGATTGCCGCGCGAGTCAAGGACCTGGCGGGCGTGAACGCGGGTGATTTTAGTGGACATGATGGTGGTGTCTCCTGAGAGATTTGGAACAGGAGATTGTAGCAGAGGGAGGGTGGATGGCGAGTGACGGAGGACACGTGGTCGTGACTCGTGCGAAGCGACCATTGGCGAGTGAACAGGGGGCGGAGATGCGTATCAGTGAAAGTAGCGGTCGGCAAGCCAAACAATGCCGCGCAATGAAAGGACTGCAATCGCAATATATCTAAGCATCCGCCTGACATAATCACGGCAGTCATCAAAGTTTTGGTTCTTGCGAGGTATGGCTCCCCACCCGAGCAAGACGAGCACTGACACGCCGGCGAGAAAATTCAAAATATCCCGGAGTACCCAAGCCATAGTTTGCGCCTCACTGGGCTTCGGGCTCTTCGATGAGGGACTCCTGGCGAACGACGACGACGATGCCGGAGGGGGTGAGATGGAAGCGGCGGCGGTCGGCTTCGAGGTCGTAACCAATTTCGGTATGTTCGGGGAGGCTGACGTGGCGGTCAATGATGGCGCGGCGAATGCGGGAGTGGCGGCCGACGTTGACGTGATTATAGAGGATGGATTCGGAGATTTCGCAATAGCTATTGACGCGGACATCGTAGCCGACGACGCAATTCTGCACGCGGCCGCCGGAGAGGATGGAGCCGCCGGCAACGATAGAGTCAATGGCGACGCCCATGCGGTTGGCATCGGCAAATACGAATTTCGCCGGGGGGTACTGGTGTTGCCAGCCGCGGAGAGGCCAATGCTTGTCGTAGAGGTTGAAGACGGGCGAAACGCTGACGAGGTCCATGTTGGCTTCGTAGTAGGCGTCGAGGGTTCCGACGTCGCGCCAGTAGCGAGTCTCCTGGCTGTTTTCGTCGACGAAGTTGTAGGCGTAGACGCGGTGCTTGGAGATGATGCGGGGGAGAATGTCCTTGCCGAAATCGTGGGAAGACTTGGGATCCTCGGAATCGGCAAGAAGGATGGGGATAAGGAGCTGGGTATTGAAAATATAGATGCCCATGGAGGCGTTGCAATGGGCAGCTTTGTGGGGCGATTGCTTGGGCTTGGCGGGCTTTTCCTCAAAGCCGACGATGCGCCAGTCCTTATCGGTTTCGAGGACACCGAACTGCTTGGCGGCCTCCGCGGCGGGGACTTCGATGGTGGCGACGGTGACATCGGCGGCGGAGTCGATGTGCTGTTGGAGCATTCTGGCGTAGTTCATCTTGTAGATTTGGTCGCCGGATAGGATGAAGACAAACTTGGAGCGCTCGCTGCCGATGGAGTAGATATTCTGATAAACGGCGTCGCCAGTGCCCTGGTACCACTGCTGAGAGACGCGCATTTGCGGGGGAAGCACCTCGATGAATTCGCCGAGGCCCATCAGCGGAGACCAGCCGGCGCGAATGTGGCGATTAAGACTGAGGGCTTTGTACTGGGTGAGGACAAAAACGCGGCGGAGCGAAGAGTTGATGCAATTCGAGAGAGTGACATCGATGATGCGGTAAAGAGCGCCGAAGGGGACGGCAGGCTTGGCGCGATCTCTGGTGAGCGGCCAGAGACGTTCACCTTGTCCACCCGCGAGGAGAACTCCAAGGGCATCGCGCATATCAGGCATGAGGGTCAGCTCCCGAGGCAGGACTCTGAAGCAGTTTAGTGTAACAGCAGAGGCAAGGGGGACGCACGACGAGAATAAGAGAATAAGAAGGGGCCGGAAAATTGGCGCGGGAGTAAAGAGTAACTGACGAGGTAGCCTGAGGGGGAAAGAGGGGGAAGAACTGGAAAGAAGGCTTGACTTGGAGGGCTGGAATTGACTACAAGAAGCCAGCACCCTCGTGAGATAATCAATGAGGGGCAGTGCCTCAGGTCATTGGCGGGCACTGCAAGTGACCAATCCGAACCGGAATTGGGGTGAAGACCTTTGGCAGAAGTAGTGATTCAAGAGAGCGAGTCTCTTGAGAATGCATTGCGGCGGTTTAAGCGCAAGGTGCAACAGGAAGACATCATTAAAGAAATAAAGAAGCACAGCTTCTACATGAAGCCCGGTGAGAAGCGCCGGGCGAAAGAAGCGCTTTCGCGGAAGCGACTGCGCAAGAAGCAGCGTCGCGAGCAGGATTAAAAACCTGAACGAGACGCGGCTCGGCGCCGCACTTCCGGGATCAGGCCCCTATCAGGCAGAGACGTTTTGGGTGTTCGTACATTGACTGCGCCCACAGGCCCAAGGGATCCGTGCCCGGCGTTCCCGGACTACAGGTCTAGATTCACAAACAAGCCCTGGTGCAAAATGAGCCCGTCCCCGCTGCCCGCTTGGGGTCCAAGGGGAGCGGCGCATGGAATACCACGATAGGGTCCTGAAGTGCTCGGAGTGTGGTGCCGAGTTTGTGTTTACGGCCGGCGAACAGATGTTTTTTGCCGACAAGGGATTCAAGAACGAACCGAAACGTTGTAAGGCGTGCAAGGCCAAACGAGCGGAGGGAGGCGGAGGAGGCGGGGCGACGCAAGCGCGGGCAGAAACCAAGACCACATGCTCGCAATGCGGAAAAGAGACCACGGTTCCTTTCCGACCGACGCAGGGGCGCCCGGTGTTTTGCCGGGAATGCTTCCAAGCAAGGCGGTCCATGGGCGCAGCGTAAACGAACCCCCAAAACCTAAGTTTGAGGGAGAGGGCTATCGAAGTTGATAGCCCTCTTCACTTTTTGGAGGTGCGCCGAGGCAGAGAGCCGAGAATAGGTTTGGTGCAGATGAATCATTGCCGCCGACCGGTAGCGAATCAGGTGCTGGCGAGCCAGATCAGGGAAAGGTGGCGAGCCAGGATTCGAGGTGGGCGAGGGATTCGGGCATGTTACGGCGGCCATAGCCGAAGCGGATGTGGCGGGGCTGGTCGTAGACGGTGCCGGGGAGGAGAAGGACACCGGCTTCGCGGACAAGGCGTTCGCAGAAGGATTGGACGTCCTGCGCGGGCTTGAAGCGAGCGAAGCCGATGGTGCCGGCGTTGGGAGGAGTCCAATCGAAAAGATCCGCGTGACGCGAGAAGAAAGCGCTCAGTTGGGGAAGATTGCGAAGGACAATCTGGAGGCTGCGGTCGATGAATTTCTGGCGGTGGCGGAAGGCGACGGCGGTGAGGAATTCACTGGGAGCGCTAGCGCAGATGGTGGTGTAGTGCTTGAAAGAGATGATCTTCCGGAGGATGGAAGCGTCGCGGCAAGCGAGCCAGCCGAGGCGCAGCCCGGGGAGGCCGTAAGTCTTGCTGACGGAGCCGAGGCTGAGGGCGCGCTCATAGAGATCGCAGGCGGCGGGAAGCCGAGTGGCAGGATCATGTTCGAGCTCGCGGTAGACCTCGTCGGAGAAGACGTAAATGCCATGGCGAGCGGCGAGTTCAAGGACGCGGCGGAAAATGTCGGGAGGCATGAGCAGTCCGGTGGGATTGTGAGGCGAGTTAATGTAAATGGCGCGCGTGTTAGGACGGATGAGAAATTCGAGGGCGGAGAAATCGTGGGCCCAGGCGTTGGCGGCATTGCGGCGCCATTCGGAAACAGCGGCGCCCGTGCTTTTGGGGACGGTGAGAGCACTTTCGTAGCAGGGAGTTTCCACGATGGCATGATCCTGGGGCGTGAGCAGGGCGTGATAGAAGACGAAGATGGCTTCTTCGGCGGCGGAAAGCACGACGAGCTGATGGGGAGAGATTTGCGAGTACATGGTGGCCAGGACATCGCGAAGCCAGGGAGCGCCGGGGGATTCGGTGTAACCGCACCAGTGGTTGAGGAAGGCGTCGTGGGCGTCGGGCTCGAGGCGAGGATTTCCTGGATGGTTTGGGATTCGGCGTCGGAAGAGGAGAGCAGGTACTTGGCGGCAAATTCGTACTTGCCCATGTACTCTTCGATGCGGAAGGGAGAGATCTGCATGAGGGTGAGTGTGCCAAGGGGGGAGGCGGGGCGTCCAGAACCAAATTGAGCGGAGGGAGGCTGGGCCCTGGCAATGGATGCAATTTGGAGGGGGGAGAGCGTATGATACGGCTCCGAAGTCCCCATTAAGACCAAACGATCCGGAGGGCCAAACTATGGCTCACCGCTTCACCATCGGTGTCGAAGAAGAATTCCAGATTATTGATCCCGATACGCTAGAGCTGCGCTCGCACGTGGTGCAACTGCTCTCCGCGGCGGCGCGTGGATTCGGCGACCAGGTCAAGGGCGAGATGCACCAATCCATCGTCGAAACAGGGACGAAGATCTGCGAAAACGTGAGCGAGTTGCGGCTGGAGATTCACCGGACGCGGAACGAACTGGTGTCCGCGGCCGAGAGCACGGGGCTGCAGGTGGCGGCGGCGGGAACGCATCCCTTTTCGAGCTGGAAGGATCAGGTGATTTCGCCCGGAGACCGTTACCAGAACATCGTGGAAGAGATGGGGCAACTGGCGAGGTCGCTGCTGATCTTTGGGATGCACATCCACGTGGCCATGCCGGACAAGCAGTCGACCATCGACATGATGAACATGGTGCGGTATTTCCTGCCGCATCTGCTGGCGCTCTCGACGAGTTCGCCCTTCTGGATGGGGCGGAACACGGGGCTGAAATCGTTCCGAACGACAGTGTTCCGGCGATTTCCCCGGACGGGGGTGCCAGAAACGTTTGAGTCTTGGAGCGCGTACGAGAATTTCGTGAACCTGCTGGTGAAGCTGAACAGCATCGACAACGGAAAGAAGATCTGGTGGGATGTGCGGCCGCACCCGACGTTTGGGACGCTGGAGTTCCGGATGTGCGACGTGGCCACGAAGGTGGAAGAAGCGGTGGCGATCGCGGCGCTGACACAGGCGATCGTGGTGAAGATCCACCGTCTGTACACGGGGAACATGGGCTGGCGGCTGTACCGGCGGGCGCTGATCGAAGAAAACAAGTGGCGCGCGGCGCGGTATGGAATTGAAGGGAAGCTGATCGATTTCGGGAAAGAGGCGGAAGTGCCGATGAGGCAACTGATTCCCGAGCTATTGGAATTTGTGGATGACGTAGTGGACGATCTGGGCAGCCGGAGCGCCGTGGAATATGTGCATACGATCATGAATGAGGGCACGAGCGCGGAACGGCAACTGCGAGTTTTCCAGCAGACCGGGGACCTGAGGGATGTGGTGCGGCATTTGGTGAGGGAGACGCGGGGAAGCGCGGAGGATGGGAAGTGCGCGTCGGCGGAAGTCATCAACTAGCGGCAGGAGCTGCGTTTGACGATGGGGGCGGGGTTTTCACTTGGCTAGCCGAAACGAAGGGAACGGGAGGTGAGCGATGGTGAAAGTGGGGTTGTTGTGTGGGCGGGAATACAGTTTTCCTCCAGCGTTTCTGGCGCGGGTGAACGAACTAGGCAAAAAAGAGGGCGTGAGCGCGGAAATTGTGAAGCTGGGCGGGACGCGGATGGGCGAGCCAGCGGAGTACCGGGTGATTGTCGATCGGATTTCGCATGAGGTGGATTATTACCGCGGCTATTTGAAACACGCAGTGCTGCAAGGGACGTACGTCATCAACAATCCGTTCTGGTGGACGGCGGACGACAAGTTTTTCAACTACAGCGTTGCCGCAAAACTGGGCATTGCGATTCCCAAGACGATTCTGCTGCCGCAGAAGGGCTATCCGTCGGATGTGGACATCACCTCGGAATCGCTGCGCAACCTGAAGTACCCGATGGACTGGGTGGGGTTGCTGGACTTTGTGGGGCGGCCGGCGATCCTGAAACCGTTTTCTGGCGGCGGCTGGAAGCACGTGTACAAAGTGAATAATGAGGAGGAGCTCCTGGAGGCGTATGACAAGACTTCGCGGTATTGCATGACGCTGCAGGAGTTCATCGATTTCGAGCAATACGTAAGGTGCTTCACGTTTGGCAAGTCCGACATTTTGCCAGTGGCGTACGACCCGAAGGAACGGAAGTACCTGGTGGAGCACAAATACTTGTCGGATGAGCTGGGGGCGCGGGTGGTTAAGGACGCGCAGACGATCAATCTGGCACTGGGCTACGAGATGAACACGATCGAGTTTGCGGTGAAGGACGGCGTGCCGTACGCGATCGCTTTCCTGAATCCCGCGCCGGATTTCGAGAAGGACCGAATCACGGAGTTTTACTTCAAGCAGGTGGTGGAGAAGATGGCGCGGCTGGTGATCGATCGCGCGTTGAATGGAAACGTGGCGAATACCTGGCCGCGCTGGGAAGAGATGCTGGGAATCGGGGCGGCGGCAGGGTTTACGGGAGCGCCGCGTACAGCGCCGGCGGCGCAGCCTGCTCCATTGGGAACGACGGCGCGATGAGGTCCAGAAAGCCGGCGGTGAAACATCGCGGTCCAGCCGAGCAGTGGCACGAACTGCTGCGGCCGCTGGTGAAAAGATCGCTGGGACTTGCCAAGAGATTCCTGGCAGACGTGCGCGCGGCGAAACTGACGTTTGGGCGGCGAGTGCACTGCCCGTTCTTGCGGCCCTATTTTCTGTCGCCTGCCGACGAGCAGCGCGTTGGACACGTTGCCGAGACCATCGCAGCGGTGGCGGAGCGGGTCACGTCCGCGGCGCTGAATGACAAAACCCTTTTCGCACAATTCCACTTGCGGCCGGAGGAAGAGCGGCAGGCTCGGCTGGCTGTGGGAGCAGGGCCGGCGAGTACAGCGTCCCGGCTGGACGCGTTTCTTCTGCCGGACTCGCTAAAGTTCACGGAATACAACGGCGAATCGCCGGCAGGCGCGGGCTATTCGGAAACACTTTCGGACATTTTCCGGAAATTGCCGGTGATGGAGGAATTTGCGAAGCGGTATGAGGTGCACAGTTACCCGCTGAGCGCGAAGCTGTTGGATGCGCTGATGACAACCTATGTGGAATGGGGCGGAAAGGCGACGCGGCCACAAATGGCGATTGTGGATTAGAAGGAAGTGCCAACGTGGAGCGAGTTTGAGATTCTGCAGGCAAGATTCGAGGCGATGGGCGTGCCGGTGGTTCTGGCGGACCCGCGGGAATTGGAGTTTGACGGGAAGCAACTGGCCGCGAAGGGAAAGAAGATCGATCTGGTGTACGGGCGCGTGCTGATCAATGACATTGTGGCGAGATCCGCGGAATGCGCGGCGCTGGTGAGAGCATACGAAGCGGGGGCCGTGTGCGTGGGGAATAATTTTCGCTGCAAGATTCCCCACGTGAAGGCGTTTTTTGCGGTACTGACGGACGCGAAGAATGCGGCGCTGTTTCCCGCCGAAGAGCGCGAACTGATCCGGCGGCACGTTCCGTGGACGCGGGTGGTGCAGGATGTCAAAAGCGATTACAACGGCAAGCCGATTGAGCTGCTGAAGTACATACGAAAACGCCAGAAGGACTTGGTGCTGAAGCCCAGCGATGAATATGGAGGAATGGGCGTGACGCTGGGCTGGGAAACGGAGGCAAAGCACTGGGAACGCGCCATCGAGGAGGCATTGCCCGGGGGGAAGATGGCCGAGGCGCATGGTTGCTGGATTGTGCAAGAGCGCATCCCGGTCAGCCGGGACGTTTTTCCGCACATCGGTGCGGGCGGCCAAGTGGATTTCCGGGACATGCTGGTGGATTTCGCAGCGTATTTGTTCCGCGGAAAGCTGGCGGGATTTTGACGCGCTTGAGCGCGACGGGACTGGCGAATGTGACGAGCGGCGAAGGGCAGATTCCATCGTTCCGTGTGGAGCAAAGAAAAGTGGGAGCGGCGTAATCAGCAGGGAAGATGAATCGGGGCAGCGGATTAGTTTCCGTTAAGGGCTACGTCCAGGTGAACTGACAGTCAATTCCCGAACTTCCTCGAAGGCCGTTTGTTGCCAGTGACGGGCACTCACTGCTGCAAGCGAGTCCTAAGAAACGTGATCACGATCGCATCATCCGCAGAGCCCGGCACTTCGTTTGGGAAGTGTGTTTTGAGCCACCCGACGAGTTCCTGCTTGTAGAATCTACCGTTTTCGACTGCGTCTAGAAAGAATCGAAAGGCGACAGGGCACCCACGCAATGCTAGTTCCTCAGCGGACTGGGTCCTTACAAATACGTAAGGGGAATCGGAAACTGCCCGTTCTAGCCATGTGGGCGTGGTTTTAGCTGAATTGTGGAAATGAATGTTGTCAGTCGTGACCGGCTACGGCCCCGTAGTGTCGGGCGAACCGACCCACAGAATAATTACGGGCAGAGTCTCTGATTGAAATTTCGCCTCGTCCGGGGAATCTGTGGGTAACTGGCGGGCTCAGCGCTGAGGTTGACTGCGGAAGCGGTGGAGTTTGCGGCAGGTCGAATCGAGGGAGCGTTGCTCCTCTTCCGAGCCGTTGTGGATCAGTGGGCCGCCGTCGGCATGAAGCACATCGCGAAGAAGTCGCTTCATAGCGACCTTTCTCAGAGAAGGGGTGTAGTTCAGGTCGCGGATGATTTCTCCACCCAGCGTCCAGAGGTTGTCCACGTGCCGGCGAATGGTCTTCGGGGAAAGACTTGATGAGGCCAGATGCTCGATGAATGGGCGGAGGCAAGCAACCAGTTCTTCACCTGGCGGCAGGTCTTTTTCCAGCCCCCTCCACGAGCGCGGCCAGTTGTTCAGATCGCGGCAGTAGGCGGAAGCATCGGAGGACGGCGCCGAGGCAGCAGCGCGGTTTACTCGGGAAGTGTTCG
>Ga0182027_10014558_pt1 | contig 10882 bp, 8 predicted proteins | sample 712E1DmetaG_FD_121300 | JGI IMG/M metagenome (GOLD analysis project Ga0182027, IMG submission 121300) | Permafrost microbial communities from Stordalen Mire, Sweden - 712E1D metaG (Illumina Assembly) | ecosystem: Environmental > Terrestrial > Soil > Wetlands > Permafrost | place: Sweden...
ATGAATTCATTTGTGAAAGGCTACATCCGCGGTTGCTAGTAGGAATTCCAGACATTGCTCGAAAAAGTGTCGAAGAGTTGTACCGGAGATCAATTGCCAAATGAGAAATATACGCTGCAGGCAGAGGACCTCGGCGACCATTCGGGGCAGACAGAGCCGAAAGCCCCTTGGGCGGGTGAGCTTTTCGTCGAATGATTGAACTGATATTTTGGAGAATGATCTCATGCCTACAAAACAATCCATTCCTCCCGAAATTCAGGCAGAAGTCCTGAAAATTGTTGATGAGTTCAACCTTAAAACTTTCAAAGGGAAACAGAATCCTATTTTGCAAGCTGTATTTGGCAAAACAAAACGCGGATTTGCCGCGAGATTTAAAGGAAAGTTCCTTTACCTTGACCGAACAGACCGCGGGCGTCCATCCGAAATTTGCCGGCTCGCTTGGAATGGAAAAATGGACAATTGGGGTTTTGCCATCTATCGTCACTCCCGCAATTTCTATGATTCCGATGAGTGGATGTTTCCTGGGGCAGGTCATGTTAATGGCACAATAGAAGGCGCGATGAGAGCAGGAATGGAAGCATACCCTATGTAATGAGTTTCACGGCGGTCATGTCTTCTTTGCTCTTCGAGTAATTCGCGGGGATGATCCGACGGGTGGTGTACTGAGCCCTGCCCGTTACCAGAAGGGAACTTCTCGTATAAGGCTCGCAAGTCCGTAGGCGGAGCGCGGATAATTTCACAAGCCTGACATCTCCTTCGCAACCTCCCTTCGATTAATTGATCGAATGGATTCCTAAGTTAGTGCAATTTTCAGGCTGGCCGGCGCACGAGCAAATACTGTGTAGGCTATGACGGTAAATATCCCGGCGCACAGCCCTCTCGTTCGGATGGGGCAGATTTCATTCTCACGGAGTTGGCAGAATGGAAGTACTTTCAGGAAGCACCAGTAGTGAGTTATTAAACCTAAGAGCCACCAGAATTGATCAGGGCTCTTAGGTTTTCTTATGATCTATTTTCCTAGCCGCCACTCCAGGGCCGTAAAGCGCCGGGCCACCTTGTTATTCCGCACTGCCATGTTGATGGCTTTTTGACTGCCGGTCAGAACGCAAAGATTGCGGGCGCGGGTGATGGCCGTATAGAGCAGGTTGCGCTGGAGCAGCATGTAGTGCTGGGGGACAATGGGCATGACCACAACAGGGAATTCTGACCCTTGAGCTTTATGGATAGTGATGACGTAGGCCAGTGTCAATTCATCCACTTCATTCCAGTCGTATGTCACAACCCGGCCGTCGAAGTCTACAGAGAGGGCGTGTTCGATGATATCGATTGAGCAAATAAAACCGATGTCGCCGTTGAAGACATCTTTGTCGTAATTGTTCAGGGTTTGCATGACCTTATCGCCGGCACGGAAATTTATCCCAAATAACCTGCGTTCGGTCGTTTGGGGTGTTGCTGGGTTGAGCCTTTCCTGCAAGCGCTCGTTTAGAGCACTAACACCTGCCGGCCCACGATACACAGGAGTTAATACTTGAATATCGCGCAGGGAATCAAAACCGAATTTCTGAGGAATTCTTTCGGCAACCACCTTCACGACCCAATCGGCGGCTGCAGCTGCATCATCAGCAGGAAAGAGAAAGAAGTCGCCGCCTTCTTTTGAAAATATCGGCATCCTGCCCCGATTGATGAGATGTGCATTGGTGATAATCTGCGAATTGGCCGCCTGACGAAAGATGGTGACCAGGCGGGTGATCGGCGCCAAGCCGCTGGAAATGATGTTGCGCAGCACATCCCCGGCCCCAACCGATGGCAACTGATCCACGTCCCCTACAAACAACACCTGGGTGCCCAGTCGGACAGCTTTGAGCAGGTGGTTGGTCAGGAGCAGGTCAAGCATTGAAGCCTCGTCCACAACCAGGAACTTTACATCAAGGGGATTCTCTTCGTTGCGTTTAAAATCCCGGTTGGAGGATGGCTCAAGCAGGCGGTGAATGGTCTTGGCGGGTCGGTCTGTTGCTTCTGAGAGACGCTTCGCTGCCCGTCCGGTGGGGGATGCAAGGGCGTAACTCTTGTGTTGTGCTTCGAGCGCAGTAATCAGGACTTTCAGGCAGGTGGTCTTCCCGGTACCTGGTCCGCCGGTAAGGATGCTGACGGGATGGTTCAATGCCATTTGTACAGCGTCCTGCTGCTCAATCGTCAGATTCGTGTCTGGGAAAGAGCTTTGGCTGACGGCAACAGGTGCGCGGGCCAGCGCCTTCAAACGATCGGCAACCCCCTTTTCCCCAAAGTAGAGCGGGGTCAGGTAAATGACTGGCAGGACATCTCTTTCCGCGGATGATGCTTCATTTTTACCATGGAGGGGGAGTAGTTCGGGATGGATGCGTTCATCCCGAACCAGGCGTTCCAGGGCAGGGGGAATTAATTCCGGGGCAACCCCCAATAGCTCAATGGCCCGTCCGGTGAGAATATCCCTGGGGGAGTAGACATGGCCGTCATTGATCATTTCATTCAGGGCGAAGACAATGCCAGCTTCGATGCGAGAAGGATGGTCTGGAGCCAGTCCAAGCGCTTGGGCAATGCGATCTGCGGTTTTGAAGCCAACGCCGTAGATGTCGCGTTCGAGCTGATATGGATTTTTTTGAACGGTCTCGAGGGCAGCATCCCCATACATCTTGTAAATCTTGACCGCCAGATTGGTGCTGACACCATGAGTGTGCAGAAAAAGCATGATCTCCTTGACCTGCTTTTGCTCCTGCCAGGCAGCGACAATTTTCCCCGTTCGGTCTGGACCGATGCCGGGCACTTCCAGCAGGCGTTCGGGTTGCTGCTCAATAATTTCGAAGGTTGCTTCTTTGAAGACTCCCACGATACGTTCCGCCATCTTCGGCCCGATCCCTTTGATCATGCCAGAGCGAAGATAGCTTTCCATTCCCGCAACCGTGGCCGGGAGAGCCTGTTCGCAGACTTCCACCTTGAATTGTTTGCCGTGATTTGGATGGGTATCCCAGGTTCCTAGCAAACGCAGATGTTCTCCAGGGGAAAGCTCCGGCAGGTTGCCCACCACTGTGGCCAGCCCATCGTAGCTCAGCCCGGGAATTCGCAGCCCGCGGGAAACTTCCGGGCGCAACCGCAGGACGGTGTACCCATTTTCGGAATTGTAGTAGGTGATACGCTCAACGGATCCGGATAGACTGTCCATAAAATAAGTATACACGGCGGATACAGGATTTGCCATCTTCTCTGTGGTCAGTTGGTATCGAGAGATCTGTCCAGCCAGAAATTTGGTCAGGGAGCTCATAATGAGGATTCACTACTGTTCGTAACTCCGCTAATCCGCACAGTTCACCTTCCGGCGTTTGTGGCAGGCTGGTTGAGCGGACAAATGCCTGAGACGCCAGAATTGGAGGATGTGATCCGAGACACTAACCGCGTCATTCAGAAGTATTTTTAGGTGTTGATGGAAAAATACAGTTCGAATGCGGATTCCGGCTGTCATCTTGCACAGTGATTCCGGAGCAGCATGCCGCATCGAACAAGTTTCTCTAGTGACATCCGCAATCGTTACCTATGAATCCGGCACAAAATCCGTTGGTTTCTCGATGTATGTAAGAATGACAAAAGATATATCAGATCTAAAAAACCTTCCTCGATTAATCGATCATTCCTCTCGAAGTTGGGATAAATGTCGTGATATTTCGCCAAATGTCTTGACATTTCGTCAAGACATAGATAGAATTAGAACATGAGTTCTAATATCGTCACCTCCGGCCGTATCACGATTTTACTTGGTAAACAGCAGGTTGCCACCGGCGAGCGTATGTCGCCGCACAAGCTGGCTGAAAAAGCCGGCGTACCCAAAGATTTCGTCTACCGGCTCGATTCAGGCACGGCTCGTCATGTAGATCTGGACGCCCTCGCCCGACTGTGCGCCGCGCTCAACTGTGACTTGCAGGATATCCTTGTCTGGGAGCGGGAGCATGGCGAATCCGTTTGACATCCTTCCGCCCAATCTTTTCAACCTGTTCACCACTCAAGGCTATGCCACCCTCCAGCGGCACTACATGGCCATCCTGCTTCGTATCTATGCCCTGGCCGAATTCAACCGTTTCGGCCTGGCTCGGGAAGTCATCGTAGCTGAGATCGTTGATTACCTGAAGGATGCCAATGCCGAGGCGGAGATTGTAGCCGAGATGGCCGACCAGGCTCTGGTCGGGCCTGATCCAGTTTCGATTGGAGGACAAAAAACCAAGCAGGATTATGCCTCCTACCTCATCCGCCGTCTCCAAGATACTGGCTGGATCGAGCGCGAGCAGCACGCCGATTACAGTGAGACCATCACCCTGCCCGATTACGCCTTTACCCTGCTCGAGGCCCTCCGAAAAGTGGAAGAGCAGAAACCGCACGAATTCACCGGCCAACTCTATACGGCGCACCAACTGATCACCGCCACTGAAACCAACAAGGATTTCTCTCCCGCCCTGGCAGTGACACAGGCTTACGAAAACGTACGCCAAATGGTACGCGGGCTGAGCGAACTCAACCAGAACATCCGCCGCTACGTGGAGCGAGCCACCCACGAGAAGGAAATTGCTGATCTGCTGCGATTGCAGTTCGACGACTACTCTCACACTTTGGGCGCTTCCTATCACGCCCTGAAGACTTCCGACCACGTATCACGCTACCGCCGCGATATCGTCAACCAATTACAGGTATGGCTGCTCGACCCCGACTGGCTGACGAAAGCTGCTGGTGAGTTGGCCCTTCAAAGCCGCCTTACTCCCGCCCAGGCCGAACAGACACTGGCTGGCTATTTGCAGTTTGTCACGAACCAACTCGAAGGTCTCGACCCCCTGCTCGAAGATATCGACCAGCGCCACGCGCAATATTTGCGCACCTCCCTGCGGCAGATCCGCTACCAGCTGGGCAGCGCAGATGGGAGCTTCAAAGACCGCCTGGTTTCGCTGGCCCGGCGCTTATCAACACTCAAGGAGGACGGACAGGAAATGCTCCCCGATGAAGCCCCCGGCCTGCGCCTGCATCCGGTGGACCTGCCCGATCTACACAGTTACTATACCCCGCCCCAACGCCGCGCCCCCTTCCAACCCGACACGGTCGTTCTCCCCATCCTCCACCCGGACGATCTGGCTTCCCTGCGCGCCCTGACCATGAAGGACGTGGCCCAGGCTTTATCACCAGATAAGGTCAATCGCAAGGTGCTGGGTTTTTTCAACGGGTACAAGAGACTCCATGTGACTAAAATCCCAGCCGATGTACGCCAGGATTTACACTGGCTCACCACCATCGTTGCCTATGCCCACCATCCGGAAGTCTCCTACGGTTTGGAAGTGGTCGAGGGGGAGCCGGTGGATATGGGCACGTACCGGGTGATACCGTTTGAACTGGTTAAACTATAAAACACAGCCCTCATCCCTTATTCAAGAGTATTGTTTATGCAACTCGACACACTTTCATCTCTCCCCGAAAAAGCCCAACGCGACCTGCCGCGTGTTGTCAACCGCCTGCTGGGTCAGGTCTTCCTGTACCAGGATAAAGAAGAGGACAAGGATGATTATTACTTCGTCCACCGCCACCGCGAGGCCTGCGAAGCGGTACTTGCCCTGACCGGCTTCAATTTACTTCACGATGATTACCATCGCATCTTCCAGGCCGTATCCGAATTTAGTTACTGCCGTGCCCGTTACAAGCTGGATGAGTCCTTGATGATCGTCGTCCTGCGTAAACTTTTCGAAGAGCGCGTCGAACGCCTGAGCCTGGCGCAGGATCCGGTGATTACGATCGGCGAACTGCGTGAAGAATACCGTACCATCACCGGCAAGGAGCGCGACCTGGGCATCATCCAATACGAGAACCTCCTGCGCCGTCTGCGCAGCATGGGTCTGGTTGATACACTGGATGGACGCAGCATCGACGTGCGGGACGCCGAAGCCCGCCTGCGCCTGCGCGGCTCGGTACGTATGATCCTACCCGTCCAGACTGTGGATGAACTTGATGCCTGGCTGCGTAAATACAAAGCAGCTGATCCAACCGAAGAAGAACCCGAAGATTAACCCGCAACAATCAAGGTATCCTATGAAACAACTCACCCGTATCCGCCTCATCAATTGGCACTTGTTCGAAAATACCACGATCAAGTGTGAAGGCAGCACCTACTTCATCGGTATCAACGGCGCCGGGAAATCCACCATTCTCGACGCGGTGCAATTCGCCCTTGTTGGCGGGCAGCGCGACGTGCGTTTCAACCAGGCTGCCCTGGCAGGGGGCAAGCGCACCTTGTCCAGTTATGTGCGCGGCGAGCTTGGCACCGAAGGCCAGCGCTTCTTGCGTGGAGATGCTACCGGGGTGGTTGCCCTGGAATTCCGCAATCCCGACGGCACATTCTTCTCGCACGGGGCGGTCATTGACGCCTTCGAAGACGGCCGCAATCCTGACGTTGCTTATTTCATCGTACATAACGCCGGGCTGGATGATCGCTGGTTCTTCCGGGCGGATTCCACGCCCGGACGCCTGTACGATACGCGTGTCTTCAAGCGCCACCTCGAACAATTCGCCCTGCCGCCGGCTTCCCGCGCCCAGGTATTTACCCGGTTGGAGGATTACCGCCTGCACCTGCTCAACCGGCTCGGTCAGCTCAAGGATTCCTTCCCGGCCAAGATCGTCAAGGGCCTGGCCTTCAGCCCGTTGACCGACATCCGGGCCTTCGTCCACAACTACCTGCTGGACGAGAACCTGCTGGATGTCAAAACCCTGCAAGCCCAGCTCGATACACTACGCCATTTTGAAGGCCTGGCCGCCGATGTGCGCGAACGCATCGAGGCTTTGAATCACATCGAGGAGTTCGATAAGGAGCGCTTTGCCAACCGCCGCCGGCGTATCACCAATGGTTACGTCGGCCGCCGGGTACGCGGTGAAATCCACACTGCAGAACTCAAGGCTGCCCGTCTGAAGCTGGATGAAACCCGGCTCGAACTCAGCCGCGCCGGGATCCAGCGTGACCAGGTCGCCAGCCAGCTCAAATTCGCCGAAACCGCCTTGCTCGACGCCAAGATCACCCTCCAGACCGACCAGGCCGCAGCGAAAGAACATGCGCTGCGAGAAAAAATTGTCGCCCTCGACGCAGAGCTGTCCATTTTACGCCAGGGCCAGGTCCAGACCGAGGCTGTCCTCGCAAAGGAATTAACCGACGCTAAAAAATTGCGGAAATACCTCGCAACCGACGATCATCCCATTCCTTCCGAACTCGAGGCCTTCATCACAGCACACACTACTTCCGAGAAGGGATCCGTCATCCGTAATCTCCAGGGTATCTACACAATCCTGGCGCAAGAATATACCCGCCAGCACACCCTGCTCGACGAGCAAGTGATCGCGTTGCGCGCCGAAGCCACCCGGCTCGAAGACGAAATCCGCAAACTGCGCACCGGCGATCGGGAGGTCAGTTACGAAAGTGAAAGCCCGCAAGCCAGCCGCCTGCGCCGTCTGCTGCGCGCCGAACTGGGACTTTCCAGTGAAGAAGTGGTCTTCTTGTGCACGGTATTGGATATCCCCGACCAGGCCTGGCAGGACGCCGTCGAAGGTGTCCTCGGCACCAACCGCTTTACCCTGCTTGTTCCGCCGGCGCAGTACGACGCCGCCGTGAAACTCTACCGTGACCGCCGCCACAAAGATGGACTGCACGGAGTCGCACTTCTCGATACCCGGCGCATGCTGGAACACGCCTCACGCAACACAAATCATACAGCCCAGGACTCACTCGCTTCCGAAGTTACCACATCTCATCCCGCCGCCCGGGCCTTCATAGACCTACTGCTAGGTCACTATGTCAAGTGCGACACGCTCAAAGAAATGCGCTCCCAGCGCAGCGCCATCACACGCGAATGTTTCGTGCGCCGCAACTTTACGGACAGCCACCTCAACCCCCAGGTCTACGGGCGCTGGTTCATTGGTGCGCGCGCCGTTCTGAGCCAGGTGGAAAACCGCCAGCACCGGCTGGATGAGATCGCTACCCAGATGGTGCTCCTCAATGAACGTGACGCCGCCTTGCGCGAACGTCTCGCCCTGACCAGCGAGAAGATCCGCCCGCTGATCGAGCTGGAACACGCCTTGCAGGGTCTTGCCAGTCTGCCCGAGCGCGAGGCCCAACGGGCCAGTCTCGCCGCCGAATTGGAGAAGCTCGACTTGCGCGCCGCCGAAAGCCTGCGCGCCGAGGTGGAGCAACACCAGGCCGAGTTCAACCGTCTGCAGGCCGAGACCGGTGCCCTGGAGCGGCGCATCGGCGGGTGGGAGGCCGAGGCGCGGGCACTGGCCGGGGTTGAAATCCCCCGCCTCGAGGGCGAGATCGACCGGTCCATTCAGGATGCCGATGCTTTCCTAGCCAGTGAAGGTCCCGACGACGAGTTCCGCGCTGAGGTCGAGAAAGAGTACGCCCGCCGACTGGAACGCCAGCCGGTGGATGTCATCCAACAAAACGCCGGGCGCCATGAAGGCGACTACCAGGCCGCCGAAACCCGCAATCGCGACCGCCTACGCGAGGCCAAGCAGGCTTACTCCCTGCGCTACGATTTCGGCTACGACGAAAACGACGAGGCCATCCGTTATATTGCCGAGCGTGAAAAACTCGTCGGCTCCGAACTTCCTCAATACGAGGCGCAAATCGCCCGCCAGCGCGCCCTGGCCGAACAGGAACTGGTCGAAAATTTCATCCACCGGCTACGCGAGCAGGTCGAAGAGGCACGCCAGCAACTGGCCTACCTCAATGCCACCCTGGCCCAGTTGCGCTTCGGCGGCGAACGCTACGAGTTCATCTCACAGCCGGCTGCCAACCTGCACGCCATGTACCACATGATCATAGATAGCCAGAGCGTACTGGGGACTTCCTTATCCGAGTCCGATTTCCGCCAGAAACATCAGCAGGCCTGGGATTTGTTGCTCGAACGCCTGACCGCCAACAACCAGACCGGCGAAACGCTCTCGGCCGAATTACACGAACTGCAAGATTATCGCTCCTACCTGCAATACGATGTCCGCATCCACTATCCCAACGGCGACCGCGCTCTGTTGAGCCAGATCAACGCCAAGAAATCCGGCGGTGAAACTACCACGCCCTTCTATGTCGCCATGGCCGCCTCGTTTGCCCAGGCTTACCGTCTCAACCAGCCGCGCCCATCCGACACCATCCGCCTGGCGCTCTTCGACGAAGCCTTCAGCAAAATGGATACCGCCCGCACTGCCAGCGCCCTGAAGTTCATGCGCGAGGCTGGCCTGCAGGTGCTGCTCGCCACCCCACCCGACAAATCCGGCGCGCTCCTGCCCTACGTGGACACCGTCTGCACCGTCGTCCGCAACAACAGCCACGCCTTCGTGATCGAGATCGACAAGAGCGAGTTAATGCAGGAAATTGCTCAGGAGTAGGCCCGGGAAAATCAGTGGATATCTCTTTCACTCCTTCTCAGGACGTTGCCGTTCTGCTCAATGCCCTGCTCGACAAGTATGAAAACCGCGCCAAACGGGCGCCGGATCGTGAACTGCGTGCCATCAAAACCAGCTTGGCTGACCTGGAACTCCCCGCTTACTACTCCCAGACCGACCCATCCCCACGCCTGACCGCCAACGAACAACTCCAGCAACTGGAACAAGCCGGGGTGTTACGCCTGTCCTGGCTCCCGGGAGAAACCGGGCACCTGCTTCAGGCTGCAGTACTCCAAACGGAACACGCGCCGCGCCTCTTCGCCCTCCTCCGGCGCGCGCCTCTCTCCGACCAGCGCGCCCGCCTAGAGACCATCCTACTGGCGGACCGTTTCCGCTTCTCCACAGACGACTGGCGCGCCCGCGCCATCCGCCGCGTCCTGGACTGCCTGCGCGCAGGAAAATCGTCCTCCCCTTTCAGCCTGACTGATGCGGGCCTGAACCTGGACCTGATCACCGCGCTGTTGGCTTTGTCCGGCCTTCAGGGAGAGACGCCCTGCCGCGTCTTCAGCGTTCAGACGTTCAATAACAGCAAGCGCTTCGATGATCTAAAACCGGCCATCCTGCGCCTAGCACGCCTCGCCAACCCGGAGTGGAAATTGCTCCCCGCTGACGCTCTCCTGCGCGAACTCAACCTGGTCGCCAATCCTGGCTATATCCATCTCTCCGGCAATTGGGAACTAACCGGCGCAGATGGGCAGATCATGAGTCTTTCGGCCTTCACCCCTGCAGTCGGGTTTCCGGCCTCCCAAACTGTCTCCATCCAGCGCATCGCTATCCGCGCCCCTTTCGTGCTCTGCATCGAAAACCTGACTTCTTTCCACGAATTCATTCGCGCCAACCTGGTACGCCCCGCACAACCCGCCGTGCTCTGCCTCATGGGCAACCCATCCCCTGCCATTCGCTGTCTCCTGCACATCGTCCCCGAAACGGTCCCCATCCACCTGTGGGCTGACATGGATTATGGCGGATTCAACATCCTCTCCCAACTGCGCCGCCAGATCGGCCAGCGCGTGCAGCCCTGGTTGATGGATGCAGCCACCTTCGATTTGTACGCTCCCCTCTCCCGGCCTTTGACAGGATCCGACGCCCGCAATATCAGACGCCTTGCCACCCGACCTGAATTGACAGATGTTCGCCCGGTGATGGAGCACCTCCTCGAACGCGGCCTTAAACTAGAGCAGGAAGCCATCCATTTGAATTAAGCCGCTTTTGCCCGAACAACACGTCAGCAAGAATTAGAAGGTATACTTTCCGGGCGTATAGTGGAGCACGCCACTGCCTTCTGCATTCTGATTTTTCTTCCCATCCCCACTTCTCCCGCATCCATCCTCAAAGACACCTTCGGCCACGATGCATTTCGCTCGCTCCATCGCGAGGTGATCCTATAATCTTTCCCTAA
>Ga0182027_10014559_pt1 | contig 10882 bp, 10 predicted proteins | sample 712E1DmetaG_FD_121300 | JGI IMG/M metagenome (GOLD analysis project Ga0182027, IMG submission 121300) | Permafrost microbial communities from Stordalen Mire, Sweden - 712E1D metaG (Illumina Assembly) | ecosystem: Environmental > Terrestrial > Soil > Wetlands > Permafrost | place: Sweden...
GCTCCCGGTTTTCGAGGCGGATGCTCATCTTTGGCGGATTATTGGTTCTGGCGGGCAGCTTGATTCGTGTCGAATCCTTTCTCCTCGTCCTGCTTATGATTTTCCCTTCCTGGTTATTCATTTGTCGCTTCTTTGACCTTAAGAAACTCAGCATCAGCTTGCTGGCGGCAATTTTTGCGGTTGCTTTGTTTTATTTGTTCAATACGATCTATGTAAAATCTTCTCCACAATGGGACTCTTTTTATACTTATGACAACGTCCGGTCGCAGCTGCAAGACACGCCGCGGATTCATTTGTTAAATGACAAGAATATTTATAGCGATGTGGGATGGAACTTCAACGATTATAAATTGTTCGTGAGCTGGTTCTTTCCCGATGAACAATTGTTTTCCCTTTCCAATCTTCAATATCTTGTCTCTCATGTTCCTGGCGCCGAGAAGAACGTTCTCAGCGCGGCGGCATCTTATTTTTACCCGAAGCCTTTTTTCGATGACGTGGATTCTTTCCCTTATTTTTTTATGATGGCGGCGGGGCTGCTGGCCGCGGCGATATATCCTTCGTTCAGAAAGGCGGTCTGGCCGCTGGTCATTCTTTGGCTGACGTTTTTGATCCTGATCTTTTATCTGATATGGACAGAGAAGATTCCTGTACACGTTTGGGATTCTTTTCTCGCGACTGCATGTGTATTTGGTTTATTCATTTTGTTGTGGGTCAAGTCGGATGATTTGCTGCGGCCCCGGAGTCGGAGGACGAATGTTTTTGCTTTCATCGTTCCGGGTTTGTTGTGCGCGGCAGGTTTGTATGCCTTGTATTATGCCTTCGTCACGACGCAATTGAATGCGGCGAAACAGACTGCTTATCAAAGTGAATTATCCGACCTGAAAACTTTGCAGGCGCAGGGAAAGATTCAAAGTAATGCGTTGATCGTTTCCCCGGCGCTGGGCATTCCCTTGATATGGTCCAATCCGATGGTTCTGGATTTCCCCAGCGCAAAGTACGTCGAAATGGGCTGGCTTACATTTTCACCGTCCTATTACGATGTGCTTCATGAATTTGACGTTCAGTCATTACCGGCGGGATTTTATCAGAATGATAATGTGTATTTAATGGTCAAGGCCAATTTGCGAGACAGTGTGGTTGAATTTATTGCCGACCATGCGGGAGTGACGGTTGCTCCGCGGTTGATATATTCCCCGCCCAATTACGATTTCGACTCGGACTATAATAACGTCAGGTTATTTCAGTTGATTCTTCAAAAATGAATGTTAAAATAAATCCGCCTCGATAAACTGTTGAGGCGGATGATTTTTTATTCAGGGAATTTCAGGACACGGGCGGGATCGGGGGAGCGCCAGCCGCTGACGGGTCCGGTGAAGAAGCGGTCATGCCGGGACGATGTATCGGCCGCGAGCCGAACGCTGTCATCACTACTGCACCGATGCCGATCATTCCAATCAGAAATTCAGGGATCCAGCCAATGCATGGGATCAAGCCAAAGGCGCTTACTACGAACATCAATAGGAATGTTCCGAAACCAGCTGAAAGCACAGGCGCCCAACTTTGATGGATGGCTTTGGTAAATCGTTCGCCGACTTCCATGCCGAGGCCAATGATGCCGAACAGCCAGGCCAGCACAAGTAATATTGCCCAAGCAATGAAAATCAGCGCTGCCGCAAGTATCGCAAGAACTGCCACAGGAATGAGGAGAAGTGTCGCTACCAGCACTACCACAATTATTACCGCTAAGATGAATAAACCAATTGGCGCCGCGAAAGAGGCCAATAATCCAATACCTCCTGCGATAATCGGTTCGGCGACAATAGCCTGCGCTACGCGGTCAATTTGCTCGTGCAGAAATATAGCGAGCAACATGGCCAGCATCGCAAAGACAATCGCTGTTCCAAGCACACCAAATGCTCGCAGGATCGGATTGAAGCCCATCGCAATATTTGTCTGAGGCGCGGGCACATTCGGCGTTTTCGGAGTTGGAACATTCGGTGATGGAACGTTCGTTACGATCTGACCGCCAACCTGCGCGCCTGCGGCACGTTGTAACGAGCCACCGACAGTGGTGACATTTCCCGCCACGGATGATTTATCGCCCATCGTCATCAAGCCGCCGATGACCACGGCATCGCCTGTAGCTGAACCGTCCATTACCAAACTTCCGCCAATGATGACCACGTTGCCCTTGACGGTTGCGTTTTCTTCGATGGTGGCTTCGCCGCCGAAGACGACCAAATCGCCATCCAAAGTTTCGCCGCTATTCAAAGTAAAATTTTGTCCAAAGACCACGCGGCCATCGAGGTTTCCTGTGAAAGCATAAACCGGCGCGATGGGCCATAGTAACAAGATCAATATCGGCAGCGCATACAATAATTTTTTCATAGTTATACTCCTTGCGGTGTTCGGGTAAATTGCCAGATGGATAAAACTTCAACGACTCCGAGTCCGCTTACCAAAAATAAGATGACAAGCCATCCAATAGGTGAAATGAAATCCGACAGAAGATGGGTAAACACATGACTCACTTCGCTCAACGCCTGAACGGAAGTCACGATAAATAGGAAATAGCCGACTACATTTGTGATCCAATCGGCGGGCGAACGCATCACTTCCTGGATGAATGGACTGGCCAGCCAATAAAGAAATGCCAGCCCCGCCAAAACAAAAATCGTTGTTCCTATGATTTGGCGAATGCGCATGGCTTTGCGATTCTCAGCTAGGCGCATCTCGAAGCGGGGCACGAAACCTTCCGTCGGTGAGACCATCCGTGTGGAATGCAGTGCCAGATTCGATTCGGCGATGGCCGCGCATGAAGTGCATACTCGTAAATGTGCCTGCAGTTCGCGCTCTTCGTCAGAAGTTAGGCGTTGATCTTCCAAGAGCCAGTCTTCAAAAGGCCGGTGATTCATGGGGTCTCCTTTCAGGTTTTGGCCGTCGGCTATCTTCCTGCCACAACCCAGCCAGTTCACGCCGCGCCCGATGAAGCCGGGATTTGACCGCACTGACCGTCAGATGCAATGCCTCGGCAATCTCGGACTCGGAACAGTCGTACCAATAACGCATGATGATCGCGGCTCGATCCATTCCATCCAAACCTTTCAATAAAATCTGTAACCGTTCACGTTGTTCCTTACGCATCATTTCCGTTTCGGGATTGGGCGCATCCGCATCGAGCAACTCCAGACTGTTTTCATCTTCTTCTGCATCCATCGAGACCATGGAGAATTTGCGGCGGCGCAGACGGTCAATGCAATAATGCGCGGCAATGGATAACAGCCAGGTGGCGAAGGAACGCTTTTGGTCATAGCGATAGAGGTGTTGATATGCCCGCAGAAAAGTTTCCTGCGCCGCATCTTCCGCCGACTCGGCATCACCTAACATGCGATAGCACAAGTTGTACACATGTGCCTGATACGCTTCGACCAGTTTGGTGAAGGCTTCATCGCTGCCGTGTTGAGCCTGGACCACCCAGACCATTTCTTCGTCCACTTTTCTCCTGATGGCTTTCTACTTTACTTTACGAAATGAGATAAAGAAGGTTGCAGGACTTTCACGAAGCAACGGATACTTTATTTGATGAGGGTTCGATCATTCCAATCAATGCAATGCTGATGACTGCAAAAACACCAGCCGAGAAAAACAGAATCATATATCCATGCCATGAACCGGGAGCGGAATTATTGAGCACATCCCACAGCGCGCCCGCGGCGCGCGCCACTACGCCCGCGCCCGCGGTTGCTAAATTTGTCAGCCCGAGATATTTACCGGCTTCATCGGGCGGGGCGAGCTTGTTGGCGAGAGTCCAGTTGGCGGTCAGGAAAAGACCGACGCCCGCGCCGAGAATACTTCCGAAGAGAAGAAGCGTTCCTTGCGTTCGTCCAAACCAAAGTAAAACGGATCCGATTGCGGTAATCATAGTTGCGAAGATCAACACGCGCCTCATGCCCCAGTGATTGATCAGCCACCCGCTCGCCGCAGCAAAGAGGATCAAAGAAAGAGTCACAGTGCCTAACAAAATGCCGGTGTCGCGCGGCGGATTGGCCACGTTGAGCACATCCCGCAGATAATTTTGTGCGAAGGCTTGAATGCCATAAACGCCCAGCAGAAATACAAAGCGTTGACCAATGAGCCACCAATATGATGTGTTTGCGTGGAAATCAATTTGAAATGAATTCAGCATTTCTTTCCACGGATTGATATTCGCGCGCGTGGAAGGTTGTTCAGGAGTTCCCAAAATTGTGGTCGCCGCGCTGATGAGCATGATGCCAATAATCAACGCCATGACCAAACCGGAATATTGGGCTTTGGAGCCAAGCAAAATTCCTGTGACGATCACGGCCGCAGCAGCGCTGCCCATGTCAATAAAAATCTTGATTCCGCTGGCTTGGGCCAATTGCTCTTGAGGAACCATGTCCGGCATCAATCCCTGCACTGGACCCTGCGCAATGTTTGAACTCAGTTGCAGTCCAAGATAGCCGATAAAGATCCAGGTCAATCCGCCTGCCCAGCCAATGACGGCAAGGAATAGAAAATTAAACAACGTTCCAAACGTGATCCAGGGACGGCGTCGTCCCCAACGCGACGCCCAACGGTCAGTCAACGCACCGGAGATTGGCTGGACGATCACTGCAATCACCAACCCAACGGATGTGAGCAATCCGAGATATGTGTTCTTTTCATTGCCAGGCACAATGTTGGCAATGACCGCCGGCAGGATGATTCCATGCAATCCATTCCACATAAACGATAATCCCACCCAATAGGTATTCACCACGAGCATTTTCAAAATCGAGACAGGCTTCTTCAAGCAAATTCTCCTCTTAAGTGTGATGGAAGTAGGGGAGCAATGTGCTTCATCATAATTCGCGCTGCTTCTCTATCTTTTTCATCGGATGAACCATGGCGCTCAACACACAGATCATAGGCTTCACCAAAATGAAGACAGAATTCGCCATCTGATTCGTAAACGCCGACCGGTGCAAATCTCAGACCTTGGGCGGCCAGCAGCAAACCGAATCGTCCAACCCCGGAAGCGGGCATCATCAATTTCTCTTCGATCTGATCTCCGCCCTCGGGGGCGAAACCAATCATCGCGTCTTTGGTTTGCTTCACATACTTTAACACTGCGAGCACTGAGGCGGCACGCGCTTTCACATCGCGCGGACGCGGCGGCATGGGAGACATGGTCGTGAATCCATAAACGCGGGCGATCCGATTTGCCGCGAAACGCGATACAGCTCCCTTAATCGGTTCATACCATTTCCCCGACGCAGTCCATTCGCCTGCGATCACCCAATGAACAGGAGAGCATATTAAAGGCGATATCGCCATGGCTCCCCACCAGATATGAAAGCCAGCCCGCGTGTAATGATTCATGGTCAATACGCAGGGACCTGTCTGCGGAATATATTCTTTTCCCAGAACTCGGAGCGGAGGATTTAGCCGTTCAATGCAGAGACGTGCATCGTCTCTAAAAACGCGGCGATGGCAAAGAATACCGTCGCGGATCAAGCTTGCAATTAAAACTGGTGCATAGGAATAGTTGGGATAACTCATTGGACGCGCAAATGCTCATCGTGCGACCTTACTTATCATCTGCCAGCGAACCGATGGCTCGTAACAATCCAAGCACCATCACGCCCAGCTTCAAGCCTTCACCGGCGGTGATGGCGGTTTCGCGTTCACTTTTTTCCGCACGGCGATTGAGGAGCATGGCTGCCACCAATCCGGTTGTTGCGCCAATCAGCGCACCAAATAATAAAGTTCGTCCCTTATTCATGATACGAGTCCTTTCTTATCTGCGTTCCATATATTTCTTAATTTGCAGTTTGATGAGATCAACAAACAATGCCGGCCTGACGATCATTTCCGTGCTGCGTTTGACATAACCTTCGATTTGAAAGACGAATCTTTGCGCCTGATCTGAATAAGGCGGGATTATGCCGATCAGCCGCGCTAATAAATAGATGATTGCAAGTAGAATAGCAAGAAGTATCAAGCCTGCGATCATGACCGGTATGACCAGCCAGATCGTTGAAATCGCCGCCCAACGCTCGACGTCGCCGTTATCGCGGAAGGTAGCGATGCTGGTAATGACAATCACAGCGATGAATACAAGGACGGTCAGCAAAATGGGGAGCAGGATTTGCGTCCACATTTGCTTGCGATGCAGTTGATAAGATGGATGATCTTGGGAGAATGGCAACTTTGATTTCATCTTCTGTATTTTAACATAAATAGGGACACAGCAACGCTGTGTCCCTACCCGTATTTGGGAACCCGACCAATTTTCTTTTATCGCCGATTGCGCAGGAATGTTGGAATATCCAAATCGTCACTGCCGTAGGTGCTCGGCGAAGAGGGCGCAGGTTTGGATTCTGGAAGTGGCTTGAGTTCCGCGCCGACACTGACGGATTCAGTGGGACGAGTAAAATGCGTCGGGAGGCTGGCCGGCTTCTCGGTCCGCGTGGTGAGGCGTTCGAGAGCGCGTCGCGGCACGCCGCTTCGTTCAAAGCCGGTCGCGATGACCGTGACGCGAATCTCATCGCCCATATCCGGATCGATGACCGCGCCGAAGATCAGGTTGACATCCGGATGCGCCGTCTCGCGAATGATGGCTGCGGCCTGGTTGACTTCGAAGAGAGTCATGTTCGGGCCGCCGGTAACGTTGAACAGCACGCCGCGTGCACCGTCAATGGTGATGTCGAGCAGTTGACTCGATATCGCTTGTTCGGCGGCGATCTTGGCGCGGTCTTCGCCGGTGCCGTGACCGACTGCCATGAGGGCCGCGCCGCCTTCGGACATGATGGTGCGCACATCGGCAAAGTCGAGGTTGATCAAACCGGGGATGGTGATCAATTCGGAGATGCCTTGAATGCCTTGATGCAAAACTTCATCCGCAATGCGGAAGGCGGCCTGCAGGCTTGACTTCTTATCGGCAATCTGAAGCAGGCGGTCATTCGGGATGGAGATAAGGGTATGCGCGTGTTCCTTCATCTTCATGATACCGGCTTCTGCGGCTTGCGAACGTCGTCCTCCTTCAAACGTGAAGGGACGAGTTACAACGCCAATGGTAAGCGCGCTGCATTCTTTTGCAACCTGCGAAACGACAGGCGCGGCGCCGGTGCCGGTTCCGCCGCCCATGCCGGCAGTGACAAAGACCATATCTGCGCCTTTGAGCACGTTATAAAGTTCGTCGGAAGATTCTTCCGCGGCTTTGCGTCCAATTTCGGGATCGCCGCCCGCGCCGAGTCCGCGCGTGAGCTTATCGCCAAGGCGGACGCGGATCGGCGCCTTGGAAAGCGTCAGCGCTTGCGCGTCGGTATTGGCGGTGATGAATTCCACGCCTTCGATTCCTTCCTCGATCATGCGGTTGACGGCGTTCTGTCCGCCGCCGCCCACGCCGATCACTTTGATGCGCGCAAAGGTTTCAACAGGTTGATGTTTCTTGGTCGGGTCCATTGGTTCCTCCATGGTTTCGTGTTTATCGTTAATAATGATTTTGGCATGAAGAATATGACATGATTTTAACATCACGTTCGAGATTTGAGGAGGGCAAAAATGCCACCTTCTTCATTTATTAAGGTAGTAGCCTTTTTATCCAGTCTTTAGCCTTATCCAGATTCACATTATTTTCTCCTTTTGAACGAGGGCGTTTCCCTCGCCTGCTTGGCGCTAATTCATGTTCGCGCATGGTCAATGCCCAATGCAATAATCCAACGCTGGTTGCATAGGCGGGCGAATTCAAACGATCTACAAGACCTTTAAGATTCTCCGGCTGCGCGGTGTGGACGTGCATATTCAGCACTTCACTTGCCACGCGTTGGATGCCGGGCAATGCGCTCGTGCCTCCGGTCAGGACCATACCGGCGGGGAGCAGGCCGTCATATCCGGAGCGTTTGATCTCCTGCATGATCAATGCAAATATTTCACTCGTGCGCGCTTCGATGATGTGAGCCAAATCCTGACGATTGATTTGCACGGAATGATCTTCACCGAATGGACGGATGCTGAAATACTCCTCCGCGCCGATTTCCGACCGCACCGCGTGTCCTTGTTGCTTTTTGACTTCCTCGGCTTGCGTGACCGGCAGGCGCAAGCCATGTGCGATATCCTGCGTGATGTGATTGCCTCCAACGGCGAGTACCATCGTATGCCAAACATTGCCGTCCACATAAATCGCCAGGTCTGTTGTTCCGCCGCCGATATCGCAAACCGCCACGCCCATTTGTCGTTCCTGTTCGGTCAATACCACTTCGGCGGAAGCAAGCGGATTCAATACAAAGCCTTGAATCTCAACCCCGGCTGAACCGATACATTGACGCAGATTATCCACTGTCGCCGCGGCGGCGGTGATGATATGCGTCTCCACCTCGAGACGATAGCCGTGCATTCCAACCGGCATGCGGATGCCGTCCTGTCCATCCACGTTGAATCCGCGCTGGATGACATGAACGATCTCGCGGTCGTGCGGGATCGCGATGGCCCGCGCCTGATCCAATGCATGTGCCATATCCACCGCATCAATGACTCCGCCGGGAATGGCGGTCGCGCCTCGGCTGTTCACGGACGATACATGCGCGCCTGCCAGGCTGACCAGCGCAGATTCAATCTCAAGTCCCGATGTTTGTTCGGCGCGTTCCACGGAATGTGTAATCGCCTGCGTTGCCGCGGCCAGGTCAACAATCACGCCTTTGCGGATTCCGTCCGACGGTTCGATGCCCACACCGAGGATGCGGATTGAATTCACATCCTCGACGCGTCCGACGAGGGTGCATACTTTGGTTGTGCCGACATCAATGCCTACAACAATCTCTTCCATAATTACTGACTCAAACGATAGTATGGTGCGTTCGGATATTGAACGCTGATGAAAACCGGATAGATGCCGCGCTGGAGCAATGAATTTACCAGCGTTTGATAGACGCGCAATCTCACCGTCATATCTTTTGCGTCGCTGCCAAAATAAGCCTGCCAGCCGCGGCTGTCGGACCAGCCTAATCCATTATGCGGATCAAAGGTGAGCGTTGAACCGGATGGAACGTTCGGCGCCAGAATCTGGATCGCTTTGACCATGTCATCGGAAACGTAAGGTGTGGGAGCCAACGCATCATCCGCGGACGGCTGGCCGGGCGGCGGCGTCGCGAGCGCATTCACGCTGATCAATTTATCCGCACCCTGCGAGCCGCGCGGGTGAAACGCAACCCCGTTTTCGTCAATCCAGGTGTACGCGCCGTTCTGTTGCCATAAGATGACCGGCTGTCGTTCGACGACGTTAACGGAAACAACATTCGGCAAAGATAAAGTCACTTTGGCGGAAGCCAGCTCCGGGTAGTTGCGCCGGATGCGTTTCTCCAGATCAGATGGAAGCAGTGTAAAGATGGGTTGGCCGGCAGAATCCAAAACTGCGTTGATCTCATCTGGTTGGATTCGTTGATAGCCGGTAACTTGCGCGGCCGTGGCGCGGAACATTGGCAAAGTCCAGGCAAGATAAAGGGCCGCGCCCAACAAGAGTGAAATGAAAAATGATAATAGACGCCAGCCGACTTCGAAGCGCGGCAGGGTAATTGCCGGCATATGGATTTGAATGCCCGGCATGGAGAGCGCGGCTTGATAGCGCCGCCGCGTCTTTGATTTGTTGGCAGATCGAGGCGCGGCACGCTCAATGCTTTTCCGTGAAGTGATGGCCGGCAATGGGCGCGTAGCCTGTTGCGATGATTTTACAACCCGCTTTTGCGATTGCTCGCGGCGACGTAACCGGACCAGTTCAGCGCGATTCGATGAACTCTTTTCGCTCATGCCTGACTCCGATAGCTGTGTGATGTGCGGTCGCGTTCTGCTTTGCGCTGTATCGCAAGCTCGATTAAACGATCCACCAGTTCGGCGTACTTCATGCCGCTGGCTTCCCATAACTTTGGATACATGCTGATTTTGGTGAATCCGGGGATGGTATTGAGTTCGTTGAGATAGACTTCACCAGAATCTTTATCGAGGAAGAAATCCACGCGTGCCATGCCCGCGGCATCAATGGCTTTGTAGGCGCGCACGGCTAAATCTTGGATGCGAGCCGTCATCTCGGCGGGCAGGGGAGCGGGGATGAGCAAACCGGATGTCCCATCAATATATTTTGATTCATAGGAATAAAATTCGCGGCTCGGCAAAACTTCGCCGGGAACGGAAGCGCGTGGATCGTCGTTACCCAGTACGCTGACTTCGATTTCGCGCGCGTTCGCCACGCCGCGTTCGATCAGCACGCGTCGATCGTAGAGCGCGGCTTCCATCAATCCTTCCTGCAAGTCTGCACGCGTGCGGCACTTCGTCACGCCGACCGATGAACCAAGATTGGCAGGCTTGGTGAAGAGTGGGTACGCGCTGACTTTCTCTGCTTTCTCGATGATGGCGTTCATATCCTTTTCGATCTCGGAACGCAACACAATGACCGATTCCACGCTTGGAATATGATTAATCCTCATTACATCTTTGAAGATACCTTTGTCCATGCCGACGGCGGAACCAACTACGCCCGCGCCCACATAAGCCACATCCGCCATTTCGAACAGACCCTGAATCGTTCCATCTTCTCCGAACGTTCCATGCAGGAGCGGAAAATAAACATCTACTTCGGCGAGTTTAATCAATTGCTTGTCTCTCAAAACAAAGATGCCTGCTTCGGATGGATCAGGTGAAATGATAACCGGTTCAAGCCCTTCGACCTTGCTGCTTTCAAATTTATCAATTACGTCCTCGCCTGTCAGCCATTTGCCTTCGCGCGTGATTCCGATTTGAGTCACTTCATACTTTGACGGATCGAGCACCGATAATACCGACCGCGCAGACATCAGCGAGACCTCGTGTTCGCCCGAGCGTCCGCCGAATA
>Ga0182027_10014560_pt1 | contig 10881 bp, 12 predicted proteins | sample 712E1DmetaG_FD_121300 | JGI IMG/M metagenome (GOLD analysis project Ga0182027, IMG submission 121300) | Permafrost microbial communities from Stordalen Mire, Sweden - 712E1D metaG (Illumina Assembly) | ecosystem: Environmental > Terrestrial > Soil > Wetlands > Permafrost | place: Sweden...
ACGGCGCCGGCGCAGCGGCCCGGGCGATAGGGCGCCAGGCGCCGGGCCCGGGTGCTCGTGGCGTCAGGACTAGTGGGGGACCGAGTCATTGTTCGAGGTCTCCTTGTGGTTGAAAGTGGCGAGCAAAGGTCTGGGTACGGCAAAGCAGCATGTAGCCGGAGAAGCCGGACCACGGAAGTTGTCTATGAAAAAAGCGGACCAATGGAAACGATGGGTTCAGTCAGCTATCATGGCTGGGGCTCCCGCTCGCTGTCAAGTCGGAAGGCACCCACGCCCAGCCTTCAGGTCGCCGTCCAGTCCCGGTCCGGCCACGGGCAGCCGCTCGAAGGACCCTTCACAGGGGAGGGCGATCCAGCCCTCGCGCTGCGCAAGTAGTCGGTCCTCATCAGGAACGGGCTCTGTAAGGCCCGTCATAGCCGCCCGGGCGACTAGGGCGGCTATGACGGCATCAAAAGCGTCGTCGCTAGCAGCACAGTGGGCGACAAGATCACCGCCGACGCGCAGCCAGGTGCTCGAGCGGTCCAATAGCTCGGCGAGCAGGACCTCACGTGCCTTTGCGTTCTCGTCCCGCTTGTACTTCCGCCACGAAAAGCCCCATCGCTTGAGAGCAGCGGCCGGATAGACCTCCACGACCAGACCTGAGCCGTCCAATGCCCCGCGGCCGGGAGCCCGGGACAAGAAGGCGGCGGCCCTCATGGCCGGCAGCGCGATCCGGTCACATGAGACTGACAGGGGGGTCATGCCCAGCTTCTCGTGCACCCAGAGGTCTGTTCGCCGGAACCGGAGAGCCCGGTTGTCCGCGTGGTCGTAGCCGATCGGCCAGGAGCCGTCGCGAGAGTGCTGTGAAACGGCGGCGACGAACGCCACCGGCCAACCAAAGGGGACGTCGACGCCCACCTTGTCGACCGTCCCCATCAGCTCGACTATGTCGTGGTCCGCAACGCGGGATTTCAACGAGGCAACGGTGGCCCGGCCCCCGGACCACTCGATGGCGCACATAGCAGTGTTGGCGTCCTGCGATGAGAGGTCGACACCAGCGGTCAGCATCGAGAGAGGGTAGGGGGGCCCTCGAGGTCTAGGGGGTGCTTAAGGCCGGCGCCGCACCGAGAGGGCCCGGGGTCTCGCCGTGCTCGTACACCTTGGAGGCGGGCCCGACGATGAGAGGGTCGGGGACCTCGACAACCTCAGGGTCACGGTTGGGGTATTCGAACAGGTTGAGCACGTACCTCATGGCCCCGATCCGGGCCCTCTTCTTGTCGTTGCTCTTCACCACCGTCCACGGCGCCCACGGCGTGTCGGTCCGCTCGAACATCGCTTCCTTCGCCCTGGTGTAGTCGTCCCACCGCCCGAGCGACGCCATGTCGGTGGGGGACAGCTTCCACTGGCGGACGGGGTCGATGCGCCGGATCAGGAACCGCGTGCGCTGCTCGGAACGCGACACCGAGAACCACAGCTTGATGACCGAGATGCCGGCTTCCGCGAGAAGGCGCTCGAACTCGGGCGCCTGCTTCACGAACAGCTCGTACTTGGCATCGGTGCAGTAGCCCATCACCCTTTCCACCCCGGCCCGGTTGTACCAGGACCGGTCGAACAGCACGATCTCGCCGGCTGAGGGAAAGTGGGCCACGTACCTCTGGAAGTACCATTCGCCCCGCTCGCGCTCGTTGGGCTTCTCGAGGGCGACAACAGTCGAGCCACGCGGGTTCAGGTGCTCGGTGAACCGCTTGATCGTGCCGCCCTTGCCCGCCGCGTCCCGCCCCTCGAACACGATGACAATGCGCCTGCCCTCCTCCTTCACCCAGTTTTGCAGCCTCAGCAACTCGATCTGGAGGAAGCGCTTCTCGGCCTCGTACTCGGACCGGGCCATGCGCTGGTCATACGGATAGCCTTCCCTCCAAGTGTCGACCAGGCGCCCGTCCTTCCAGCGCAACACGGGCTCGTCTTCGTCGTCGGACTCATCGAGCTCGAGGTCGTCCAGGTGGAGGGAAAGATCGACGTCGAGGTCCACCGGCTGGGACGCGCGGGTGGGGCCGCTCATCGGCGCTGGCGTCCCGGCACGCCCTCAGGATAACCGCCAGCTCATCATCGCAGAGCATTGTGCTCCACGCCGCGTGCTCCGGTTAGCGTAGGGCCGATGCTTAACCTTTACGCGACCCTTACGCGGGCATGACGGCGACCACGCAGGCGCCGGCGCCCGACGTCCGCCCCCGGGGGCGGGCCCCGATACCAGAACGCACGCTGCGGAACGACCGCTGGTGGGCGGAGCCGACGATCACCGGAGCGGTCCTCATCAGCTTCATCATCTACTCCACGTGGGCGGCGTTCCAGAACGCCGACTACTACGCCCGCCCCTACCTCTCCCCCTTCTACTCTCCCTGCCTGGCCACGATCTGCGGCCATGCCCGGGCGGGAGCCAGCATCGTGCACCCGCCGATGGTGGGGATAGTAGGGCCGTGGTGGGCCATATCACCGGCGATCATCGTGCTGGTGGTGCCCCTCGGTTTCCGCCTCACCTGTTACTACTACCGCAAGGCCTACTACCGCGCCATATGGCAGGCGCCGGCGGCGTGCGCGGTGAAAGAACCTCACGCCCGCTACAGCGGCGAGACCCGCTTTCCCCTGATAATGCAGAACGTCCACCGCTGGTTCTTCTACCTGGGCCTGCTGTTCAACGGCATCCTCACCTGGGATGCCGTCGAGGCGTTCCATTTCCCCAACGGCTGGGGGCACATGGGCTTCGGCACGCTGATGCTCGTGCTGAACGCCGCTTTCCTGTGGACCTACTCACTTTCGTGCCACTCGTGCCGCCATATCGTCGGCGGCCGGTTGAAGCACTTCTCCCGGCACCCGGTGCGCTTCAAGCTGTGGGGCTTCGTGTCCAAGCTCAACGCCAGGCACATGCAGATCGCCTGGGTAAGCCTGGTCTTCGTGGCCCTGACCGATCTTTATGTCCGGCTGGTGGCGAGCGGCTGGGTACACGACCCGAGGTTTTTCTAAATGCCCGCGGAAGAAACGTTCGAGCACCATTCGTATGACGTCGTCGTGGTCGGCGCCGGAGGCGCCGGGTTGCGTGCCGCCGTGGCCGCCCACGAAGCGGGCGCCCGTACCGCCCTCATATGCCGCAGCCTCCTCGGCAAGGCCCACACGGTCATGGCCGAAGGCGGCATTGCCGCCGCCCTCGGCAACGTGTGGCCGGAGGACAACTGGAAGGTCCATTTCCGCGACACGATGCGCGGCGGCAAGCTCCTCAACGACTGGAGAATGGCGGAACTGCACGCCAAAGAGGCTCCCGAGCGGGTCTACGAGCTCGAGCAATGGGGAGCCCTATTCGACCGGACACCGGCGGGCAAGATCAGCCAACGAGATTTCGGCGGCCACCGCTACGCCCGCCTGGCCCACGTAGGCGACCGGACGGGCCTGGAGATGATCCGTGCCCTCCAGCAACGGGCCGTCTCGGTCGGCATCGACGTGTTCATGGAACTGACGGTCACGGACCTGCTGAAAGAGGGCGGCAGGATCGCCGGCGCCTTCGGCTATTGGCGTGAGTCGGGCCGGTTCGTCGTCTTCGAGGCGCCCGCCGTCATCCTGGCCACGGGCGGCCTCGGCAAATCGTGGAAGGTGACTTCCAACTCCTGGGAGTGCACGGGCGACGGCCATGCGCTGGCCCTTCGCGCCGGCGCCACGCTGCTCAACATGGAGTTCGTACAGTTCCATCCGACGGGCATGGTCTGGCCCTTATCGGTAAGAGGGTTACTGGTCACCGAATCGGTACGCGGCGACGGCGGCGTGCTCGTCAACTCGGACAAACGCCGGTTCATGTTCGATTACATACCGGAGTTCTTCAAAGCGGAAACGGCCGACAGTATCGAGGAGGCCGACCGGTGGTACACGGACAAAGCCAACAACCGCCGGCCGCCGGAGCTGTTGCCCCGTGACGAGGTGGCCCGGGCCATAAACAGTGAGATAAAGGCAGGACGGGGCTCGCCCCACGGCGGGGTGTTCCTGGACATCGCCAGCCGCCGCTCGCCCGAGTTCATCCAGCGGCGCCTGCCGTCGATGTACCACCAGTTCAAAGAACTGGCCGACGTCGACATAACCAAAGAGCCCATGGAGATCGGCCCGACGTGCCACTACGCCATGGGCGGCGTCGAAGTCGACCCCGACAGCCAGGCTTCCCTGGTACCCGGGCTGTTCGCCGCCGGTGAAGTGGGGGGCGGCATGCACGGGGCCAACCGCCTGGGCGGCAATTCCCTCTCCGACCTAATCGTGTTCGGCAAGCGGGCGGGCGACTACGCCGCCGCCTATGTGAAGGACCTCGGAACGGCTCGGCCCCAGGCCTTACAGGCCGACGTGGCGGACGCCGCCGAAGACGCCTTGAGCCCGTTCCGAGCCGGCCCCGCTCAGGAAAACCCGTACGCCATCCACCAGGAGCTGCAGGAGACGATGCAGGACCTGGTGGGGATAATCCGAGTGGAGCACGAGCTGCGCGAAGCGCTGGACAGGATCGCGGTGTTGAGGCAACGGGCGGCCAACGTCAGCGTCGAGGGCAACCGCCAGTACAACCCGGGCTGGCACCTGGCCCTGGACCTGCGCAACATGCTGCTGGTCTCCCAAGCCGTGGCCACCGCCGCCCTGGAACGCCAGGAGAGCCGCGGCGGCCACACCCGCGACGACTACCCCATGACCGACCCGTACTGGGGGGGCCAAAACGTGGTGATCGAGCTGGCCGCGCCCTCGGGGGTGGACGCTGGCGCCACCTTGTCGTTCCGGCGCCAAACCTTGCCCAAGCCGCCGCCCGAGCTGGCCGAGCTGTTGGAGGGAGATCATTGAGCTACGACCTGACGCTTCGCATATGGCGTGGGGACGCCGACGGAGGCGGGCTGAAAGAGTACGTGGTGGCGGCCGAGGAAGGCCAAGTCGTGCTGGACGCCGTGCACAAGGCTCAGGCCACCCAGGCCAACGACCTGGCCGTGCGCTGGAACTGCAAGGCGGGCAAATGCGGGTCCTGTTCGGCGGAGGTCAACGGGAAACCCCGCCTGATGTGCATGACCCGGCTATCGATCTTCGCCCCCGGCGAGGCGGTGACGGTCACCCCCCTGCGGACCTTCCCGGTCATCAAGGACCTCGTCACGGACGTCTCCTTCAACTACGAAAAGGCACGTCAGGTCCCGGCGTTCAGCCCTGCGCCCGACCAGCCGGTGGCCCCTTTCACCATGTACCAACCGGACGTGGAGCGCTCGCAGGAGTTCCGCAAGTGCATCGAGTGCTGGTTGTGCCAGAACACCTGCCACGTAATACGTGACCACGAGGAAAACAAGCCTCACTTCGCCGGTCCCCGGTTTTTTATCCGTTACGCCGAACTTGACATGCACCCCAACGACGGGGTCGACCGCAAGCGGGCGCTCCAGGAGTCCCAGGGCCTCGGCTACTGCAACATCACCAAGTGCTGCACCGAGGTCTGCCCGGAGCACATCAAGATCACCGACAACGGCATCATCCCGATGAAGGAGCGCGTGGTCGACGTCAAGTACGACCCGGTCGTCAGGTTCCTCGGCCGCCGGCGGACGACCAAGACCTGACCGGCGCCGTCGGGGCGCCTCCAGAGCCATACCCGAGGACCAGATCGTAGTTGTGCCTTGCCTCAAGACGAAGAAAAGTTGCTACTTATATTGTCAGGTTTGATATAGTGGCTAGTAACATCAAGTCTAACAAGGAGAGCGCAGAAATGCTGACTCGTTTTGACCCCTTCGCCAACTTCGACCAGATCAGCAGTGAGCTGCTCGGGGCCCTGTCCCGCAGGGCTGCCAGCATGCCCATCGACGCGTACCGCCACGAGGACAACTGGGTGGTCAGGATCGACCTGCCGGGCGTCGAGCCGAGCTCGATCGACCTCACCGTCGACCGCAACGTGCTGCGCATCGAGGCCAGCCGCAACTGGCAGCCGACCGAGGGCGACCTCGTGCTGGTGGTCGAACGGCCCCGAGGCACGTTCTCTCGCCAGCTGATGCTGAGCGAGGACATTGACAGCGCCGCCATCAAGGCTGACTACCAGGACGGCGTCCTGACCGTCCTCCTGCCGGTGGCGGAAGCAGCCAAGCCGAAGAAGGTCACCATCGGCACCGCCAATGCGAGCGCCCCGACGGCGGTGGCGGCACAGTCCACCGAGCACCACCAGGCCGCTTAAAGCCCGGCGCCCGGTCCTCGTGGACCAGGGTGGCGCCAACAGGTCCCAGGACCGCCGCAGAAAGGCCGGCTCGCGATCGGGTCGGCCTTTCGTCGTGGCCACCCTGATCGACTACTCTCGGCGGACGTGCCCCCGCCCCAACCCGCAGCCGCGCCAGAGGCCGTCGCGGAACGGGAGAAGCTCGAAAACACCCGGGCTGAACTGGTACGGCGCATAAGGCAGCGCAGTGACGACTTCGAAGCCACGGCCGCCCTCACAGTGGTGAACAAGGAACTGGCCGGGCTGGGCTGGGTCGACCCGTACAGCTGGAAGCACCGGCGCAAGCCCTAACCGACGGTCCCTGACCGACGGTCGCTGGCCGACTGTCCCTGGGCGATGCCCTGGCCTACCAGGCCGCAGGCGTGCCCCCGCCCTCGAAGGTGAGGATGTTCACACCGCGCTCGGAGAGCTCGGCGAGCAGCTCGCCCGGCGAGCTCACCAATGACGCCAGGCCACCCGCGCCGGGCCGGAGCCGGCCCGTAGCCGCCCTCACCGCGACGCTGGCCACCACCGTCCCGGCCAGAAGGGCGGCTCGGCCCGCCGCTCCCAAGATGACCACCTCGGCCTCGCCGGCGCGCCGCCCTCGTACCTCCACCCTTACGGCGCCCACGGTCCCCTCGGGATGTGGCGGCCGCAGCATGGGCAGGCGCGAGGTGAAGCGGTCCCGGCGGGACGCCGCAGCCCGGGCGGTGGCCGCTCGTAACGAGGGAAAAGCCCTAGTCAGCAGCAATGAGTCGGGCCGGTTGACGCGATAGCAATCGGCGCCGGAGTAGCCGGGGAACCACACCAGCTCCCGGCCCGAACCAGCCACTTTCCGGGCCCAGGCCCCGTCACGCCACTCGTCGAGCACCTCTCGGAGGGCGGCGTGTCGCCGGCGGGCACAGGCGGGCCCGCCCGTGCCCAGCGTGGCCACGTGCACCTCGGTCACTTCGTCCAGCTTTGTCACCGCCCAGGCCGCCAGCAGGCAGGAGAGCCCCGGGGCCATACCGGCGCCGGCCGACACAGCGACGCCCCGTCGGCGTGCTTCCCCATCGAGCTCGAGTAGGGCGCGGACCTCGGCCGGGTCGTCCGACACCGACACCAGCGGCACCGATGCCCTGACGCTGGCGGCCGCCAGCTCACCGCCCGGGCCCGGTCCGGCCAGCAGTACCACCCCGGCACCGTCCAAGGCCTGCGCGAAAGCGGCCGACCTCAACTGCTCCAGCCGGACCACGCCCCTGGCACCGAGAGCCGCCACCCTGCCCTCGACCAGGGCCGGCTTGCGGGACAGCACGACCAGTTCGCTGACCGATTTCGAGGAGAGCAACTGACGAGCGCTGCGGGCACCTACCGCGCCCAGGCCGACGAGGACGGCTCGCACTAGGCCTGGTCCATGGGCTCCAGGTCGGTCACGGACAGCTGGCGCCAACCGCCCCGGTGCGGCGGGGTCCCCCCACTGCCCCTCAGGCGGACGATCACGGCCACGAGGCCGGCCATGACCACAGCCAGAAGGGCACGGCTCAGCAGGGTCACATTGGCTCTCCGGCCGCCGCCGCGCTGCTCAGTTGCCACGCTCGCACCCTAGCGCCGGCCGGGCTTACTCGAGCGCAGGCCCACTACCATGGCGTGACTATGGTCACGCTCAACAGCCTCGCCGATCTCAGCGGGGCCGTCCCGGGCGTGCTCCCCAGCCAGCTGATATCGGAAGCCGTCGGGGCGGGGTGGGTCGACGCCGGCGAACTGCGGATCCCGGCCGGCAACGTACAGCCTGCCAGCCTGGACCTGCGCCTGGGAGAAAGCGCCTACCGGATCCGCTGCAGTTTCTTGCCGGGCGAGAAGCAGGTGCAGGACAAGGTCAAAAGCCTTGTCGTCGACGAGCTCGACCTGCGCCGGGAGGGGGCCGTCCTCGAGACCGGTAGGGCCTACCTGGTGCCCCTGGCCGAGACCTTGGCGCTACCTGGCTACGTCCGCGGCAAGGCCAACCCGAAGAGCTCGACGGGCAGGCTCGACGTCTTCACCCGCGTCATAACCGACTACAGCTACCGCTTTGACGAGATCGCCCCCGGGTACCACGGCCAGCTGTACGTCGAGATCGTGCCGCTCTCGTTCGCCGTGCGCGTACGCCAGGGCCTCGCCCTCAACCAGCTCCGCCTGATGGTGGGCCGCAGCGGCCTGGACGACGAAGAGCTACGAGACCGGCACCGCGAGGGCCCGCTCCTCTACATCGACGGCCGGCCGGCCAACGACGACGAGCTGGCCACGAGCGGAGGGCTGTTCCTCAGCCTGGACCTGGGCAGCACGGCGGGAAAACGCGTCGGCTACCGCGCCAAGGAGCACACCCTGGCCCTCGACATGGCCAAGCCAGGGGCCCACCGCACCGAGGATTTCTGGGAGGAGGTCCTGGCCGAAGAAGAAGGACGGGTGGTCCTCGGGCCGGAGCGCTTTTACCTGCTGCTCTCCCGGGAATCCGTCTGCGTGCCGCCGGGACTCGCCTGCGAGATGACGGCCTACGACCCCACCAGCGGTGAGCTGAGGACCCATTACGCCGGTTTCTTCGACCCCGGTTTCGGCTACGACCCAGCCAGGGAGCTGAAGGGCTCGCGCGCCGCCCTGGAGGTGCGGGCCCACGACGTCCCCTTCATGATCGAGGACGGCCAGCAGGTGTGCCGCCTGACCTTCGAGCGCATGATCTGCGAGCCGGCCAAGCTCTACGGCCGGGACATCGGCTCTAACTACCAGGGCCAGGTCGACACGCTGGGCAAGCATTTCCGCCGGCCCGAAAGTTAAGGATTAGACCGAAGTAGCCCGCCCGCTCACCAGAGCCGCCCGGGCCAGTGGGACGTAGAGCACGACCGAGATCCAGCCCAGGACGATGCCGGCGGTCGCCGCCACCCACGCCATCACCAGGGCAGTACGGTGCCAGCCGATCGTCGAATGAGCGGCCAGGAACAATGGGAAAGCGCACATCAGCCCGAAGGTCCCGGCCTTGCCGATCAGCGTCACATCTATCCGCCGGGCCCCGGCCAGAGCCAGGCCGATGGCGGCCACGGCCACCAGGCCTTCCCGGGACAGCGCCAGTATGGCGACCGGGGTGGGCAGGGCCCCCACGGCGAGGATGCCGATCACGGAGGTGGCGAGAAGGGCCCGGTCGGCAGTCGGGTCGAGGATTTTCCCGAGGTTGGTCACCTGGTCGAGCCGGCGGGCCAATTGTCCGTCCACCCAGTCCGTAGAACCGAGGGCGGCGAGCAGGACGGCCGCCGCGAACCAGTCCCGGTGGTGGGGCTGGACCAGAAGCCAGACGAACATCGGCACCAGTACCAGTCGCAGACTGGTCACGACGTTGGGCAGCGACAGGATCCGGTCCTCGCCTGTCCGGCGAGCACGAGGGGGACGGGCTGAGGGCAGGACCACGCCCTCAAACCTACGACTGGTCGACAGAGACCGTTGCCATGGGGACAGGCGCCATGGGGACAGGCGCCATGGGGACAGGCGCCATGGGGACAGGGCGCGGCCCACGTCGTGGCGGCCACGTCAGCCACTTCCCACCCGCCACCTCGACGACGAGCATCGCCACGACGACCAGTCCGCCACCTATGAGCACCGACCAGCCCAGTTTCTCACCGACGCTCCAGGCCACCAGGGCGGCGAACACCGGCTCCATCGTCAGCACCACCGCCGCGCCGGTGGTCGACAGTTGCGACTGGGCCCAGCTCTGGACGACAAAGGCGATCGCCGTCGCCACCACGGCGGTGACGACTATGGCCACCCAGTCGGAGATCCGGGCCGGGGCGCGCGGGCCTTGGGGCAGGGTGGCGAGCCAGCAGCAGGCCGCCACCGTGAGCAGCTGCACCGTGGCCAGGCCGTAAGCGTCCTGGGCCGAGGACCAGAAACCCAGCCCCACGATCTGGCCGGCGAACAGGAGGGCGGCGCCTACGGTCAGCAGCTCGCCTAGGCCCAACGTCATCCCGTGCAGCGACATGACAGCCAAGCCGCCGATGGCGAGCGTGGTGGCCACCAGCGCCCGGGCCGCCGGGCGGTGGTGGAAGAGCAACCATGCCAGCAGGGGGGTGAACACAACCTGCAGACCGGTCAGAAAGCCGGAAATAGCGGCCGACGTATAACGCAGCCCGTACGTCTGGAGCACATATCCCCCGGCCAGAGCCAGGCCGAGGACAACGCCCTGGGCCCAGCCCTTTCGCCCGAGCCGCTGCAGCGAACGCGGCCTGGCCACGGTCAGGAGCCCGCCCGCCACGAGGAAGCGCCAGGCCAGGAAGCCGAGGACCGAATTGTGGGCCGTGGCCCCCTTCACAACTACGAAGGTCGCGCCCCACGCCGCCGTCGCGGCCAGGAGCAGTACAAACGCCAGCGCCTTGGGATCGCTCCGGAGCCTGTTCACCAACCCTGCCTCACCGTCCCTGCGGCCCGCCGCTTCACTTAGTGCAGTATATTGCACTGAACGGCACTGGCGCCCGTCCTGGGGGGAGAATGTGCACGTGCAACCCGGTCGGGCCCCTTCACCACGTGACCCTGGACGCCCGGCACCGTCGTCGCTCTTTCAAGCCGTCGGTGCCCGGGTGCGAGGGCTTCGTCTCGAACGTCAGCTCACCCTGGACGAGCTCAGCACCCGTTCGGGTGTCAGCCGGCGCATGATCGCGCTGTTGGAAGCGGGCGAAGTAAAC